>Ga0172371_10001500_pt1 | contig 37138 bp, 68 predicted proteins | sample Lak12m_FD_114543 | JGI IMG/M metagenome (GOLD analysis project Ga0172371, IMG submission 114543) | Freshwater microbial communities from Kabuno Bay, South-Kivu, Congo - kab_022012_12m | ecosystem: Environmental > Aquatic > Freshwater > Lake | place: Democratic Republic of the Congo: South-Kivu... | reverse complement strand
GTCATAGTAATGTATTAAAATATTAATTGACTTTCTGCGATCATATCATCATCTCTATTACAACAATCTTCACACCAAATACAATCTTCATTATCAAATTCTTTTGTAAGTATGCATTGATAATATTCTTTACTTTTACCCTTACAATCTGTGTTTTCACAACGTCCTGTTTTTTTCATAGCCTCAAAAAAGGATTTATTTAGTTTTTTCATTTTTATTTTTTATTCGGGCTCTAACTTTTAATTCGCTTTTTTTTTCTTTCTTGGTTATTTCTTCCTTTTCTTTTTTAATTATTTCTTCAAGTTCTTTTATAGCGTCAGAATACATTTCTCTTGCTACTGTTCCATGAAAAGGAGTAGAAGGTGGTAATCCAAATAATTTATTCTTAAACTTCAAAGCACATAAAGGACATGAATCTTCTTGTCCGCTATCCATAAGATGAGCTACTACTAAATAAGCTGAAAAATATCTCTTACATCTTGGACATTTCTTTTTAGCTTCTGCCATATTAATTTATTACCTTCTTCTTGATTTTTTTATCAAAACTTTTAATCTTCTCAAAAGACATATAAGCTCCACAATTATCACACTTAAAACCATTTCCTGAATTTCTCATTGGATATGTACATCGTGGACATTTTATATCTATCATATTTGTATTCTTTGATAATTTTTATCATAATTATCTGATAGTAAAGGAAATTCTTTTTCAAGTATTCTAAAGGCATATTCTTTTACTTTCCAAAAACTCTTAAAATATCTTCTTAAAGTCATATAATCAGGTAAACCACCAACTTTCGTATCCCTTGAATTAGGTAAGCGTTTATACATTAAAACGAAATCTCGAATTGCTTTTCTAATATTACCAATCCCATATTCTTGAAATGTAACTCGTCTTCGTGGTTTTATTCCAAAATGTTGTAATGCTTTAGAATATCCCTTAAATCTTCTAACTAATACCATAAGTAAAGAATGATCTCTTTTTTGCATTTCATCATAGCTGGGGACATATCCAAGAGAGTCTATAAGTTTAGTAAAACGTTCTTCAACTTGAGCAGGACAACTACCATAATTATTCATCATTTCCATTGTCAGTCTTTGATGTTTTCGATAGTTGGTTCTAAGACTTTTTTTTGCTCTTTCTTTAGCTATTTTCTTTATTTCTTCCATTGATAACAATCCATAATTAATTCTATATCTAAGCTCTGACATTTTAGAACGTTTTTCTGACATTTCTGGAATACAAAGAGCAGTACCATAATTTAACTCATATATCTCTTTATATTTTCTTGCAGTTATTTTATGCTTCATTCTTACATGTACAGAAACAGAACGAAACCATTTGCCACAAATATGACATTGAACACAATTATTAATATCATCAAATAGTAGAGTTCCATAGTATCCAAAACCACTATCTTTTTTAACTTCTATTAAAGGTTCTTGAACTTTATTGTTTAATGGTTTTATCATAGGTTAGCCATTTCTTGAAGCTTCTTTTTAGCTTCAGTACTTATAACTTTCTTTTCTGACATAGCTTTTTTTATTGCTCCCATTATCTCTACACCTCTTGCTTCTATAGACTGTTTCATTTGGTCAAAAGCAAACCAAATAGCTAAAATGGGTCCAAAATGAAATCTTTGAGTTCTTCCATCTATAGTTCCAAACTCATCTATATCTTCTATTTTCTCTACTATGGAGAGTGCTCCTGCATGAGCCTTACTTTGATAGATAACTTCTCCATCTCTTTTAATAGTTACTTCAAAATTTATTTTTTCAACTATTTGTTGTTCAGGTTCGTTCATTATTTTATTTATCCCTTCAGGCTTTGCTTTTAATTCTTTCTTTTCTTTATATATTTCTTCCAATTCAGCTTTAATCATAATTTCTTTTCTTAATTTCAAAGCATTCTCCATTTTTTGAGCATCTTCTCTTATACTATGAAGACGTTTAGCTAATGTAATAACATCTAAATTTCCTGTTTTAATAGCTTTTTCTACATCTTCAATAGAAAGAGTTATTTTATGGCAAATAGTTTGTGAATTTTCCATATTAAGATACTTTAACCCCTTTCATTTTATTAATTTTAGCTCTCATTTCTAACATAAGAGTATCAGCACCATCTTTAGCCTTATCAGTTATCTTCTTTAAGACAATTCCTGTCATTATAGGACCAACTGTTTCTAATAAAGCTTCAACAGTAGCGTTCATTAAGATATGCAATATGTCTTTTGGTTCTTTTTGATTATTCATAGTATTAAAAACTAAAAGGGGCACGATTGCCGGTTTTAAGCAATCGCACCCTTCTTAATTTTCAATATTTGCTTGTTTTTAATTTTTGTAATAATTTTCTTGATATGTTTGCAAATTGTTCCTGCTCGTCCAAAAGCATAAGTAGGACAACTACAAACCCATTTATCTGTTAAATCAAAATGTCTAACCATATGACTTAACTTAGGATTAGAGTCCGACTTTACTGTATATATTTGTATATTATCTGACATATCTCATGTTATAAACTTTTCTTTTTGTATAAACTTGTTTTTCAAAGAAAGGATATACAAAATCTATTTCTTTTTTAGCACTTTCTAAGGTTAGAAAAGTCTTATCTAATTTTTCCCCACTTGGTTTCATTATGATAAAAAATTGTCTATTATAATCCTCAATAATACAATCTTTATATGGGTGTAAAAATGTTGGTGTTGTAGTAGGTTTTACAGTAGGCACAGGTATTTCTTGTTCTTCTATAGATTTTTGTAGAGATTGCAGGATTTTATTTCTATTCTCTAACTCTTTAATCTGTCGTTTTGTTTTTACAATATAGCCTAATATCGCTATACCTAAAATTGGAGAGCTAAAAAGGGCATAGATTATCATAATTGTCTCAATTATCATAATTTTCTTATCGTTCATATTTATTATCTTATAAAATTTCTTTGAAATCAACGATCTTTTAGAATTTTAATAGAATAGACTAATAATAATCTATTCTATAAAGCCCTAAGCAATAATTTTTATATATTCTTCTTTCATATCAACGTCTATTTTTTTATAAGAGTCAATTATAAATTGTTTAATCTCTTTTTCTGTTGTTGGTTGTTGGCAAGTAATAAAATATAAAGTATCATCACCTATATCAATCCAATAAACATCTGATCCCTTCTTACTTTCTTTGACAAGAAATAATATTGCATTATTTGTATCCTTCCAATCAAATACATGTTCTTCCATATATATCACCCCTTTCTATATAAACTTATAATTTTATCTATGATAAACTTCTTCTCTTATTACATTACCAACTACATCCCAACCATCTGCTAAAACCTTAAAATGAGGGTTTCTATGATTATCTTCATTAAATCTTCCTTCTTCATCACCATAGACTGTTGAATGACCAAATCCAGCAGGATAATAATCATTTGGGATAATCTCAATAGTGCTACAGTTTAGAATTTTATACAATTCTTCAAAGTCTTTCTTTTTTGAAATAGGTAAAACTTCAGTTGTTCCATCTTGTTTATAGATTGTGTATTTATACTGTTTCATACTTCTTTTTTAGTATAAGATTCAGTTAAAGAAAGACTCTTGGGAGCTTCCATAACTTTAATCTTCCCAACTATTAACTTTTTCTTAACATCAACTATGATGTATTCTTTTCCAACTTCTCCATTTAATTCAGGAATAAGATATTGGAAATCACCTATGCCTACTATATTCATTTTTTACCACCTCTCTTTCGTTCATCAAGGTTTTTAAGATAAAAACTTCCAACTTGAATTCCATTTTCAAAAACTTTTATTATGTGCTTCCCCTTTTTTTCTTTCGTAAAAATTTTCATAGATTATTTCATCCTATTTTTAATTTCTTCAGTTTGACTCTTATGAAATAAATGATAGAGTTTAGGATATGTAAACTTTTTTTCTTCTTCATTAGGGTCTTTAGGGTCTTTTTTAGATTGAACCACTTCTACCCAAGTAATACCCTTAATTTTTGACTTCTCTCCTCTTTTAACCATAAATCCCACTTGTTTCCAACCATTGTATGTTTTACAATCGATGTATGGGAGTCCTTCATAGCCAAGGTCTTTCATCTGTCTAAGAGTGAAATAAAAGCTATGATAGGAAACTTTATCTCCTACTTCTACATATAGGGCTTTAGCTTTCTGATCTGCGTCAGCTAAAGCCTTAGCATATTCCCATTTTTCTCTTAAGAGCTTAAAATACTCTTTTTTGCTTTGTTTTTGCATAATTCTCACCTCTCTTTCTTATAGTTACTCTCTAACAGAAGATTTAGAAAGTAACTATCTAAAAGGAGATCATGCACCTAAAGACCTCAATCCTGCGATTGCTACTTTATCAGAGATCTTCTTTAATGAAACTCCCTGTTTCTTTGCATATCTCTTTACTCTTTTCAATACTGCGTTGGAAACATAAAGTCTTGGATATTTTAATTCTTCCATAAATAATTTCACCCCCTAACCTTTGAATTAGAATGATTATTTAACTTCTTCTTCTAAAAAAGCTTCAGGCTCAGAGCTTATTTCACTCTTTTTTTGATCTTCTTCATATTCGTTATCATAGATTTTATCTATGGCTTCTTTTTCATTTTTAGCTATAATCATTACTCTATGTTTTTCTTCCCAAACTACTTCGTATAGTTTCATATAGATTTTTAACTTATAACTTTGAACCTAATCCAATTCCCTAAACGTTTAGGGAATTAGTCAAGCTCAAAATGGTTCTTGATCTTCTTCTTTTCTAAATTCTTCATCTTGATTAATATGAATAAGCTTATCTTGATTGTCAAAGGTAAAAGCTTCGTGCATATTAGGACTTCCAGGCCATACTACTAACATTACTTTTCCTGAATATCCTGGACAATCAGTAATGTATTTATCAAAGACTACTACTCCTGCTCCTTCTATCAATCCTTGTATATTTAATCTATCTTCATCTGTTTCATTATGCCAGCAACCCATTTCGATAGATAAATAGTCTTCTAATTTCATTACTTCTTCATTGGTTGGTTTTCTTGGTGTTAACATATTAGATAGTTGGTTTATAACCTAAACTTTTAACTTTCTTGACTATTTCATCAAAACGTCTTTTATTAGCTTCGTAATAATATTTTCTTATTGTATATTCTTTACATAATCCACCACTGTTTTTACAGATAGTTTGATTCCATTTCTCTACCTTAAAGTCTTTTCCACAGATAGGACATTTACGAGTTACCTTACCATTTTTCTTATCCCACTCTATTTTTAATGGATCTGTTACTGCTTTCTTTTTAGTCATTTTTACCACTCTCCTTTCCTTTAAGATAAGTTGACATAATTACTGCTTCAATTACTCCCTGTAAATCTGATTGAGTAAAATCATCTTTATGCTCAATTATGTCGAGTATCTTATCTGACTGTTCTAAAAAATAGATTGTTTCTTCTCTTGTGTACATAATTATTTTTTTATTTTAACTTCTAAATTATCTAAAGCAATCAATACTCAGGCTGGTATTAGTCGTATCTCTGAGAACTTCCAACTAACCCACTTTTTACGTCTACCTACAACAATTACTTGTTATCTATAGTAGATACCTGAATATTAATGTGCTAAAAGTCCTGCGTTTAGGACTTTATCTCTATTGAGATATTACTATCTCAATAAAGTAAAACTCTAATCCCACCATAATCTACAATAAGTGTAGACACCATCAGCTCCAAAATCACATTCATCTGCTTTAGCTAATGCTCCTAAGGCTTTCATATCTTTTTCAAATTGTTCTTGTGAATACGTTCTTATTTCTCCACTTTCAGTCTTATATGTATTCTGTGCTTGTGCTATTGAATAATTGAATAACTTAATATATAAGACAGGAGAGCTTTCTCTGCCAATATCAAAGGTCAATAAGTCTTTTCCATTATTAAGATTGCCTTCGTTATAGAATCTTTTAACATTAGCATAGTCTTCAAGAGCTTGATTTATTATTTCCCAGTCAAAATCATTGTAAGCTTGTATAATTTTTATACATTCTTTCAAGTCTTGTAGACTTTCACAAGTAATCCTAAAGTCTAAATTACGAGTCTTCTCGTTGTAGCAAATTTTTGTAGTAGCTTGAGCTGAAGTTTTACAATTGTCTAAATCTATTTTCATTTATTTTCACCCCCTTTTCTTAATTTTCTAAAATTTTCAACTGATAATTTATTATCTAACAATTTTTAATTAAAGTCAACGATTTATTTTTTGAATTAGAGTATGATTACAGTCTGATTTGAGTAGTCGAATTACTTCAACTACTCAATCAAACTCTAAATGCCCCCTTCTAATTCCTCTCCACAATCATCACATACTGTTTTATGTTCTTCATAGGTCGTCTGATAGTCTTCTAAGTCTATGTCTTCTTGCTCATTAAAAGCTTCAAACCCTTCAGGAATTAGTTTTACTGTTCTTGTTAAGAACGCTACAGCTGTGTGCTTACATTTTTCTTTCTTTTTGTCCATAAAATTCACCCCCAATCTAATAACTTATAATTAAGCTCCTAAATGTTTCTTAAGAGCTTCACAACATGCTCGTAACTGACTTCCACGACCATACATCTCTCTATATTTAACTTTCTCCTTTTGACAAAGCATTACTGCTAATTCATGAGCCCCAAGACCCATTACCTTATCTCCTTCTTTGTTCTTTGGTCCAAGATTAAGTCCTTTGAACTCACTTCTGTTATCTACATACTCTCTAACGAAATAAAAACCAAAAGGTTCTCCAATCTCTTTAACTGCTTGAGGAGTAAGTAAACAATGGTCATATTGCTCTAATTCCTTTACAGCTTCCTGTTTAGTCATCATATATATTCACCTCGCTTTCTACTAATTTAATTTATAATTAAAAGAACACTATTCTTAGTTCTTTTACTCTACTATCCTCATACTTTGCATAAACAGAATATTCACCATCACCAAGTCCTGTTTCAGAAACTACTCCATCACAACCTAATCCAATAGAACCTGCTTGTCTTTTACTTAAAGTTCTTGCACAGGCTCCATTATAGGAATAAGGATATTTTTCACTCTTTTGTATCTCTTTAATTTTCTTATCATCAAATTCTTCCTTATCGTCTCCTATAAAGTCTTTAACATAACAGGGATCAGTAATTAAGACTTGACCACTATCAACTCCAAATGTCCCAATCTTAACCCAACCACCTGAAATCATTTGTTCTTCTATTCTTTCTTCTGGTGTTATTTCATCTCCATACATATTTATTCACCCCCTTTATTGTTTAACTTATAATAGGCTCTTATCTCTACCTACAAGAGTTTGTAGGTAAAGTAAAACCCTATTTGACTAAGATTTCCAACTTCTCAAGACCATTATTTACTCTATAGAGCTTCGCTGATAATTCTTCTAATTCTTTTAACTGCTCTACTCTTTGACTCATTGGCTCTAAAATAAATCCAATATTGAGTGGTTTATTAGGTACATTACTCTTTGGTTGATTTTCAATAATCTGGTCTTGTATCCTATCAGCTTCAGATTTTAACTCTTGGGCTATATGATAAGCATAAGTAATTAACTGATTATGAACCTTATCTAATGTATTCATCTTTTCTCACCCCTTTCTATTTAACTTTTAACTCAATCTTGTAATTTATCTAACACGTCATCGTGAGCAAAAATAATCTTGCTCTTTGGTATTGGAATACTCATTATTCTTTTGAAGGCAGAGTCTTTCAAGACTACTAATCTGCCTGTATTAGGATTGATAATTAATACTCCTTTACTAAGATATGTTTTCCTACAACTATCACATACTTCTGTAGGCATTACTGTATGCATTTCAAACCTTTCCTTTAATCGTCTGTCCAACAAGATCATATTGAGTTCTTTTTTACATATTGGACAAACTGGAATTGTTACATAAGATTTCATTTTCATCACCCCTTTCTATAAACCAAAAACTTATATAATATTGAAATCCATTGAACAATGACTAATCGAATCAATCATTTCATCAACCTGTGTTAAGACTTCTTCAGCATTCCCTTTGAATAAGTCGTCTTTACTCACATAATAATTAAATCCACCTCTTGGAAACCTATTCTCTCTTGAAGCTAAAAACCACTTATTACCAGTCTTAGACACTATGAAATCCCAATCTCCAGCAGAACTTGTCCAATTAACTACTTCTACTTTTGGAAATCCCATAGCTTCAAACTCTTTATGGAAATCTCCACTACCTACAACTTCATACTTCATATTTATCACCCCTTCCTATTGATTAATTTTTAACTTAGAGATTCATCTATGCCTTCCATTCTTGGAAAGCATAGTCAAGCTCTAAATTTACTCAAGACTCTCCAAAAACTTACGTCTAAGTTCAGGATCATTACGTCTTTTTACTTCTGTCGCTAATTCAATAATCTTATTCAATTTTTGCATATCTCTATCTTCACATACTGTTGAAGTTTTGTTTTGATACTTTAGAACCACTTCACGAATACCATTAATTGCGTCTGCTTTACTTTGACAGTATGCATGTCCATACCACTTATTGAAATCAGAGTCATTTGCTTCTCTATCAGCTGTACTTTTAGTACAAGCATCTAAGAGATCATCAGCGAAAGCTCTTAAGTCTTCATAATGACCTTGAAACCCATATAGATCATAGTGAGCAATAAAGCCACCCAAATTCGCTACGAACTGATAAGTTGACTTATTCAGCTTCGTTATATCGTTGTTCTTGAAAACTGACTCTACATTGGCAATAATTGCTTTACTATTTTCAGGTTTCCAGTTTCCTGCTTGTTGCATATTTTCTCACCCCCAGTCATATAATTAACTAATAACCTTATTCCTATTCTCTACACAGAGTAGAGAATAAGATAAAGCTCTTAGAGATCATATCTTAATCTATCCCAGTAACTTCTTCTTTCAGGTTCTTTATTGCCCATTTCATTCTCTGATAATTGAACGCTTTCTCCATAAGCATAAAATCCTTTCACTTTTTCTATTTTCTCTGTTTCTGGATCAATAATAGTCGTATATCCTGTTTTTTTGTTATAATCCAAAGCTATTGTCTCTCTCATATTTATTCACCCCCTTTAATCAAGCCAGTCGTCTACTGGTATAACTTGTTCCAAGTTTTTTTCTCCATATAACCTAATTGCTTTTTCCCATGCCTCATTATTATTTTTAGCATAGACAAAACCCATTATTTGCCATGCCTCAGCCCTTACTCTTTCAGGATAAAATTTTTTGACTATATATTTCATCATATTTCTCACCCCTCTTTCAGTCATTAATGATTAAATCTCATCTCTATCTATAAGTTGCCTTATAGATAAAGTCAAACCTAATCAGTTACCAATTCTCTAAAAGCTTCGTATAATTGAGCCTTATTACATATCTCTTGGAACTTCACTCCTTCACTCGTAATTAGCGTTATCTGTTCATCTCTCGCTTTGTTAAAATAATTACGTGTTAAACCTGGTAAAGTCTGTTTCTTCATCTCTAATATCCAAAAAAGTCTTTGAAAACTCTCTTTCTCTTTTTCCAGTCTCATTCTTGTAAAGTTGTTCATCATTTATTCACCCCCAAACATATATTTAACTATTAATTAACTTCTCATCTCTATCTATGAGTTTTCTCATAGATAAAGTTAAACCTTAAGCTGTTGGTGGTAATACTTCCTTAAATCTAAATCCTAATCTTTCTAATCCTTCTCTTATAGTTATTCCTAATGTTTTTTGTCTAGTAATCATTTTTATTGCATAAGCTTTTTCCTGATCTTTTACATATAGATCCTCTCTTCCGTAGTTATTTTTTCTATAGTATTCAATTTCCATTATTTACTCACCCCCAGACATCTAATATCTTTCAACTTGTAATAACATTCACACCTTTTCAACCATTCTTCATTTCCACTAATCTTCGCACTCTCACACAACATAATATCCTGACTTTCAATATGCTTTGTTACTGCTTTTGCTAATTGACTTCCTATGATTAAAGAAGTAGTAATCATAAATACTGTTATGACCACTACCTTCTTAATAGCTCTAAAATATGAGGTAGTCTTATGAGGTTTATTGAATAGCTTACCAAGACGTACTAATTCATTTTCAGGTAGTCTATTACAAGGAGAGCCAGTATAGTAATTGGAAGTAGTAATTGTCATATATTTTCTTTTATTTTCTATATAATTTTCTTATATTTTTTCTTTTTTTTCAACATTTAATTTTTATCTTAGTAGGTTAGAATACTCTAATCTACTAAGTAAAACCTAAACGTCTAAGTTAACTCCCATGTTCAATTCCACTACCATATATTTACCACTTACGTCCCAATCATTATTCACTATTATAAAGTTTCTTGTTCCCACTTTTTCTTCTACATAATCTTTCAAATCACTTTCATGATCCATTTCCATTGTTCTAACCTTCTTTTCACTAATTATTACATATTTTTTTTCTTCCATTTATTATCACCCCCTAACTCAATAATTAACTTATAATAATTTACTACATAAAAATCACTTTCCTACTACAACAACCTAATCATTCACTCGTTGTAGGAGTAAACATAAAATTATGTTTTATCCTATAGTTAGTTAATTACTAACATCATAATTATAATTATCACGAACACTATTACATCAAACCTTGTAGGTTTTGTCATACATAACTCACCCCTTTCAAGTCAACTTGTAACTTGTTTTGATTTTATCTTAGTTAACTACTTTCGTAATTAACTAAGTAAAACCACAACTTACTCAAGTTTCTTACCTACCATCTCTTTCGTAACTACTTTACCATTAAACTTCTTATAAAAATCTCTTATTCTTTTACTATAATCTAAACTATACTTTCTTACTTTATCACCATTCTTTTCTCTCCAATTCTTACTCCATAAACTTCTCTTTTTTTTCAACTCTTCATTTTTTCTCTTCAATTCTTCATACTCTTTTCTTTCATTATTACTCATTTTTTATCACCTCCTTTCATTATTAAAAATTCATAAATTAAAATCATACTTTCATTTTACTTATCTAAAAAAACATATTCAACTTACGTGTTAAGAATTAGAGTGTTAGAATGCGATAAATCATGTTCTTTTTTATCGCATTATAACGTTCTAAATAAAAGATTAAATCTATCGCATTAGAACAATCTAAACAATTAACATAAGTTGAATAAAAAAAGATACATTTTTTTATAAAAGTCAACGATTAAATTATCGCATTAGAATGTTCTAAACATATGGTATATGTGATTATTGGATTTTATTTTTTTGAAAAAACAGCTCATTCTCTCATCTAAGCCCCTGTTCTTTTCCTGATAACTGTATTTATGTTATTCTATCTATGTATGGAGATAGTAAGAGAGTGTGAAATTATGGATACGGGAAGATTAATAAGAGGGCTCTCGATAGGGGGTTTGTGGTTTGCGAGAAAAGGGGAAAAGAATAGAAGACCAAAAAAAGGATATTCCTGTGCCAAAGCAGAAAGCACCTGTGATTAAGTTTCCAAAGAGCGAGAGCATATTTAAGAAGTGATAATAGCATTTATGGTATAGTTAAGTAATGGAAAGACATAAACCAACTGCTAAAGAAATTGCTAATAGTTTGGGTGGGGCAGATAATGTATCAGATTACAAAATAATTGATACAACGCCCTATTGTGATAAGGAAAATCACGCTCAACGATCTATTGCCAATGATAATAACGGACAACATTTGGAACACTGGAGAAAAGAAAGACGTAGTGGTAATATTTTTACAGAGAAAATAATCAAGTAACTCGTCTTAGATTCCAACCATGTTTTAATCCCCAGTCAGCAGCTTTATCCTCCATTTCTTTCTTTACTTTAGCAAATTCAGCATTATTTTTAAGAAGCCAGTTAAAATATTCCATGTTAAAGCTCCCATCTGATTTCCAAGGACGATGATCTTCTTTTGACTGTTTTCCACATAAGAATTGACGACAAGGATATGGTCTTTCATTATATATAGAGCACTTGCCATTAATTAAAGCAGGACAGGGTTTAGGCCATAATATCATACCATTAGGGAGTTTTGCTCCAGTAAGGGTAATTCCTTGTTTTAGAAGGGAGCTTTTAGCAAGGTTAAATTCTTCCAGAGAAGAATATTTATCAATCTTGCAACACCAACCACAACGATAACATCTAAATTTAGACGACATAGTTTACTTTTTAGGTCCACCATTAACTGTTTGTCCTTGATTGCTTGGACTAACTGAACTTGAACCAGCAGGTTTTCCTGCTCCTGGTCTTGTTGGACGAGCTGCTGGCATTGGACTCATTGGTTTGCTTGGTCCTTTAGTTGATCCTGGTCTTGGTCCAGTTGGAATATTTGGTGCCTTGCTTGGATTATTAAGTGTGTTTCCAGCCATATTAATCACCTTCCTTTCATTTTAGGTTAAAATTTATAAAACGTATTCTCCATTTTGAATTCCCCACTCATCAGTTATGGGATTATAATTCATGACTTTACTTGCTACTGTCCAGAAATTTGCTGCCTGATAAGCATTTAAGGTTGCTTGTAAAATTCCATCTAAAGAATCAGAACCCTCAAGTCCTGTTGCCTCAGCATTAAGAATCTTATCAGGGTCAGTATAATCTAAATCTGTTCTATGATAAACATATTTATTAACTTGTCCTCTTGGTGTTGCTACATATCCAGGTGCTGCCATATTTATTTCGCCTCCTCTATTTAAGTAAATTTTTTATAAACTCTACAATCTTATAGATAAGACTTGTAGATTGATTGTCTGTATCTGAACCTGTACTTGTACTTTCTGTCGCTAATGCTTTTTCCACTGCCTCGTCTATTGCCTTTTGCTTTTCTGTCTCCCATGTTTCCTTTTCCTTATTAAACGAAACTTGTAACTCATTATTTTTTATTTCTAATGCCTTTTTTTCAACGCTACAAGCCGATTCCAACGACTTTTGCAGTATTTCCTTATCCTTGCTTGCATTTTCTAATATAATTTTAATATTATCCTCATTTTTTTTCTCTAAATCTTGTTTTTCGAGAGAAAAAGAATTCTGTAATTGTTGTTTTAAAGTTTCTTTTTCTTTTTCACAATCTTCTTTTAATATATATTTTCCACTTTTTAATTTTTGATCTGATTCATAAAGAACTTTGACCACATCTAAATGTGCGTCAGGATAAGTATAACCTACTGAAATTAAAAAATCTGATATTTTATTTCCCATTGATTCTTTTTTATAGATAGCTAATAATGAGTTTACAGGATTTCCATCTAAAGAGCAATTCTTCCAAGCTAATTCAAATTCTTGCCAAGTGTATAAATGGTTATTTCCCTCATTTCGTCTAACTCCCCAAAAATCAGGATCGTTGGTATAAACACCCTTGTCAGAAAACCCCCTTATAACTATAAAATGCGGTCCTTGATATGTGTCCTGCCTTGTTGATAGATTGCCATAATGGACAAGAGCAACAGCAGGAATACCCTTATTTATAAGTTCTTTAATCTTATCCCTATTTGAGTTTATAAATAACTCATCATTATATCCATAGCTTGATATTGCTCTATATAATTGAGCAAAAGTGATTAAAGCATTGCTTGCTGCCCCTGTTTTCCAAAAAATCTCATCAGTTGTTACATTTTCACCATAAAAATTAAGGATTTGAGCCAAACACGCAGGACCACAGTCATCATTTGAGCCACTTGCATCGTTATCCCACTGGGATTTATAAATAATACTAAGATTATCTCCCATATTTATATATTTTTAACTGCTTTTTCTATCTTTTTAGTGATATTTTTAGTTCTTTTATCGTAATTTCCACCATTTTTTAAGGTATGCCAAAGGGCTAAACCACGCAAAATACACTGTTTTTTAATACTTTTTGTTTTAGGATTACCTTTCCGTATCTTATAAATTAAATGTCTTGGGATATATTTTTCAGATAATTGCCATAATCTCCAAATAGTTACAGTACTTGTTAAAAATTGCAAAAACATGAGTAATCTTATAACTGTTGGAGTAAGTTGATATTCAACATTATTTTTAATAATATGTGGTCCTAAAGGACAATAATGAAAAAATAGAATAAAATTTATTAAAAATGTAAGTAATGCCCAAGCTCTGAAATTGAGTAGGGCATTTTTCTTAGTCCAAAAAATATATAATCCTAAAGCTATAACTGAAACTGCTCCTATGGTAAAAGCACTTTCCCATGAATGGCTAGAGTTTTTTACGATATAGATAAAATTAGTATCAATTAACTTTTGTAGTATCATTTTTATTCTCCTTTCGAGCATTTTCTAATTTCTTCTGTATGAAATCGAGGATATAAACTACAAAATATCCTCCTAGGAATGACCAGACGAAATTATTATCAAATAATAATGCTCCTGCAATACTTATAATAATAGCACCTAATAATGAACCATCATTCCACCAACTCTTAAATTGAACCTTACTACCATCTCTTATAGTTAAACGAGTAAGACCTGCAAAAATTCCTGATACTATATAAAGACAGGTTAATTCTACAGTATAAACATGGCTTGTAAATATTTGTTTAATAAAATCTTCTATCATAATTCTCTATTTAATTTATAATTATTTTTTCACTAATTTTAATGAATTGGTATCTATTTTATAATCATATATAGAAATAGGATTTTTATCAATGGTAATTATAATTTCTTTTTGATCGTAATCTGGTTCAAAATGAGCATTTGTGGCTAATAAATTACCATCCTCATCACATGCATCAAGACAATCAATTGGTATCTCGTTTTTATTACGATCTAACCATTTATAAGGCTTCCATTGAATTACTATTCTTTTAATTTCATTCCTATCTCCAACCCATTGTTTTAAGTGAGATTGACCATGAATTCTTCCTTCTATGAGTCCTTTAATCTCCCCATTTTCCTTATTATAGAAAATAATCATATATTTATTACAAACCTAAATTATTCTTAAATAAAAAGAATTTGAAATAAATAGTAACACTTGTATTAAATCCAGATACCTCAGCATAAAATACAATGTAGGTGGTTGTTATTTTATATGTAATTTTCCATGTTGTAGAGGCTCCCCCTCCAAAAGTTGGACAATATTCATAGTCTGTGTATCCTGGTCTTTGACAATAAACCTCTACATAAGGATAATACCCTAGATTATGTTCATATGAAACTGATCCAGCAATATCTTCTCCTAGACTATTATCAATAGTAATTGAAACAGAACCAGTTGTAAAATATTTTAATGTTCCATAATCAGAACTGAAAATTAAATGACTTGGATTTGTATCGTCTATTTCATATGTGGGTTTAGAAATTACAATCCCATAATCTCTTTCAGGATTTATAATCCTAGCAGTAACCTCTACCTTTTTAGTACGAGTAGAAATTCCTGTATAATTTATTTCAAGATAAGCACAGTAAGACAAACTTTTTTCATAGGATTGAAATTCGTTATTTATACTTGATCCATCATTTTCTATAACAAGACCAATAGCATTATTTGCTGCCCATCCATCACGATTTATTATTTCTTGTATTATTGATTTTATATCTGGTGAAACATAAGTTTCAGCAAGTCCCCAAGGACTAGCAATATCCCAATCAACAGCAGCAGTTGTTCTACCTCTCCCTGACGCATCATTAGTAAAGTCAGCAGTATTATCTTCATCTATCCCTTTTATTTTTAAATACATATTTCCATTAGAGTAAGAGGTTGGATCAGTAATTATCGTTAAATAAGCTGAATCTATAGTTGCTCCTGAATTTATACCAACACTTGTAAAACGTACAAATCCTTCTACATTATTTCCAACACCAATTACATTAAGAGCATTCCACCAACTTCCTCCTATTACTTTATAAGCATCATTCATTCCCGTATTTACTCTCTGTGTATATTGACTCATATTGCTTCAAGACAATAATATCTAATAGAAATATTAACCGATCCTCCTGAATTATTAAATTTGAAAATTATATTTGTTGAATTAGCTCCTATAGAAACAAAAGTAACCCCTGTGGTTATTATTCCCGCTTTAGATCCATACATATAAATATTGCTACTATTCGGAGAAAAAACATGGCTATATCCAGACTGTTTGGCAAAAGCAGTAACTAAAGGTATAAACGATAATATATGTGGTTGATAAAATAGTTGTCCATTAGTAGTTGCTGCTAAAGTAATATTTTTAATTCCTGACTTAATTATTTTAAAAGTATTATATTCAGAATTAAAAATATGATCGTTGGGATCAGTGCTTGATACATCTTTAGTTTTTTTGGAGACTATAATTACATAACTACTCATGTTATTTGATCGTAAAATATGTAATACTTAAATGTTTTACTTGATCCTGTTGTATTTTTCAAAACTAGATTAGTAGTGTCAACTAAATAATAAAATCCACGACTATCAAAGGGTTCGCCATATGCTTTTGTATAAACCCCACTTGTCTCCTCAACAAAAACCAAACAGAAAGGGATATATCCTAAATTATGAGCTATGTTTTCAGTTCCTCCTGCACCAACTGATTTACTATCTCTTTTTAATTCTTTAATTAAAACATTGTCGTCCTCATCATCCGAAACTGCCCATAAAGCAAAATAATCTAAATCTGTTTCATCATCAACATCACGACCAGGTATGGTTAACTTAATTCCATATTCTGTTCCTATTTTTCCAAGCCTTAATCTCTTTGTAACTCCATCATCAATGATAAAAACATTATTATTCAAATCAAAATATGTTTTACCATCTGTAGATTGTATTTTTCCAGTAGTAACAAGATCGCCATCAATAGTTGTTCCTATATTAATAAAAGAGGTAATGATACATTTGCCACTAGTATCAGTGTCGGGTTCAACTATTGCTAAAGGGATATTATTACCTCCAATTGCACTACTATATGAGGTTGTTTTTTGTAATGTCGTTGTCCCATTATAATAAATATATGTTTTTTCAGTAATATTTCCTGTGTTACCAGAATTAATATTTGCCGAACTCCCATCGACAAATTTAATTATTCCCGAACCCCAAGAACAAGTATTATAATCTGTGGCTGTCCATATTAGATTATGTATAAATTTCTTAGCACCTGCGGATAATTTTTCTGCAATAACAGTTCCTGCCTGAAACTGATTTGCTCCAATATATCCCCCATCAATTAATGCTTGACCACTTGAGTTATATACATAGATTTTTCCTTTATATACAAGTAATTGGGTAGGTGTTCCTGGTAATCCTATTACAATTCTTTCTACAGGATTTAGCCCACTAGCTAATCTTGCTCCACTTTGAATAGCTTGTTTTAATTGTCCCATTATGTTTTTTTACCAACTAATATACGATCATTTGATCCATCATTAACTATCATTTTTCCCTCATTTAGATCAAAATATGTTTTACCATCAGTTGACTGAATTTTCCCAGTAACAATCTTATCTGCATCTATCGTAGTTCCAGTTGAACTTATTGGGGTTATTACGCATTTTCCACCAGTTCCACCTTTTTCAACAATTGCTAGTAGAACATTATCATCACTAACTACGTTTTCAAAATTTGTTGTAGTCTGTAAAGTAGAACTGCCATTATAATAGATATAAGTTGTTGTAGAAATATCTCCAGTATTACCACTATTTATGCTTGAGGTATCTCCATTTGCCCATTTAATAGTTCCTGCTGACCAAGAACAGGTATCAATATCTGTTGCGGTCCATACAATATTATGACTAAAAGTTTGACAACCAATAGTTAATTTATCAGCAGTAATAGAATTTGCTAAAATTGCTCCAGTCTGAACAATCCCGCCATCAATTAAAGTTTCTCCTGTTTCACTATAAATATATAATTTACCATTATGAATTATAAGTTCTCCAGGCATACCAGGATTACCTATTTGAAGCACCTCAACTGGTGTTTTTATTGAACCTATCCTTGAACCACTTGTTATTTTTACTGCCATATTTAACTTGTGTGAATATCTGCTTTCGCAGTTAATGTTTTAGTATTTGTATTGAAAATATTTGCCTTAGCGGTCATTGTTCTGGTAAAGAACATACCAATTTTAGCCATAGCGTCAACCCTTTGAATTTGTGGGAATACATAAGGGTCAATCAATGTTAATTTTTGGATAAATCCACCACTATCAAGTGTCCAATCTATTTTATCAATCATTGCTTGCTTAAACTGTCCTTTTACATATTCAACAGATACAACGTCCCCAGTTAGTAAATAAGGAATACCAATAATCGTCATAGTAAAACCATTAATTGCGTCTTGTCTCCGCCATAACTCCTCATAAGCAATTTCACTTGCAGACCACTCGTCTTGAATAAAATGGTTTTCTATTGTTTCATCCTGTTTTCCATAAAGAGAAATTGAGGTATCATCTCTTGCTATTACTCTAATATATTTAAGAACCTGTGCGGGATTAGCTCTGACTTGAAATGTGGTTAAATATGCGTCTACATTACCTGTATTGACGACATTAACGTATACGTTATCTCCATAGGTGGTAAAATCAGTAACAGATATACAATTTGTTAAAGGGGTCCCTGATCCATCCTGTTCACTATTTGCTATATAATCAACACCACTTATAGGTTGAATAAATGTAGTACAAGGGTCTTCAAGTTCAAGCCAAGCTGCCTGTGATCCATTTGCAGGGATTAAAACCAATGTATCACTATAAGGGTCAAGATATTCGACATTACCATTACTCCAAACTACTTGTATTCCAAAACTTGCTCTTGGTTGTGCTTGAACTACTATATAATTTTTTAATTCATGTTCGGCAACAGAATAATCCAAATCAGTAATCCAATTTTCCATTGTTAGAGTGTAAGATACGCCTAAATTATGTAATCTTTCTCTATTCCAAAATGTTAATATTCCATTTCTATCAAAAAATATTCTTCCACGTTCTGCCACTGCCAATTCACCCATTAAAGGCCATACATTTCTATCCTCAAAATAACCAAAGTTAACAACATGTGATCCTATATCAAAGCTATATATTGTTGGATCTAGTGTATCTGTATCTTTTAATCCCAATGCTAGTTTAAATAATATAACCAATAGTTCATCACTTCTTTTATCTTCATAAACAATCCCATTTGCCTCTTTATTTGAAACCAAAACCTGATTGTCATAACATTCCAAACTACAAATCTTAGTTTTAATATTGGGGTGAATGTTTTTTATATATCCTGTAAAAAGTTTGTATTCAGTCCCAACAATCACACTTACTCTTATAGGCACTCTTATTTTTACATATCCATATAAAGGAGATAAGGTGTTATCTGGAGTAAATTTATCATTGGTATTATCAAGTTCAACGTCCATTGTTGAGGCGACACCCTCTCCATTTATTCCAGCCAATTCCTCATTTCCTTGTGCGCTTAAAAAATAATCACTTTCATCAGTCCAAGTTACCCCATCCCATTGTATTTCAATAAAAGGAATTATTCTTCTAACAACTGCCTCAATTCCATATATATTAGCTTTTGCAGTTACTGTTTTTAAGTAAGTAATTGTTATTCTTGCTTTGGTTATTAAAGAGGTTAAAAGTTCTTTTTTTATACTTGCTTTTGAAAGACAAGTTTGTATTATAGTTGCCTTTATATTTGCTTTAGCCTGTATTGACAGTCCTAATCCAAAAATATTCGCTTTTGTGATAATTGTTTGAGTTCTTCTTTGAATGAGAAATCCTTTATTAATAATTGTTCGAGAAGTATTAGATTGAATACTTGCTTTTGCAGTTAAAGTTTGTGTAGCAGTAGCAGTAAAGGTAAAGAACCCAGCATACGGAAATGAGGCATACGGTAGTCCCCACATGGCTAGATTTCGCTAATAAGTAGTAACAAGTTCATATTCTTATGATAAAGGAGACTCTACGAAGTGTCAAGACCACATATTCCTGCATACTGTTCTCCATACTGTATTCCATACATATATATTAAAAAAACTCCGTTACAAGGAACGGAGTATGTTGTGCAACTATCCGCACAGTTAATTTATCTCCTTAATTTTTTTCCTTGTATTTCCTATTGAATTTTATAATAGTTTATTATCTAAAACATAAAAATTTCAAATTGATTGTTCCTGTTGGTGAACCTGCATTTTTTGTCCAAGTAAGGGTAAATCCATCTGAATCATATGATTTTATTACCGCTACCACTTCCACCCTGACAAGATTATTCACATCATCCGTTGACTCTCTCAAGAATATGGGAAGTATCTATGAGAGGTTATATTTTATTAGGTTTTTTAATAATTTATAACCCAGTAACCGAACCTGGTTTTCTATTTCGTCTATAATTAACTAATTGATTTGTTGATAATGGTAAATACTCCTGTCCTGGCGGGGTAAAATCAGTCGTCCATCTTTGTACTCCTTTTGAAACTCTAATTTCATCTAACCATCCTTGAAAAAATAAACCAGGATTCGTATGGTCATAACCATCACCAATAAAACAATTATTCATTGTTAAATTATAATCTCCAGTATAGGTAAATCCATTAGCTAGTGCTCCGTTGATATAACATTTTATAGTTCTTGAGCCGTCACTTCCACCATTTCCAACTAGAGCAATATGATACCAAGTATTAACACTCATTTGTAATCCTGATTCTCCACTATCTGGTGAATATAAACTTATTTTTCCAGCAGTCTCAGGTCCAAACATTAAACAAAGCCCATTAACACTTGATGTATCTGATGTTCTTGTATCAAAAATGGTCTCATATCCATTTTTTGTTTCTGGTCTCATCCAAAAATCAACCGTAAATTCTCCTGTTCCAAAGGCAAAATCGTTGTCTCCTGTAATTTCTAAATAGTCTCCATTGCCATCAAAATAACCAGAAGAAAGACCAAAATATTTTTGAGCCGTATCAAGTTGAGCGTCACCATTAACTCCAACAGTTTTACCATTTTCATCAGTAAATGTAGTTGAAGCATCAACTCCGTTACAATGTAATAATAATTTTGTATAGCTATCATCTACTGCCATATTTAATCGGTAATACTATTAACCCATCCAGAAATTGTAATAACATTAGCCACACTTGCAAAAGCCTTAACGACCATTCCATTTTGTAAAATGAGACCTGGGACAATTAAAGTTAACCCTGATTTTGAAGCTAGGGTTATAACTATGTTTTGATCTGGTACAGTCGCTCCTCCAAACTCAATTGTTAAGGTAACTGAGGTTGTGTGACCATTATAAGCATAAAGCCAAATTTCATCAAAAGTACCAGCCGTTGTCCCTGCTACTGCGGTGTGAATTGTATCTCCTGCTGTTGCAGTTTGTGTTATTTTAATAGCTTTCCCATCAGTGCTTCCTGATAGTTTTCGCTTTACTACTGTTGCCATATTATGAAAAAACTTGGTTAATCAACCAAGAACTACTAAAAAAATTTATATTTGCATCAACTGAATTGGCATCATAAATATCGAATCCTGTTGTCACACTCTGTGCTGTTGTAACAGGTACACCCTGCGCTCTTACTATTGTTAAAGTTGTTGTTCCATCACTTGAAGAACCTGCTGTTACTTTAACTATCTCACTATTTGCTCTTGTTGGAGCTACTCCTGTTGGAACTAAAACAGCCCAATAAGGATAAGTGTCAGGTAAATATGCTGCATTTGCGTCAGTAACTCCAAGAGAAGTACCTGATGTGGCAGGAGATGGAGCGACTGATATTGGAACTGTTGAAAGGTCTGTGTGGATTCTCATACTTCTATTATAGAGATAATTTTATAAGTTGCAATACCTTATACTTTCACCACATTCTGTTGCTGTCAAAACCCTATTAAAAAAAGACATGTTGTCTAGATAACCGTTCATTTCAAAATATCTGAGTCTATTGGATTTGTTTCTTCAGTCAGTGCTGTTATTTTTAGATCAGCAATATATTTTTTAAATTAATAACTAATTATATTCTACTCTCTACTTCGGTAAGTGTCAGCGTTACACTAGACCAAAACGAGTCGCCAACACCAGATTCTAGCTTTCTTGCAGATAAAGTAGTGAGGCAACTTATGCCAGGACTTACGCTTTGAGGCCATTTTGCATAAACAAAAATTGAAGCAACTAAAAGATTTGTTACAGCTTCAAGGTTGTTATAATCAGTTACGCTCATATAATTCCAAGAAAGCGTATATTGATATTTACGAGCCATAACCTCTCTACGAGTTTTACCCCCTAAAGTAACATTATCAGCACTTACCCAAACTGGCGTTATGGTAGCCTCACTTGGAAATGGTAGTGTTACCCCACCTAAAGTTGGACGAGAAATTTCACTCATATTTTAATTTTTTATAAATTCTAATAATTTTATCACGTTGTTCTACCTTCCTCGAATTCATCATAGGTTTTTAGTAGGCGTAAAAAGGCACGTATTTCCCCACGACTTGCTATCATTGTCCCTGGATTAATATTAATAGTTTTATTACTTGTATTTCCTGCTGGTATTGTTTTTTGAACATTAGCATTATTTGTATCTACTAAAGCAGACGAACTATTTCCTGCTAAAGCATTAGCAGAATCTACATTGATATTACTTAAAGTATTCTCAAGATTGGGTATTTCTGATTCAATGGCTGAAACATAGGTTTTCATCATATCCTTGCCCCAATTTTCAACTTCTTTTAATGGTCCAAAATCAGGTTCAGAGAAATGTAAAATTCCTTTTAACCAACCAGCCATGTTCCATATAGCATCTTTTACCCATTGCATACCATTCCAAATTCCTTGTGAGAATTTTCCTATCATTTCACGACCCCACCAAAACATACTATCCCAAAGACTAGTTATTGTTGACCAAATACTATTTTTAATTCCACTAATTGCATTTCCAATCCATCCTACTCCTGCTGAAATACCCTTTCCCAAGTTTGTTACTAATTCAACTCCTTTTTGATAAATACCACTCATAATACTAGACATTCCTGTTGTAAATCCTTGCCATGCAAGTTCTGGAATACTTAACCCTCTTTTTTTAGCTTCTTCTCTAATTTTACTCCATTGATCTTCACTAAAAAATGTTTTTAAGAAAGATTCTAATAACTGTCCTGGTAGTTCTCCTAACTTAATTATAATAGCATTAAATAACTCCTCAATCGTAGAGGTTCCATTTTCTTTAGCTTTTTCTCTCATTTGTTGCCATACATCTGCTGCAAATAAAGAACTATTTAATGCTTGTCTTAATAGTGGTATTCCATCAATTAAACCATTAACAAGGAAATTAATGATTTGTCCTGGTAATTCGCTTTTTTTAAGATTTTCAATCAATGATTCAATAAGTATAGTTGCTATATTTGTTCCTCTTTTATGAGCTTCTTCCGTTAATTTATCCCATTTTTCTTTACCAAAAATTGCACTATAAATACTATCTCCAATTTTTAGTATAGGTGAATTTTTAAGATCAAAACCAATTCCCCCAGTTGATATTTTAACTGCACCTTGTAACTGTTTTACTTGATCTTGAAATGCTTTACTTAAATCACCAAAAGAATCCACAGCATCTTGAGTCGCTTTTGGTAATTCAGAAACAGATTTATCACTTAATGCATCTACTATATCGCTTTGAGCATCAATTCTATCTTGTATTAACTGCTCCTCTTTATCATATTGTTTTTTTAATGTATCTTTTTCCTCTTTCAATAAATCAAGTTTCTCCTGATCTACTTTTTTTACCTTATCTAAACTATCTTGTCTAATTTTAAGTTCGTCGTCTAACAAATCAATTTCTTTCTCGACAACCCTTGTTCTATCATCTAATGCTTCTTTTAACTCGTCTAAAGCGTCCTCTGATGTATCAACCTCTTTTTGTGCAGCGTCAACAACAGCCTCTTGCGCCTCAATTTGAGCGTCATAATATTGTTCAGTTATGATTTGTTCTTCTTGTGCATCCTCATAGGCTTGTTGAGCTAGTTTAACCCTATCTTTCGCTGCTTGGTATCTATCATTATATTCATCATGTCCAAGTTTCACTTCTGTTTCCAATGCTTCTTGAGCAGCATCCAAACTCATTTTTGCTATCTCTACTTGTCCTTTGGCCTTATCCACTTCATCATCTTTTTCATCTTCTAATGTCTTTAATAATCCTTTTTGAGTTTTAAGAACTTTCTTAGCAGCTTTTACAATATCATCTTGCGCATCAATTTGTTCATCAGCTAAGCGTTTTTCATCATCCCATGCCTCTTTTTTTGCATCAATAACGTCTTTTTGTTTATCAACTAAATCTTGAGCAGTTTTTACCTCTTGATCCATTACTTTTTTATATGCGTCTATTGCCTCTTGTTTAGTCTCTAACTCTGCGTCATTTAGTTTCTTTTTATCTCTTAATTGTTTTTCTAATGCCTTTTTCTGTTTCTTAGCCTCTTTCTCATCTGCCTCAGTTGTTTCTATACTCTCTCCAGTTTTAGCTGTTTTTGTTGTAGGTGTACCTGTTTTAGGTAATTTAGTTTCTTTTACCCCTACAGATGGTAGAGTTACTTTAAGACCAAATAATTTTGCAAGTCCATATATGGCAGCTGCAACTAAAGCAACAACTGCTAAAACGGCTATAAATTGAATAGACAATATAGCTAAGGATTTTAATAAATTACCTATTCCACCAATAACAGTAGTAAAAGAGAGATTAAGTCCTGTCATTGATACTTGCGCCAAAGTTCCCATAGTTGCAGTTGCCCCAAGTGCTGTTGCTGCATTAAGTGCATTTCTTGTAAATGTAAGTATTCCTGCAATAGGGTTTAAGAATAGGGTGTTTAGTAAAAGAGCTAAGGGACCAACAATTGCCAAAAGTCCTGCAAATATAACAATTGAGCTTTTTACCATTGGATTTAATGACATCCATGCTTTAGCAATATTATTAAGTCCTAAAGTTAAGTTTTTAACAAAAAAACTTACATATGGTGCTAAATCTTTTCCAACAGCATTTGCTAATGCTTTTACACTATTGGCAAAAACTGTAAACGTTCCAGATAAACTATTTGCTTGAATATCAAAATCAGCAGCAAGTAAAGTACCACTTTCTAATTCCTCATTTGCTCTTGCTTGTAGATCTTTAAAAATATCATAGTTGTTAATTAAAGGTTCTAATGCTTTGAGAGATACCTGACCAAAAATTTCTTGTAAATGTTGTACTTTTTCAGTATTACTTCCAACTAAACTATATCTTTGTATTAATTCATCTAATACTCCTATTAAATCTGTATCCATTCTTTTCTTAAACTTATCCATTTGTTCTCCTGAATATCCAAGTGCTTGAGCTACCTTATCTGATTTTTTAACCATTTCGCCTAGTGCAGTACCAAATTCAGTACCTGCTCTTGAAGCTGGTACAGCAGCAGCTACTAAAGTTCCCATTATTGCTGTTGTGTCAGCTAAGTTTAATCCTAAAGTAGAAGCCATAGGAGCTGCTCTTCTCATAGCTTCTATAACTTCTCCAAGTCCACCAGGTACAGCTTTTGATACAGCAAGAAGCATTGAAGAAATTTTAGTTACATTTTCCATATTGTCTCCAGCTTCACCAAAAGCTATTGATATTTTTGCAAGATTATTAGAAAGATCCTCTGTAGTTAAATCCTTAAAAGCGTCCCCACCAACTTTACTTAACATTACTGCTGCTTTAGCAAAATTAGTTATTGCTTTTTCTCCTGTAATACCAGCTTGTGCAGCAGCATATCCAGCTTTTTGTAATTCGTCTACTGTTATTGGGACTTGAGTAGAAATATCTATAAATCCTTGTGTTATTTTATCTGCCTGTTCTCTTGTTATATTTGCTGCTCTTTGAATAGAAACTGTTCCTTTTTCAAAATCTGCATATGTTTTAACAGCAGCTGTACCAGCAGCAACAATAGGTAGTGTAAAACCAGTTGTCATGGCAACTCCAAATTGTTTAAGACCTGCTGTAGTTAACCACAATGAATTAGTTATAGTCTTTAGTTGTTGGTCAAATATTTTTTGTTTTTCTGTTGCTACTACTGTTTGAAGAGCAAGAGCAGTTATTCCCTCAGCATTAGTACTTAATGCTTTTCCTTGATCTACCAATCCTTTTTTAACAGGAGTAAGAGAATCAGAAAGATTTCTATATGCTTCTCCTATTTCATTTTTCCACCCACCCAATAAATTAATAGTTTGAGCATTGAATTGACTCAAATCTTTGCCTGCTTTTTGTGCTTCAGTAACAAGATTACGTAGGGATTGTGCTGCTTCTTTAGTAGCATTATCCCATTGTTTAGAATCTCCCCCTAATGTAACTAATAGTTCACCTATGTTTGCCATAGTTATTTTCTATAAATAGCTCCTTGTAAATTTTTTGGTATTTGTGAAATACCACTTTTATCAAAACTTTTATTGTCCTTCTCGTCAGGAAAAGGTATAGGTAAATCTTGCCATTTGCCAGCTGATTTTTTATCAGCATGGATCATAAAATGAAACTTTAATTCAGCATTTTTTTCGTCAGCAGAAAAATTAGCAGCAAGTTGAACTAAGTCATAGAACTCCTCCCAATATAGTTCCTCCTCGCAATATTTTTTAGTCCAACCATAGCGAGAGGCGAGTCTGTCTATACACCAAAGAAAGAAACTAACATTAGGTACTCTTACTTTTTGGCTTGTACCTCTGCCCCTAACTCGCCAATAGGGGCGACGAAGTTTTTTAAGTTTTCAGCAACCCTATTTAATTTAGTGCAAGTTTTAAAGGCAGTAGTTATTTCTTCAGGATAGGCAATATCTTTGATTTTTTCCTCAGTTAGTTCTTGTTGATTAGAACAAATACTAATGAATTTAATCATTTTTTCAGGCCATGATTGAAACATGCTGACAATCAATTTGTCAAGATTTACAGTCTGTTCTTTTTGGTCAGCACTCACTTGTTTATCTTGTGTAATATCTCTAATAATATCCATATAAACTTTTAAGGCAGCATAAAATTTACCAGCCTTTAATCTTTCAATAGGATATTCTTGACCACCTAAGATAATTTTATCGGAGTTTCCACCATTAGAAACACTCCCATTTTTTAAGGGTTCTGTATTCATAATACTTTTACTAACTAATAATAATTAGTTCCAAGTTTTATGATTTATTCTGTTTGACTTGGAACAGTTGTTTACCTGAAGCATGGCTTGTTTCTGCATAAGCAGTAAACGTAATGCCAAATGCTGTTGGGTTTTCTCTCTCAAAGTTAGCTGTGATTCCCCCTGCTACGCAGCGGAAAAATGTCCAAGTTGTTAAATAGGCAGTATCATTATCTGTTATCACCAATTGTAATGGTTCAAACGAGATTGTCGAAACACCTCCAACTCCAACGTAATATCCAGAAGCAGCATCTTTTGAAGAAGCCTGCCCTGACAATACTAGTTTGAGATTTTCAGCTGTGGACTCTAACATTGAGAATTCAACTGTAGCAGTTTCTCCAGTTATTGCAACGTCAACAGGTGGTGTAACCTGGTCGCAGAAGATATCAGACGTTTCAATAGTGTAAGTTACTGTAACTCCACCAGTTGTGCATCCGACATCAGTTCCGAGAACGTCCATATCATAATAGCCATCTGTATTTGCACTGGCATTGACACGTCCTCCTACTCTAACCACAGCGCCACCAGTATTTATGTTTGTAGCTGTAACTCCCATAGTGTGAATTCCTTAATAAATTGATAATATTTCTTACTCTAAAACTTAAACTAAAACTTTATCTATTAGCCACTCTTGCTTGTTCAAGCTCAAGATCCCATTCGATCTTAGACATGAACAATATTTCAGGGCTTCTACGAGCACATCCTCTACCTTTTTCAGCTATGATAGCTGGATAATCTCTTTCATTAACTTGAGTTGGAACAGGCATTCTATATTTATCTTTTGTAAAGATATAACGAGTTCCTGTTACTGCTCCGATTCGCTCAGCCTCGTCAGCAACTCCCAAATAAACTACTTCTCTATATTTTACTGTAGGAACCTCTTTTTTTTCAATAGGTATTTCTACCTTAACAGTTTCCTCTAATGGTTTTTCTGTATTAGAAATTGTTTCTTGAGATTCAGTAAGTGCTGATTGAACTTGAGTTTTTTTAGGTCTACCCATATTATTTTTCCTCCTTTAAGTGATTTCTAACTACTATACATAATTTATCAAGACCAATTTTTTGGTGTCCGATAATATCTCGCCATGTATCTCTTATTCTTGCTTTAGTAAATTCTTTAAAATCCTCTGGAAAGTTACGATTTTCAATCTCTTTACAGAGTTGAGCTTCTAATTTTCTTAATTCGCTCCATAAATCCCCAGATAAGTCTTTAATAGCCTCAAAAGCCTCCTTATCCTCGATTTTCGTCCACCTTTGCCATTTTGCCTCTAACTCCAAAAGGTAAGAGGGTTTTTTAATTAACGACCCTTCTGGATCATGTGTTACCTTAAACTGTGTTGACATATTGCTCTCCTTTTACTGTTCACTTGGTCGCCCAAGTAATCCTGTATCTTATGGGTGTAACCCAAACTTGTAAATTAGGATCTTTAATAGGTTCTACTAAAGTGTCCCTGTAACAACTATAACAGATTATTTTTGTTGTGTCCAATGTTCTTTGTCCATGTAATAAACTTTTAATTCTTGCTTCTATATTATCAGAAATTTCAGTTCTTGAATCTCCACTAAAAATTGATAAGCGAATAAATGCCCTTGTTACCTCGCCTCCCGCTGTTGTTTCATTATATACATTATCCTGATCTGTTATAAATGAATATACCAAACAAGGATAAGTAGGCTCATTAGGTGGATCTCTATGAAATATTTTACCTGCCCCACCCAATAAAGCTCTTAAAGTAGTATCGTTATTTAATTTAGCAAATAACGCCTCTTTTAAAAAATGTATATTTTTTGAATATGTACTCATGTTATTATTAAACTTTTACCCTTTGTAAATTGTTCAGTATTTATATTTCTTAATTGTTTTTTTCCCTTTATACGAGAAAAACTATTTAAAGTTTCTCTAAGAGTTTTTGCTATATCAGGTATAATTTTAGGTGAAACATCAAGCCATGCACCCTCCATATAATGGTGTCCTTCCCACCACCATGCTCCTTTAGTTTTTAATACCTTAACAGGAGTTCCTTTTTTTACAAAACCACCAGTCATCCAATGGCCAAATTCCACCCACTCTGCATAGCTCTCCCCTTTTTTATTAACTGCAACTCTCATATCAGGTCCTACTGTTCCTCTATTTTTATCAAGCATATTTACCTCAATAGAATCTCTTAGTTTACCTGTGCTATAAATAGGATTTACTTTCCCCTGAAGTATTTCTTTAGCTTTATCTCTTATTTCTATAAGATTATTATATAATTCACCTGAAAAGTCTTTGTTTATAGCAATACCAACGTCATTAAGATTTTTAATTGTGTCATTTATTCCTTGTAATGATAAGCCTAATTTCACGTTATTTTTGCTCCTGCCTCAACTGATAATACTTGTGTATTTTTCTCTGGTATTCCCGATACTGCTTTCATTATTATTTTAACATGGTGGCTATCTGTAATGTTTACATTAGCCGCCTCCCAATTTTCTACCCCCAAAACCATATATCTTTTGGTCGTTTTTTCATCATAAACCTGATCGCCTATATGAATATCACGAACAGCATCCCCCTCATAATAATTTATATAAGCGACATGGTCTTGGACATGAACTCTACCTTGTATCTCAAATTGAGTATCGTCTGTTTTAGGTTGAACATTAGCTTTTAATGACGCATAAGCAAGGCTTAATGACGTAGCTAAATCACCCACAGAATCAGCAACAGTAGATTCTCTAAAAATATGAATTGTAGTCGTAAGAAAACGTGAGGGAATCAAATGTATACTCATAAGCTTTTTAATTTATCTTTATAATAATTAATCCAGTTTTCTCTATTAAAGTTAGTTTGTATATGACAATTTCTACAAAGAGAGATTAAATTATTTTCCTTTAAGGGCGTGAGATTAGCTCCTTTTGAGTTAAGAAGCATGGTAAGGGAGGTAATGGTACACCCAAAATTTCCGATACTTCCTGTACCAAATCCGAGTATGACGTCTTTCCATCTGCTATCTCTTTGTGATAGTGGTGTTGTTTGTATCATATTTATTTAATTTGTTGATAATGGGTTACATAAAAGCAAAAAAACCACCTGATGCTGAAACTGATATTACATCTCCTGCTGCATTATAAAGGTAATTTATAATATTTATTTTTATAGTCAAAATTCTGTGATTTCATATTTCTTTCCTGCTTAATAATTGATTAAATAATGGTTAAAGTCATCTTAATTTATTGCATAAATTAATTGAAAACAAGCTCTTTTTCCATTTGACGATGTCCATGCGGTTGCTCCAATATAATGGATCATTATTATCTAAAACATAAAATTAAATTAAATATACTCCTGTCCAAGAATTTATGGTAATTCTTCCATTTGCAAAAAGCGATCCATCAGCTTTAGTCATATAGGATGCAAGTCCATCACCAGCATTAAAAGAAACCCATATTCCTCTTTCTTGATCATTAGTGTGTCCATGTCCTATTGAATCATATACAATTGTAAGTGGAAGTCCCGTTATTGGAAGATTCCAAACTAAACAAAGCTTCGTTTCACTATTTGTAATATCAAAATGATGAGTAACATAACAATGCCTATCATTCAAAATAAACTGTCCACTTTGAGAATTTATTGATACACCTGATGTTGAAATAGTAAAAACAAATGTCATAGCCTGAGTATAGCGTATTGGACGTTGAATAAGATTACTTGTATCAAATGTAGGAACTGACCATGTATATCCAGCTCCTGCTGAAAGAGTTGCTGAAAAACGACCTATATTTTCATAGGCGTCTGTGGCCGCCGCATTGGTAATAGTTGATATGGCACAATATTTATCATTAGTGGAAGTTGCAGAAAACTGACTATATTTTTCAACATAAGGAATTGTTGAAAATCCAATAACTACTCCATCTGTTGCATTATATCCTAAATAAACAAAGTAATCTCTTGAATATGTTGCGTGTCCCGTTGCTCCATTATTAAACCAATTTGTTCCCGCATTACAAGTAACTGATAAGGCAGCAGTAATTGAACGAATAGTATCACCAATTCTTACATAGACAGGATTAGTGGCTGATGGATCATTCCCGTCCAATCCTTTAAGAGCGACAGTTAGATTATTTGAGGCGACAGAAGGAACAATTTTGCCATTAATAAGAAAACCTCGTGGAGGTGTCAAACCGCTCCAAAAACTTGCAATGCTCACCTTTTTGGTTGTTGAGGTTGTAACATCAACAATAGGAACTACATCGGTTTTTATAACAGGTGTATAAGCATCTAACTCTGTTATCTTTTTATCGGCCACAAGATTAAATTAAACTCATAACTAATTTTATTTTATATTAAATTTTAAATTAAATATATATTATTTGTTATCATCTTTCTTTTCAAAAATTGTATATTCTTTTGTATCTTCTGTTATTTTATAACCATTTTTCAATAATTTATCTTTATGTATTAAATAATATTGATAAGATTTTTTGAAAATAGTTTGCTTATCTATCATATCATTTTTGTATCATAACTATATTATAGTTAAATTCTCAACCAAGTGGTCCAGAAAATAAAAATATTTTATTTGCTTGCCTATAAGGATTCAAAAGTCTTTTTATAGCTCTTGCTCCATGTAATCCTAGTTCAGTTATGGCGTCCTCCTCCGATTGATCGTTTTTATATGTCTCTTTAATAGAATCAATAGTATAACTTGAAAGCCTTATATCCTCGCCATTTGTTTTTCTATAAAGCTCCTCTACAATCATTACTGCAGCTCTTTTTATTGCGTTAGGTATAGTAATATAACCCGCTGTATAAACTACTGTCGCTACAGGTATAATTTGAGTAGCCGAGGGGTCAAAAACACAAATTCTAAGTGTTGGGACAGCTATATCAGAAAAGTATTCTAAATATCCTGCATCTTCATTAATTCGAATATAATCAACATCTAAATCTAATGTTTCTGTTGGTCCTTGCATTAATTGACAACTAGTTAAACTAATGATTGGTCGATGACTTAATTGAATATGAACCCCATTATGAACTTTATCTAAAACACATCTTCGTTTTTCAGTATAAATTGCATAATTAATTGAACCACCAAGATATGAATCTATAATATCAGTTGATCTATCAATATATTTTTGTAAAACAGTATCAGTAGGAGAAGTTGCTGTAATTTTATCATACGTTGTTTTTTGTCTTACCTCGTAAGGAGTAATATATCCTTCTCTAAGTGAAGATACGACTTCAAAATATTGAGTATGTTCGTAGGTTTCACTATTAATAACGAATCTCCAATAGGCAGTATAAATACCCAAAACACCAGTTTTATCAGCTGCAAGAGTGTAGTAATATCTACCTGTTGTTGATCCTGCAGTAGGTGTAACATTGGTTAAAATAATATTCCCATTTGGATCCCTAATTTCTCGAATAATGATAGAAGTAGGATTAGTTAGAACATTATTGTAATAAATATCTATTTCAATTTTATCACTACAATTTTGTAAGATCATGTCGAGCATTTTAATTTCCTCCTTTAAGGTTTTTTAATATAACCCTTAACTATTAACCATTTAATTTTCTGTTTTTTATTATCAGTAATATTTATTACACTAACTTTATTATAAGCAATTTCTTTTGCAATTATATAGCGATTTTTAATTTCAACTACCTTTATCTTATTATATCCTATTTCTTTAGTTCGTTCTTTAATATATGCAACTTCTTTGACTAATTCTTGTGTTCTTACTTTATCAATTATTTCAACAACTACGATTGTTTGAATTCGTGCCTTAGCAGTAATGGTTCTTTCTACTGATAATACTATAATATTTCCTTTTGTTTGTATAGATCTAGTTTGTTGTATATTAATTCGTCCTTTTCCATTGATATTTCTTATCTGGGTTTTTAATATATTTCCTTTTGTTGTAAATATTCTTATTCCAAAATTACTAATAAGTCCTTTTGCATTTATAGTGTGAGAACTACTTATTGTTATTCTAGCCTTAGCATTTATTGTTTTTGTTTCTCCTGTTTTTATTCTTCCCTTAGCATTAATGATTTTTATTTTTGTAGTTAAAATACTACCCTTTGCATTAATATTTACTTGTGTAGTATATTGAATTCTTCCTTTAGCAATTATCGTAATAGTTTCTATCTTTTTAACTGATCCTTTAGCAATTAATATAGAAGTTTCACTTTTTTTAATAGATCCTTTTGCTATTATTGAATTAGTTTCTATTACAGCTATTCTTCCTTTTGATATTATTGTCTGATTACCACTTTGAGTTATGTGTCCTTTAGCTTCTATTAAGGATAGAGAACTAGTTTGTATTCTTCCTTTTGCTTCTAAAGTAGAAGTTGTGCTTATTTGTATTCTTGCCTTAGAAATAAGAGTTTGTATACTACTTATTTCAATTCTTCCTAAAGAACTAATTGTTATTAAAGTAGATTTTTCAATTCTTCCTTTTGCTAAAATAGTTTGAATTGTTATAACATTTATTCTTCCTTTAGCACTTAAAACTTGATCTGTTGTTTTTTGAATTGCTGCTTTAGATTGAATTGTTCTTTCTATTTCTTTTTTAATATCTCCTCTTGCTTCAATATTTCGACTACCTGCAACATTAATTCGACCCTTAGCTTCAATATTTTTACTAGAAGTTGCTTTAATATTTCCCTTACTTTGAATAGTTTGAATAGAAAGAATAGTAATTCTTGCTTTTGCTTCTATGACACTACTTTCTTGTTTTCCAATACGACCAATGGCAATAATGTTTTGTGTAGTAGATTGAGTTATACGAGCCAATGCTTCAATTGTTTTTAGTGAAGTAATTTCAATTCGACCTTTACTTTCAATCAATTGTATAGAAGTTATTTCAACTCGTCCTTTAGCAATAGTAGTTTGAGAGAAACCTTGAGTTATTCTTCCTTTAACATCAATAGTTTGAATGATTCCCTGTTTAATATTGGCTTTAGCTGAAACTACTTGAATTAGTGTATTAACAATATTTCCTTTTGCTTCAATATTTTGAGATGTAGTAATTGTAATTCTTGCCTTAGATTCAATGGTTTTTTGACTACTTGCTTCTATTCGTCCTTTAGAATCTACTATTTGAGAAGAAAATATTTGAATTCGTGCTTTAACTTCTATAGTTTGATTAGAACCTATTTGAATTCGTCCCTTTGCTATTAAATCTTTAGTTTCAATATTTACTATATTTCCTTTAGCTTCTATATTTTGTTCTTCTGAAGTTTCAATTAAACCTTTTGCACTTATTGTTTGTATAGAAAATATTTCTATTCTTGCTTTTGAGATTACAGTTTGAATTGAAAATATCTCTATTCTTCCTTTAGAAATAACTGTTTGTTCATTACTTGTTTGTATTCTTCCCTTAGAAGTTATTGATTGACTACTTAATATTCCTATTCTTCCTTTAGCACTAATAGTATTTATTTGTGTAGTAAGAATATTTCCTTTAGACTGAATTGTTTGAGAAGAACTTATTGTTATTCTACCTTTTACTTGGATAGTTGATTCAGTACTTGTTTCAATTCTTCCTTTACCTTCAATTGTTTGAGAACTGCTTATTTCAATTAAACCCTTTGCTTCAATACTTGATGAATTTGTTTGTTCTATTCTTGCTAATGCTGTTACAGTTTCAAAAATTGAAATTAGAATAGATCCTTTTGCTTGAATTGTTTTAATACTTTCTTTTTCTATTCTTCCTTTTGTTATTATTTCTTGAATTGAACCAATCTGGATTCTACCCTTAGAAGTAATTGTTTGTTCACTTTCCTTAAGTAATGAAGCTTTTGAAATTACTGTTTGAGTTGAAAAAATAGTTATTCTTCCCTTAGAATCGACTGTTTGGACTGAAATTACCTGAATAGACCCTTTAGCGCTAAGGCTTACTAATGCTGTTTTTGATATATTTCCCTTAGCAGTGATTTCTTGAGTCAAAAATTGCTCAATTCGACCTTTAGAATTGATTGTTCTGACAGTTCCAATCGAAAGGATACTACTTTTAGCACTTATGGTAAATGATTGCGAAACCTGAATTCGTCCTTTTACCTCAATTTCTTGACTTTCTGACACCTTTATAGAACTTTTAGTTATTATTGACTGAATTGAGATGGTTTCAATTCGTCCCTTTGCAGTTAAGATTGAACTACTGCCTTGTTCTATGCGTCCCTTAGATATTATAGTTTGACTTGATTGTTGTTCAATTCTTCCTTTTGTTGTAAAAGTTTGAACAATTGTATTTTGAATGTTTCCTTTTGTAGTTAGATTTTGTTGATTACTTATTTCAATCCTTCCTTTAGCAATTATTATCTGTATTGTTGAAATTTGAACTCTACTTTTTGCTTGAATAGTTCGTATTATTGTTGATTCTATTCGAGTTTTTGCTGTAAGAGTTTTAGTTAATCCTATTTGGATTCGTCCTTTGCTAATTATGTTTTTAATTTTTGTTGTCTTAATATTCGCTTTTGAAATAAGAGTTGTAGTAACATACCATAAATTCTCAAGAAGAATTTTATCTTCAGTTTCTTGTAATAGATAATCGCCAGTTTCTAGTAAAAGTTTGTAATAAGTAATCATTATTTAACACCTCCTCTTACTGTATGGATTATAAAAGCATTACTAACACTTCTCATATCAGTAATACTCTGCGTAGCAGTTGTGTTCCCAGCAGTTATCTGTTTATTTCCTCTCTCTACTGTTATTGCCATATATTTGCTTAAAAAAAAATCTAGTATCAAACTACAACTGTAGTCTTAAACTAGATCTCTATTTAGGAAAGATTGCCTTATAATGACTTGAAGCCTTGTTGTTCAGGAGTAGGAGGAATACCTAAATGACCTTCTTCATTTATAAGTAAGACGTGTTTTTCATGCTTATCATCAACTTCTGCTTCCCAGCCCAGCTCATAGATAATTTCTACATTCATTCCAAAACCAGATGGACCAGGTACAAAATCACGCCTTACATGTCTTAAAAAGATCAATTTAGCTTTATTTCCCCAAGAAGATACAATTTTTTTATTAATGAGAGAAAGACCAAGAGATATTGAAGTTTTTCCATTATAAAGCTCTTTAAAGACTTTATTATCTAAAAGGAACATTCCTGTTTCTAGATTTATCTGGACAGGATATAAATGTGGTCTTTTAGGAACTAAAACAAATTCATATATTTTCTCTTGATCGATATGTCCAAAATGATAAACTAACTGTTTTTCTTCATCATATTCATTTAATTCAGTCCCATCTTTATATTTTGCTTTCCATTCATAAACCAACTCTTTACGAGTTTTTATTTCTTCTTCAGTTAGTTTTTTTGGTTCATTAGCCATAGATTGTATTCTTCCTGAACAACTCAGGTGCATTGGATTGCAATGACCTAAACTTTAACTTTTACTTTTTAGCTTCCTCAAACTGACTTACAGGAAAGTCAATAGGTGGACAGTCTTTTTGTAATACCCTAACGATGTCTGTTTCCTTATTATAAAACAGACTTATATCTGCTTTGGCAAACTCCTTTTTGGCTTTGTCTAAGAGTTTGTCATTTCCTGTTCGCAGACCTTTAACAGCTGTTTGCATTAAGGAAACAAATGTTTCATCTTTAGGATGTATTGGAATATATTTAGCCATAGATTTCTTTTACTAATTGTTAATTTTGATTCGATCAGCATAGTGTGGACATTCTTTTCCTGTCCACTTAGCATAATTACAGTTCGCACAAAGAACCTGAAATCCAGGTGGAAAATTATTACGTTTTATCCAGGCGTAAAGTCCATTTCCTCCTGTTTTTAAAGATTTTCTTTGTTGGTTTCCACCTCCATTTATATGGTCAAGTGTAAGAAATTCGAAGATTGATTCTTCGCAGCATTTACACTTAGGTGGATTACCGCCATAGTGAGATATTATTTCATATCTCAATTCTCTATAGTATTTTCTTTGTTGAGAATGGAATCTTTCAGGATTCTTTTTTCTCCATTCTCTCATATATTCTTTGTGCTTTTCTCTGTAAGCTATGCCTTTTTCTGTTTTAT
>Ga0172371_10001498_pt1 | contig 37148 bp, 32 predicted proteins | sample Lak12m_FD_114543 | JGI IMG/M metagenome (GOLD analysis project Ga0172371, IMG submission 114543) | Freshwater microbial communities from Kabuno Bay, South-Kivu, Congo - kab_022012_12m | ecosystem: Environmental > Aquatic > Freshwater > Lake | place: Democratic Republic of the Congo: South-Kivu... | reverse complement strand
TCACTGCAATAAAAATGAGCACCTGTCAATGGTGCCATTTTTGTACAGTGAGCCTAAGCAGGCAAACTGCTTTGCCTGCGTCCGGGAAGCGAAAAGCTTTTCGTTATGCTGAGCGATTTATCGCGAATGTATCGAAAAGGTATACTGTTCCCGTAGGGAAAGAAGTCCGGTAGGGTCACATTTAGCAACTTCGTGTCTGGAAAGCAAAAATAAAAAGAGGTCATTGCTGACCCCTTCAATTGTTTAATCCACAGGATAAATTCTATTAAGTTTGTGAAGTGTTGAATTCTGGTCGATTGTGAATTGTTCATCGTGCGATTTTTCCGGCAAAAGAACCCAACCACTTTCTCCAGAAAGTTTTTGAATAAAAGCAAAAGTGATTTGTTTACCCCTATTCATTTTAGAAGTACTTTCAATGGTTATTCTGGGAGGATGATTTTGATCGGGTTCCCAATGTGCAGTCACAAAACCGCCATCAACCACATAACCAACGTTACCTTCCAAAATAACTTGTACTTCGGAGGCAACTGGAAAATCTTTCAGATTGTTGTCCATACATTATTGATTTTAGTTTGTACAAATTCTTTTTTAAAATTATACCAGTAAAGCCCCATAAAGTAAACCCCTTTGTTCTATCATGTAATTCAAACTTTTTACAATCTGTTCCCAATTCGTGATACAATGGGTCACAAATTAGTGCTAGCACGAAAAGCATACAATTAATCATGAATATGAAATATAAAAGAATAATAATTTTAGGTGGCAGTTGTTCGGGAAAATCAACATTAGCCAATAAAATCTCCTTGGATATTGGTACTCCTGTGTATAATTTAGATGCTTTTTTCCTAGATTCAAATTGGAACAAAAAAAACCTTAATGAATTATTAGAAATTTCTAATAAGATTTTACTAAAAGAAGAAGGTGTCATTGATGGTAATTATACAGAAGTTCTTTCTGAAAGAATAAAATGGGCAGATTTAATAATCTTTATTGATGTTCCAACTATTACTCATTTATATCGAATGTTATATAGAATAATTACTATTAGATTAGGAATTGAAAAAAGATATGGTAATCCAGAGGGAACAAAAAGTGAATTTAGTTTAAACTTTTTATCTTGGGTTTTAAATTGGAATAAAAAACAAAAAAAGAAAATATTTTCTATGCTGGAACAAACTAAAGACAAAAAAATCTTGATTATTAAAAATCCTAAAAAATTTAAAATTGAGAGTCTATTTAAAAATGATATTTAACATAACAATAAATATTTAGTACCGTCACTTTTCATAATCGCACGAGAAGGGTCGGAATTATATACTAAAAATATTAGAAATAGCATTATAAGGTAAAGACTAAACTGCTTTAGTCTTTTTTGCTTTTGTGCCCTCGGCAGGAATCGAACCCACATCAGAAGCTCCGGAAGCTCCTGTTCTATCCATTGAACTACGAGGGCAAACAGGGTTTTATTCTAGCATTTTTGTGCCTGCCTGGAAATCACAAAAATGAAAGAAACTTTTTCTTAGGGTTGTAATGATTTACACCTAGGACTTTCCTATTTTATATGATGCTCCACCCTGGTCAGATGGGGCACGGACTTGATTATAAGTTAACTAAATAAATTATTAAAATGAAAAATATATTAAAAACAGCTAGTCTGGGCACTCTAATATTAGCGTTATCAATGTGGGGATTTTCTGCCGCCAGAGCAGCCCCAAACACAAACGCTACGACAAATCCAGCTACCATGATAACTTCGAGCAGTGCAACCTTAAACGGAACTAATGGAAGTAGTAGCGCTGTTGGACATTCGTTCTGGGTTTCTCTAAGCCCGTTCAGTACGGCTAGCTCGACAATTCCTTCTGGGGTTTATTCCACTCCAGACATGGGGGCAATCGCTGCGAATACTTCATTCTCGGCTTCCCTTTCTTCTTTGACAACTTCCGGTGTCCCGACTAATTTGCCGGCAATATTACCAAATACTACCTACTACTTTGTAGCTTGGTCAAATGTCGGTGGCACTTGGTACCCCGGAGAGATGTTGAACTTTACTACTGCTTCTACTAACAGTGGTGGCGGACAAGTAGGCAATGAAACTGAAGATAGCAACGAAAGTGCCACGGCCTCGGAAAACGAAAATGAAGTGAACGACTCTAACAGCCAGGTCCAAAGTAGCGACAACCAAGAGAATGACGTTAAAAGTCAGATAGTAACAACTTCTTCGTCTGGCGAAAGTCATCATTCATTCGGCGATCGCGGTAATGGAAATAGAGATCGTCAAGAAAACGACAATTAAATAAGTTAGTGTTTCCGGTAAAAACGGATAGCACAGAACGCAAAAACCGCCTTGGCACTTAAGGCGGTTTTTTGTTATAATCGGAGGCATAATGGATAAAACAAAGACAAAAGTGGTGATTATGGTGGCTGGCAAGGGGGTACGGATGTTGCCTCTTACGAATGAAATCCCAAAGGTTTTAGTAAAAACCCACGAAAAAGAGTTTTTGTATTATGTCATAAAAAGCTTGCAAAAAGCGGGCTATGAAAATCTGTGTTTGATTGTCGGCTATAAAAAAGAAAAGGTGGAGGAATTTCTAAAAAGAGAAAATATAAAAGCGGAAATAATAGAACAGAAAGAACAAAAAGGTACCGGGGATGCCGTTCTTTGCGCCAAGAAATTTGTCGGGCAAGAAAATTTCGTCGTTTTAGGAGGAGATGGCATTTGGAGTACGGAAGATTTTATAGAAATGGATAAGCACGATGATTACAATTATATTTGCGGTATCGAAACAGATACTCCGGAAAAATACGGCGTCTTGGTGGAAGAAAACGGATTCTTGAAGGAAATAAAAGAAAAACCAAAAGAATATTGTGGCAGTCTAGTTAGCACGGGTCTTTATAAGTTTACGCCTGAAATATTTGACGCACTACTAAAGGTTGGCATTTCACCAAGAGGAGAACATGAATTAACCGACGCCATCGCCTTATTGGCTCAAGAACAAAAAGTAAAAATAAAAAAGGTCAAAAACTTCTGGAAAGATTTAGGAAACATTAAAGACATAGAACCGATCAGTGACTTTTTTAAGAATAATTGGGAAAAGATCGTCAGCCAATAAAAAGAAATTTTCGCGCGCATGTGTTGTAATAACGTGTGCCGGCTTTATTTTTATTAATTAATTTTAAAATATTTATGAACAATCCATTTCAAAATGCAATGTCTCAGCTCGACAAGGTCGCCACTGTCCGAAATTTCGGCCAGGAATTTTTTTCCAAGTTGCGCCAGCCCGACCGAGATATCAGAATTTCTATTCCAGTTGAAATGGATGACGGCACTCTCCGGACCTTCGAGGGGTATCGGGTAGAATACAACAACGTCCTCGGGCCTTACAAAGGCGGCATTCGATACCATCCCGACACCGAAATCAATGAGGTAAAGGCACTCGCCTTTTGGATGACCATCAAGTGTGCTGTCGCCGATATTCCAATGGGTGGCGGCAAGGGCGGAATTACTGTTAATCCAAAAGATCTATCCAAAAAAGAATTGGAGAAGCTTTCTCGCGGCTGGGTACAAAAGTTGTCTGACATTCTCGGACCTCATAAAGATGTGCCGGCGCCGGACGTGAATACTACTCCGGAAATAATGGCTTGGATGGAAAACGAATATGAGCGTATCACTGGCGACAAAACTCACGCTACTTTTACCGGCAAACCGATCGACAAAGGAGGTTCGGAAGGGCGCGGACCAGCGACCGGCCTCGGAGGCTACTACGTTTTTGAGGCACTCCACAAGGAGCTTGCTTTGCCAGAAAAGATCAAGGTGGCTATTCAAGGCTTTGGTAATGTCGGAATAAATGCAGCAGAAAGTTTTGTTAAAAACGGGCATACCCTAGTTGCTATTTCAGATTCGAAAGGTGGAGTCTACAACCCAGCCGGGCTTGATTTGGAAAAACTGAAAGAGCATAAAAAAGGCACTGGTTCCCTATCCGATTTTCCAGGCAGTAAAAATATTAGCAATCAAGAGCTTTTGGAACTCGAAACCGATCTTCTCGTTCCGGCTGCTTTTGAAAATCAAATTACCGAAACAAATGTAGAAAAAATTCGAGCTAAAACTATTTTGGAATTGGCCAACGGGCCGACTACCCCGGAAGCGGATGAAATTTTATTCAAAAAAGGTATTCCGATAATTCCGGACGTGCTCGCCAATTCCGGCGGAGTAACCGTTTCTTATTTCGAATGGGATCAGAATTTAAAAGGCGAACATTGGAGCGAAAAAGAAGTTTTTGAAAAATTGCGTAAAGTGATGCACGATTCCGCCCGAGAAACTTTCGCCCGAGCCAAAGAATCGAAGACCGATCTGCGTCGGGGCGCTTTCATCTTGGCACTTGAAAGAATCAAGGAGAGGACATTGTAGTAAGAACTCGAATAGTACCTTTCAAATTCCGCCCGGCTCCGGCCACGGCGGAATTTGTTTTTATCCAAATTTTCTTGTATATTATAGGTCTACGCGCGGTTAGCTCAGCTGGTTAGAGCGACCCCTTGACGTGGGGTAGGCCGGGGATTCGAATTCCTCACCGCGCACATGAAAATTTTAAGTATCGAAACATCTTGCGATGAAACAGGCGTAAGTATATTGGAATGTAGCGGTAATGCAAAAAAACCCTCTTTTCGGGTGCTGGCAAATTCTTTGAACTCACAGGTAGAAATTCATGCCAAGTACGGCGGAGTCTTCCCTGCCTTGGCCAAACGTGAGCATCAAAAAAATCTGCCGATCCTGCTCGCAAGAACTTTAAGAAAAGCAAAATTAGATAAAAAAGAAAAACCGGTTGATTTAGTAGTAGTAACCTCCGGCCCAGGGCTCGAACCGGCCCTTTGGACCGGAATCGTTTTCGCCCAAGAACTCGCAAAAAAGTGGAACGTGCCGGTTCTGCCGGTAAACCATATGGAAGGACACATTCTTTCCGTCTTTGGTAAGAACAAAGGAAAATTTACAGTATCCTTGCCAAAAAAAGATTTCCCGATGCTTTCCTTGCTCGTTTCCGGTGGACACACCGAGCTTGTCCTTTCGAAAAATTGGCGCGATTACAAAATCATCGGCGAAACACTCGATGACGCAGCTGGCGAAGCTTTCGATAAAGTCGCCCGGATGCTCGACCTCCCTTATCCCGGCGGGCCGGAAATTTCTCGCCTGGCAGAACAAGTAAGGGCAAAAGGGAAAACTAGCTTTTCTTTTACTCTCCCTCGCCCGATGCTGAAATCGCCGAATTTTAATTTTTCTTTTTCCGGCCTGAAAACCGCTGTCTTGTACCTGATCCGCGACCTCGAAAAAGAACATTTGAACATTTTGCAAAATGACAAAATAAAAGAAGCGATTGCCGTAGAATTCGAAAATGCCGTAGTGGAAACGCTTGTGTATAAAACCAAGAAAGCGATCGAAAAATATGGAGCAAAAACTTTGATCGTTGCCGGCGGGGTTTCGGGCAATAAATATTTGAAACAAGAAATCAAAAAAAAGGCCGGCAAAAAACAGAAAATTCTTTTCCCAAACCAGAGCCTTTCGACTGACAATTCTGTGATGATTGGCATGGCCGGCTACCTGAAATTCCTAGAGAAAAAGGACAGGGTTTCCAAAAGCCCAAAAATAAAGGCCGACGGTGGCTTAAGACTATAAAAAGTGCTAAAATAAGGCTGTATGAACGAAAAACTGCTAAAGCCTTACGACCCGCAGGCAACCGAAGAAAGAATCTACCAGCTTTGGGAAAAGAGTGGTTTTTTTAATCCTGATGTTTGCATAAAAGAAGGCGTCACTAAAACGGATGCCCAAGCTTTTTCTGTCGTGCTCCCTCCCCCGAATGTTACCGGCATATTACACATTGGCCACGCTTTTGAAGATGCCATTCAAGACACCGTGGTTCGCTATAAAAGAATGCAAGGTAAGCGTACTCTCTGGATCCCCGGCACCGACCACGCCGCCATCGCCACTCAAACAAAAGTGGAAAAACTTTTGGAAAAAGAAGGAATAAAAAAAAGAGATTTAACCCGGGAAGAATTTTTAGATAAAGTAAATAAATTTGCTCAAGAATCTCATGATTCCATCATCAAGCAATTGAAAAAATTGGGAGTATCCTTGGACTGGTCCAGGGAAGCTTTTACTCTGGACGAAAAAAGGAGTTGGGCCGTTCGCACCGCTTTCAAAAAAATGTACGACGACGGGTTGATCTATCGCGGGCATCGCATTGTAAATTGGGACCCGAAAGGCCAGACAGTTATTTCCGACGACGAAATCGTTTACCAAGAACAGAAAGCGAAATTCTATACTTTTCGCTATGGACCTTTTGAAATAGGCACCGCCCGTCCGGAAACAAAATTCGGCGATAAGTATGTGGTAATGCATCCGGAAGATGAAAGATATAAACAATACAAACATGGAGACAAAATAAACTTAGAATGGATTAATGGCCCAATAGAAGCCACTATTATTAAAGACCCAGCGTCAGAAATGGAATTTGGTACCGGGGTTATGACTATCACTCCTTGGCATTCACACATAGACTTTGCTCTGGCAGAAAAATATAAATTACCAAAGGAACAAATTATCGATCAGTTCGGTAAATTGCTTCCTGTTGCGCAAGAATTCGCCGGCATGAAAATTGGCGAAGCTAGAGAAAAAATAGTTGAAAAATTAAAGGCTAAGGGATTGCTTGTCTCGATTGATGAAAATTATGTAAATCGGGTAGCCACGGCCGAACGTTCTGGAGGAATAATTGAACCGCAAATAATGAAACAATGGTTCATAGACGTAAATAAAAAAATTCCTGAAAGGGAAAATAAAACTCTGAAAGAATTGATGCTCGAGCCGGTCCGAGAAGGACAGATCAAAATAATGCCGGAACATTTTGAAAAAGTTTATTTCAACTGGATCGAAAACCTGCGCGATTGGTGCATTTCCCGCCAGCTCTGGTATGGTCACCGTATCCCTGTTTGGTATAAAGGCACAGAAGTATATTGTGGGATTGAGACCCCAAAGGGTGAAGGCTGGGAACAAGACCCGGACACGCTCGACACTTGGTTTTCTTCCGGCCTTTGGACTTTTTCCACTTTGGGCTGGCCGGAAGAAAGTAGAGATTTAGAAACATATCATCCTACCAGCACGCTTATTACCGGCTATGAACTTATTTTTTTCTGGATGGCGCGTATGACCTTGATGAGCAAATACTTGATCGACCAAATTCCTTTTGAGGTAGTATATTTTCACGGCATCGTTCGAGATCTGAACGGCAAGAAGGTCAGCAAGTCTTCCGGCAACAACATTGATCCGATAGATGTCATAAATGAATATGGCGCTGATGCTTTGCGGATGGCTCTTATGGTAGGCGTGGGTCCTGGAAGCGACACCAAGCTTGATAATAATAAAGTAAAAGCCTATAAACATTTTTCCAACAAGCTTTGGAATATAGCTCGTTTTGTGCTTAGTAATACAGAAAACCTGAAGGAACAGAAATTGGACGAAAAATTGATTGAGGAATTTAATAATCTTGTCAGAGATATAACGAAAGATATGGAGGAGTATCGTTTTTATCTCGCGGCGGAAAAAATATATCATTATCTTTGGCACCGATTTGCGGATGAAATAATTGAAGAAAGCAAAAAGAATGAAGAACTAAAGCCTTCTCTTCTTTTCATTCTGGAAAATTCTCTGAAAATCCTCCATCCATTTATGCCTTTTGTCACCGAAGAAATCTGGTCTATGATGCCGGGAAGTAAAAAATTATTAATGGTGGAAACTTGGCCCAAGAATGGATAATTTATTCCAAAACCCAAAGATCCTGGGACTCGCGACCATCGAAGGACTTCTGCCTTCCCTCCTCTGGCTTTGGTTTTGGTTAAAAGAAGACAAAGAAGATCCGGAACCCGTCGGCTTGATTGCTTTCTGTTTTGTCATCGGCATGATTTTGGTAATTTTCGCGATCCCTATCCAAAAATTTATCCAAGGTATCGTGAGTCAAGAAAATATCCAGATCGTTCTTTGGGCTTCCGTAGAAGAAATCCTAAAATATTTGGCAATAGTCCTCCTTTTATACAAGACAAAATATCTGCACAAGCCGATCGATTGGCCAATCTTCCTGATTACCGTGGCGCTCGGTTTTGCCGCTTTGGAAAATATCCTTTTCTTGGTCAAACCACTTCTCCTTGACCAGGCGACCGTCAGCCTCATGACCGGACAGCTCCGATTCCTCGGTTCTACCCTCTTGCATGCTGTTTCAAGCGGAATTATCGGCATTTCCATCGGATTATCCTTTTACAAGGATAATTTTACCAAGCAGGTTTACCTCTTGGCAGGTATTGTCTCGGCTATTGCCTTGCATAGCGGTTTCAATTTTTTTATAATAAATAACAATGGAAACGATTTTCTAAAAGTATTCGCTTTCCTTTGGGTCGCAACAATTATCAATTTGCTACTTTTCGAAAAATTAAGGAGAATAAGTAGTAATTAAATTTCCGCCATAGGCGGATCAGCCCTTGGCTGAAAAAATATTTTATAATGCTAAATAAAAAAAGAAGTTTTTTTGAAAGGTTGACCGGCAATACAAAAATGGAAGAAGAGGAAGAAGTGGAAACCCGAAGAATCCCGGTCAAAGGAGACAGCAAGGAAGGAAATTGGATGGAAGAGGAAAGCGAAGAAGCGGAATTAACCGTGGATGTTTATCAGACTCCTGCTGATATCATAGTCCAAACCATGGTCGCCGGAGTACGGCCAGAAGATTTAGAACTGGTTATCTCCCGCGATATGATCACCATCCGTGGTAAAAGAGAAGAATCGAGAATCATTAATGAAGAGAATTATTTTGCCCGAGAGTTGTATTGGGGTTCGTTCTCTAGAACGATTCTTCTACCGGCTGAAATAGATCCAGAAGAAGCCGAAGCGACTGAAAAACACGGGCTTCTCACCATAAAACTTCCGAAGATAGACAAGGACCGAAAAACCAGTGTAAAAGTAAAATCGATTTAGCTAAAAATCTAATTTTCTGCCTTTATAATTTTTTGCCTCCTTTATAAATTTATCTCCGAGTTTGGTGCTATGCTCTACTGCATGGCAGTTGGCGCACAATAAAACGCATTTATTTATTTCCTTTTTTATCAAATCCCAGCTCTTGTTTGCCACACTGCCGATTATAAAATCTTTCTCTTGGGAATTTTTATGGTGGAATTGGAAAGCTGCTTGATTCCCGTGCCAACCACATTTTTTGCATTTACCTCCCAAATATTTAATGGCTGTTGCCTTGGTCCTAAATCTTCTAATTTTTGTATTACATGAACCGCACCTGGTTCTAAGCGCCTGTTGATAATCTTTGAAATTCTTTCCGCACAATTTGCATATTTCCATATTTTTAGTATAACATAATATGTTCTACCAAACAAATTTTCTTGTTGCAAAAAATCTAATTTTTAGTATTATAGACTTGTGCTTATGCCGAGGTAGCTCAGTAGCAGAGCGCTCCCCTGAAGAGGGATTGGTCGGGTGTGCGATTCACCCCCTCGGCACAAACAAGAAAAGACCTGACTGAAAAGGTGCTTCTAATGATTTTCTTGTGTCCTCGCCAGGAGTCGAACCTGGATCAGCTCGTTAGGAGTGAGCTATTCTATCCATTGAACTACGAGGACATAAACACATACTAACATTATTATTTTACCCCGCAATGCTCCCTAAGCATTCGAATATCATCGGCCGAAAGTGTTAGGTTGGTCCCGGAATTTATGTAATACATTATCGAGCTCGGATCGTTAGAATGATCAAGCGAAAGCGCGTGCCCAAGCTCGTGCGCCAATACCCGGATTAGATTATTTTTGTTCTTAAATTCGTAAATGTCTATTTTCTGGCCACTTGAATCGCTTTCATACAGTCCTTCTTCAAATTGCCCGCCTAGAATTTCACCAGCAGAGTTATATTGCCGCACTTTGGCGTTCACGTCCGAAACAGACTGATTGATCTTTTGGGCCAAGTTGTTTAATTTTGCTATTTTTTGATTTATGATAACCACATCATTCTCGGTCTGGACATTGTCTCTGGTGGCCAAAATATCGGCCTTGAGCATATCATATTCTGTCTTCAGACTTTCATAAGAATTTTTTCCGCTGGTAATTTGCGAATTTAAATTGTTCAGTTTTTGAGTGGTTGCCTGACGAGTGTCGTAAACCAGATTTATTTTCAAATTGCCATTTGGTTTCTCTATAAACAAAATCTTACTGCTCGCTTTATTCCAGATATCCGTAGCACTCTTGATGTCCGCCTCAAAGACAGTTTCGGAAACATTGAATCGCGGATCGATGGTACCGACCGAATAGCCGATCGGAAAGTCGCACGGGAAAAACCGGTCTCGCAGATTAAGATAAGACCGGCCTATTTGATTCTGGAAGACAAAAATAATCGCCCCTAAAACTGCGAGAGCCAGAATATTTTTGATCAAGTTTTTCATATTTCCCTAGATCAACCCGAGCATCTTTGCCAAATTGTGCTTGTCAAAGCCGATAGTAAACTCTTTGTCTACCACGATTACCGGCACGCCAAGCTGGCCGCTAATCTCTACCATTTCCTTTCTTTTTTCAATATCGCTCGCCACATTGTGTTCAGTGAAAGCAATGTTGTTTGCCTTAAAGAAATCTTTGGCCATATGGCAAAAATGGCAGGTGGGGGTTGAGTAAATTGTTACGTTTTTCATATTTTTATACTTTTAAATCCGGCTGAACCGGACTGTTTATCTTCTAATATTTCTATTATAACATATGTGTCAAGTCGATTTTTGGTGCGGGATACGAGAATCGGCTACTACGTAGCCAGGTGCTTTTCCATCTCGCTACGCTCGCAAGGAAAAGCCTTTCGCTTCTCGCCGCAGAAAAAGCAGTTTTTCTGCTATCCCTTACTTGGTGCGGGATACGAGAATCGAACTCGTGTCTAATCCTTGGGAAGGACTCATTCTGCCACTAAACTAATCCCGCGATTCTCTTATTCTAGCAAGATTTTAAACGTTTTTGCAAGGTTCGTCTTCGGCTAGGCAAAACCTAACGGAAACAAAAATAGCCGGTTCCATAGGAACCGGCTGAAGATTTTCAATTTTTTAGTATGAGATTACTGTAAACCTAAAAGTTACTTTTCCCTTGAATTGGGAAATGAAAGAGATAACTATACTTCCCTTTATGTGTTTTTTGTTCCCCTTTTCTTTAATCAAAAAAGTATGGCTACCTTTGTCATACTTTTTATCCGAAACAAGAAAACTGTTACCAAAGAAAGTCTCTGCTTTTTGTGAAAGACTATGAAGAGTTGTCCCCTCATCTTCTTTCTTTATAAGCCAAAATTTTTCTTCCTGGATAACCTTTTCGAGATTGTCGAGATCCGAAATAGAAATTTCTCCTTCGAGAAATTTTTTGAAATCAGATTTGTTTGTCATAGTACAAATTTTTTAAATTTAATATTGTTTTTATATAATTGAATTTTTATACAATAAAATTTTTATCTGTCTATAGTATAGCATATTGCCATAAAAAAGTCAAGCAGAATAAGGAATTTAAACCCTTATTCTGCTTTTTCTAATCACTATTAGTTTTTTATTTCAAAATTTTATTTCAATCCGCCAAGCATCATGATGGTCTTGATGACCGTGTCGGGATTTAAGGACATACTTTCGATGCCTTCATCCATCAGGAATTTTGCAAAGTCCGGATAATCCGATGGCGCTTGGCCGCAGATGCCTATGTACTTTCCCTTCTCTTTGCATTTATGGATTATCTCAGCGATCAGTTTTTTGACCGATGGATCATTGGCATCAGCAATATGGGTAACAATGCCGGAATCGCGATCAATACCGAGTGCAAGCTGAGTCAGGTCGTTCGAGCCAATAGACATTCCGTCAAAAACCTGAAGAAACTCATCTGCCAAAAGAATGTTCGATGGAATTTCGCACATCACATAAACTTTCAGGGTCGGATCGGTAGCTCGATCAAGGCCAAATTCTTTCATCGTTTCTATTACTTGCCTCCCCTCTTCCGGCGTTCGACAAAATGGAATCATCGGAATCACGTTTGTAAGCCCCATTTCTTCACGCACGCGCTTCATTGCTTTCACTTCCAACCCGAAGGCTTCCTTGAATTTCGGATCATAATATCGGGAAGCACCGCGCCAGCCGATCATCGGGTTTTCCTCTTTTGGTTCATAAGCCTCTCCACCCAAAAGAGTTCGGTATTCGTTTGTCTTAAAATCGGAAAAACGAATTATCACATCATGCGGATACATTGTGGCCCCGATTTTAGCAATACCGAGCGAGAGTTGATTTACATAATAGTCGGTTTTCTTGTCATAGCCCGCAGTCAGTTCGTCAATTTTTTTAATCAGTTCTTTGTCCTTTAACTTTTCATAATCAATCAAAGCATTCGGATGCACTCCGATATGCGAAGCAATGATGAACTCGAGTCGGCCCAGGCCGATTCCACTTACCGGCAAAGCGTGATGCTGGAAAGCTTCGTCCGGCGAACCTATATTGACCAAGATTTTTACAGGCAGTTCCGGTATTTTGTCGAGTTTGTGTTCCAGAATTTCAAATGGCAGTACTCCACGATAAACATTCCCGACATCTCCCGAAGCGCAATCTACTGTCACCTCTTCCCCGTTTTTTAGCACGGTCGTGGCATTGCCGGAACCTACGATACACGGGATACCCAGCTCGCGCGACACTATGGCCGCATGCGAAGTCCGTCCGCCCTTGTCGGTCACGATCGCGCTCGCTATTTTCATAATCGGCTCCCAGTCCGGATCGGTAATTTCAGTCACCAATACTTCCCCTTTTTCAAATTTGGAAATCTCTTTCGCGGTCCGGAGCACTCGCACACGCCCGGCTCCGATTTTTCCGCCAACCGAAATCCCACTCGCAAGCACTTCAGTTTTCTTACTAAGTTTATATTCCTTCAAGACATCTTTATCCTTGCCAGATTGCACTGTTTCAGGTCGAGCCTGCACGATAAATAATTCTCCAGTCTTCCCGTCTTTGGCCCATTCGATGTCCATTGGAGTATAGCGTCCATGTTTCTTGGAGAAATATTTTTCTATCTCAAAGCACCAGCCGGCCAGCTTTTTAACTTCTTCGTCCGAAAGGCAGTATTTTCCGACATCGGCCACAGGTACGGACACTTGCTTGGTTCCCTTGCTCCCTGCATAAATCAGTTTTATGTTTTTCTTGCCAAGTTTCTTTGAAATGATCGGATTGTGCCCATTCTCGAGAGTCGGCTTGAAGATCACAAATTCATCCGGAATCACGATCCCCTGCACGATAAATTCTCCCAAACCGTAAATACCGTTGATCTCAATCACTTTATCAAACCCCGTTTCAGTGTCGATAGTAAAAGCCACGCCGGAAACAGATTCATCCGATCGGACCATGTGTTGGATTCCGACGGAAAGAGCTGCGTCAAAATGAGAAAATCCCTTGTCTACTCGATACGAGATCGCTCGATCGGTGAATAGTGAGGCAATACATTTTCTGGAAGAAAGCAAAACGTCTTTCGCGCCTCGGACATTCAGATAAGTCTCCTGCTGACCGGCAAAAGAAGCGCCCGGTAAATCTTCCGCCGTAGCGCTTGAACGCACAGCCACATCGACATCCTTGCCATATTTTTCTTCAAACTCTCCATACGATTTTGCGATCACATCGCGAAGAAGCGGCGGAAATTCTTTTTTCAAAATAGTTTTACGAACTTTCTCTCCGCGTTTCTGTAAATTTTTTATATTTTTAGTATCCAAATCGGCCAAAATCACCTCGATCTCTTTATCCAAGCCGGTTTCCTTAAAAAAATAGCGATAAGCATCGGCCGTTAGGGCAAAACCGTTCGGAATATTCACGCCGAGAGGCACCAAATTCGAGTACATTTCACCCAAGGCGGCATTCTTTCCCCCGACAACAGGAACATCCTCAATCCCGACCTCACTGAACCATTTTACAAAACTCTTATCATCAATCATGATTTTCAATAAAATATATTAATTAATAAAAATCCTATTTTCTATTACACTTTTTTCGATATCGCTATCAACCGCTGATATTTTACCATTCTTTCGGGTTTAATGGGAGAGCCAGACTTGAGCCCATAACAAGAAAAAGCGTAAGCGAGATCGGCAATAAAATCGTCTTCAGTTTCTCCGCTCCTGTGGCTCACTATAAGTTCAATGTCGTGTTCGCGGGCCAGGCGCATTGTTTCAAGAGTTTCGGATAAGGTGCCGATCTGATTCGGCTTAATGATCATCCCTCCGATACTGCCCGCCCGTACCGCTTTCTCCACCAAAATTTTATTGGTCACAGTCAGGTCATCCCCTATCACTACGAGATCTGGTTCGCTTTCTTTTAATTTCGCAAAACTTTCAAAATCTTCCTCGTCAAAAGGATCTTCGATGGAGAGGAGGCCAAATTCGCTAATTAAGTCAAAATAAATTTTTAATAGTTCATCTTTTGTTATCTCTTTTCCACCCACTTTATATTTTCCGTTAATATAGAAAGAAGAAGAGGCCACGTCGAGCGCGAGCTTTACTTTGCCACCAAGATTATTCTTTTCGATTGCTTCCTTTAAATACAGAAGTGGCTTTCGAATATCGCTTGTTTTCGGATCAAGGCCGCCCTCGTCGCCCGGGCAGAGTGATTCTTCGCCTAATTCCCGGCCGATAATTTCTCTCAGGGAATCCTGCACGGAAATGCCCATCTGCACGGCCTCATTTATATCTTCCGTATCGGTAACAATGTGATATTCCTGAAAAACAAGATCATTTCGGGCGTGTTTTCCTCCTTCAATCAAGTTTATATATAAGTGTGGCATATGCCGAGAAGGTTTTATCTCAATCAAGGTGCGCAAATGTTCGTAGACTTCCACTTTGGAAACTTTTGCTGCCGCTTTGGCAGAGGCAATCGAGACTCCAATTATTGCGTTCCCGCCCAAATTATCTTTGTTTGCCGTTCCGTCAAGCTCAAGCATAATTCGGTCGATTTCTTTTTGATTTAAAACATCTTGCCCGACAAGAGCCGGAGCGATAATGTTTTCTATTTTTCCTATTGCGGTTTCTACTCCTTTACCATCCTGGTCTCGCAATTCGTGCGCTTCGTGTGCGCCTGTCGAAGCGCCACTTGGTACGGAAAAACTCCCGAATTTTTCGCCGACCCAAACAGTCACTTTGAGAGTGGGATTCCCTCGAGAATCTTTTATTTCTTCGGCTGTGATTTTGGTTATCTTGCTTTCCATGCTAAAGATATTGTTTAATGGTTTCGGCTGATTTTTGGAGTTTTTCTTTTTCCGGTTCGGTCAGTTCAATCGGCCAAGGTTTTATAATCCCTGATCGGCCAACGACTGCTGGAGCTCCCAAACACAGACCGCTTACTCCATTGCAATTGTCGAGCAGATGCGAGACTGGTAAAATTTTGTTTTCATCCAGTAAAATAGCTCGTACAACATCTGAGGCTACCATGGCAATCCCGTAATAAGTTGCGCCCTTGCGATTGATTATTTCATATACCTCGTTTCGGACTTCTTCTTCAATCTTGTTCATTTCTTCTTGATTCAAGAGCTCGCTTGCTTTTTTACCGGCAATACTAACGGTGCTCCAGGCAATAAATTCGCTATTGCCATGTTCCGCTAAAACAAAACCTTCCACTTGCGAACCATCTACCAGAAAACGTTTTGCTAAATTAGATCTAAGCCTCGCGGTATCCAAACAAGTGCCCGTACCAAAAACCTGATTTTGGGGCAAGTTTGAAATCTGTTGCACTAAGTACGTGATGATATCTACTGGATTACTGATAACTATAATGATCGCTGTTTCTTTAATCGTTCCAATTTCTTTAAAAATCGAGGATACGATCTCTTTGTTTTTTGAAACCAAATCTAGTCTGGTTTCTCCGGGCTTTTGCGCCACCCCGGCAGTCAGAATAATGATATCTGCCTGAGCGGCATCTTTATAATCACCCTGGATAACCTTTCCGATCCCCGAAAAAGATAATCCGTCGTTAATGTCTAGCACTTCTCCTTTTTCTTTTTCTTCATTAATATCGATTAAAATTATCTCCGCTGCTAGGCCTCGGACCATCAGGGTATAAGCTGTAGTCGAACCGACTGCTCCCGCTCCAATCACCGCAATTTTTTGTTCCAAAATGTTTTTGTTTTCCATTTTAATATTTTAGCACAGAAACCATCCCTACTTAAACCAGCCCGAAAGAAAGCTCCAAAAACTGCTTGTTTTTTCGGCAGGTTGGGGCGGGGTGGTTTTCGGGTCATCCACGATTACGATCAGTTGCTCTCCTTCTTTGGCCAGGCCGAAATTTTGACGGAGAATTTCTTCTTTTCCCTTGTCGGTGCCTAGTTTTTCGATATCAGACGTAAGTTGCGCTTTACGTTTTTCCAAATCTTCGATCTTGGCTTCTTCCGCTTTTTTATTTTTGTGAGTATCTTCCAGTTTGCCGATCAGCCCAAAAATTTTCCAGGCAAAAAGCACCAAAAGAATTAATAAAAGAATCAGAGCAGGCTTTGACTCCAAATAATATTTAAAACCCCGCCTTTTTTGAAAATTCTTCATCCCGTGTTAGTATTATAGTATGCTTTTCGATAAAAAACATCAGAAGAAGATAAGGATTATCTGGTCTGTCTTGGTTGTCCTCATCATCGTCAGCATGATTCTTCTGTATTCCCCTATTTTCAATATTAAGTAAAAAGTAAAAAGTGCAAAGTATAAAGATTTGAATCCAGCTTTCGACTTTCAACTTTCTACTTTATACTTCTTCACTTGTCGCCCGGACGCATCATTTTCAGGAAAACATCCTGAGAAATATTTACTTTTGCATTTGCTTTCATGCGGGCTTTGCCACGTTTTTGTTTTTCTAAGAGTTTCTTTTTTCGACTGACATCTCCCCCGCCCACTACTTTCGAACCGTGCATCAGAACGTCTTTTCTGAAAGCTGAGACCGACTCGGAAGCGATGATTCGGCCCAGGGCCTTGGCTTGTATTTTGAATGGGAATTGCTGACGCGGAATGATGCTTTTTAGACGCTCGACTTGACTCCGAGCTTCTTCGTCCAGACGCTTGCGCGAAACCACCCGACAAAAAGCCATCACTGGCTCATCGGCTACCAAAATGTCCAGCCGCACTACGTCGGCCTCTTTGTATTCTCCTAGTTCGTAAGAAATAGAACCGTAGCCAGAAGTAATACTCTTTAAGTCATCGAAAAAGTTGCGCATCAGCTCCCGGAGTGGCATTTCGAGCGAGATCGCCGAACGATTGTCTCCAAAGTTCTCCGTCGCATGCACCACCGCTTCATGATCGAAAAGAAATGGCATCAAAATGCTAGCATAAGAATCGGGCGCGATGATTTTCACTTTCACCCACGGTTCGTAAATTTTTATAATCTGCCCATCTTCCGGGAAAAAGTGTGGCGAGTAAACTATAATCTCTTTGTTGTTTCGCAAAATAACTTTATAGGTAATGGAAGGCATGGTCACCACCAAGTGCAAGCCGAATTCTCTGCGCAGACGTTCGGTAATTATTTCCAGGTGAAGCATTCCCAAAAATCCCGAGCGGAAGCCTTTGCCGAGTGTGCCGGAAGCCTCTTCTTCGTATGAAAAAGCAGAATCGGAAAGACGCAATCGGCCGAGCGCGAGTTTTAATTCCGGAAAATCGTCCGCATCTTCCGGGTATATAGAAGCCCAAACCACCGGCTTTGGAGTCATGTAGCCCGGCAGAGCTTTTTCGGGGTGTTTACTTGAGGTAATCGTGTCTCCGACCGAAGCAATACCTGGGCGCTTGATGCCGGTCACGATGTAGCCGATCTCGCCCGCGCTGATCGCGCTAGTTGGGTTTTCTTCCGGTGAAAAAATTCCTACTTCCAGCGAAATAAATTTTTCGCCGGAAACGGAAAAGAGGAGAGAGTCGCCTTTTTTAATTTGCCCCCCGAAAACGCGAACGTACACAATCACTCCCCGATGATTGTCGTATTTAAAATCGAAGATAAGAGCTTGGAGAACCTCACTCGGCCTCCGGCCACCCTCTCCTTGATAAGGAGAGGGCTGGGGTGAGGTTGGCGGCGGGACTCTATGCACAATTTCTTCCAATAATTTTTCCACTCCTTCGCCCGTCTTGCCCGAAACTTCCAAAATACTTTCCGGATCAATATCAAGCAATACCGCCACTTCCATTTTCACTTCCTCTACTCGCGCGAGTGGCGAATCTATTTTTGACAGTACTGGAATGATAACTAAACCTCCTTCTCGGGCCATTTCAAGGGTGGTCAAGGTTTGGGCCTGGACCCCCTGGGTGGCATCCACAAGCAATATAGAGCCCTCCACGGCCTTTAGCGCCCTAGAAACCTCGTAGGAGAAGTCTATGTGCCCGGGCGTGTCAATGAGGTTCAGAATGTATTCTGAACCTACTGATTTTCGCTGGTTTGAAGACTGATTTTCGCTGATTTTATCAGTACCCATCAGTTCTTTATCAGGGCTCATCAGTTGCCCGTGAGAATGGTACACCATTCGAACGGGTTGCATCTTGATGGTAATGCCTCGTTCCCGTTCCAAATCCATAGAATCGAGCACCTGGTTGCGCATTTTCCGCGCCTCGATAGTGTGAGTCACTTCCAACATCCGGTCAGCCAAAGTGGACTTCCCGTGATCAATATGCGCAATAATTGAAAAATTTCGGATATGTCTTAGACCCATGTTTCCATATTAACAGAAAGACCTTATGTGTTCAATTAATAAACTTCTTTATTGTAACAGCTTTCACAATACACAATCTCGGGTCGGTCGGGGGCATAGCTTGTTTTAAATTCGTTTTGGCAATTCTCTTTCATACACTTTCTAGAGTATAGATGCATGGGATTGCGATATTTTAATCTTTGGTAGTGCCGACAGTTCGGACAATATCTCGGCAGGGGTAATTTTTTTTGTTGATAAAATTGCAATTCATTCGGAACTATTTTAAATGCCGTAGTGCATTGAAACATTTGATTCCCTTCGTTTGGACAAAAAATAACTTCATTTAAAATATCTTTTTTAACGTCTAAAATACTATCCGGCAAATCTTCTGATTTTTTTGTAATTTGATAGTCTCTCTTTTCTCTTTCTTTCCAAGGATAACCTGCCTGGATCGCCTCTTCTTTGGTTATGGGAAAATAATCATTGGCAGTTGTTTCATTATATCCAAACGGCGACATTTCAAATGGATAAAACTCTCCGTATTTATATATTCTCCCTTTTTTATCTATATATGGCATATCCATCATATGACGCTTTATTTTCTCCACCATCTCAAAATATCCCTCCTTTTTGTATTTTCTATTTAGAACGCAATATTCAGAATTCAATAAACCAACACAACCAAAACAATTAGAACAGTTACGAAGGAGTAAGCTGTACTCACATTCTTTACAACCTTGAGCTGTTTGATAGCAGAAGAAATCTTTGTAGCCATTTTGAGTGGCAGCATTTGATTCGTATATCAGTTCCGAACCAAGACCAGAACCTTGGCAGTCATATGAGTCTTTTGCATTCAATTGTCTGACTGAAAAAGTAATATTTTCGCCGTTTCTTAAGTCAAATACATTTCTTGCATTTTTTGAGTTGTGGATATAATCTCCCGTAACATTTTTGGAATTTTGGATATTGGCATATTTGTGTATGGAATTATTTATTAATCGTTCGTCAAATTCATTTTTAGTTTTTTCAAAACTGATATAAAGGTTAAGGTTTAAATCGTTAAATAATTTCTGGTATTCTTCTTTGGAAACTTTTTTATTTCTGAAAACATACTGCCGATTGCGCAGATTGCTACTCAAACAACAATTCTGACAATTTCGACAATCGTATAAAAAATAAGAATCCATACAATTAGTGCATTTAATGGCATAATGCACATTATAATTTTCTTCACAATCGACATTGTATGAACAACTATCAATTTTATTTACACTATAAGAATCAAAAGTATTTTTTGATTTATCTATTATTTCCGAATACATTACATCTTCACAATCAACAACCGAATATGCAAGGTAAACATTCTTGTTGTTTACCGAATAATTGGAAAATTCCGAATTAATCAAATTTCCCAAAGTATAGGAAAAAAGTCTAGGAACAGATTTTAATAATTTATCAAGTTGACCCAAAAACGGCTTATCAAAAGAAACTTCCATACCATAATCAATTCCGCTCCATTTATCACCAAAAAAACATCCCGAACAATACACCGGGGTTCTGTCTGAATACATACTTATTAATCTCTTTTTACACAAACCACATTCGCGCCTATAAAGCGACCTCATATTACGCCAAATCATTCGACGAATCATCCGGCACTCCGGGCAAAAGGTCGGCGGAGGAACTTTGATTTTCTCGTAAAAATTAAAGTCATCCGGCTCGATAGTGAATTCCTTTTTACAGTTTTGGCATATTTTATTTTCGTCTTTATTTTCCATTTCTATTTTAAGAACCCGCCGGTTTGGCGATCCCAGAGATTGGCGTAAAGACCTTTCTTTTTCAAAAGCTCTCCATGGTCCCCTTCTTCCACAATTTTACCATGATCAAGAACCACAATCCGATCCATTTTTTGCACGGTTGAAAGCCGGTGCGCGATTACGATTGAGGTTTTGCCTTTCATCAGCTCGGCAAAGGCGTCTTGAATGTAGGATTCGCTGATACTATCGAGCGCACTGGTTGCTTCATCGAGAAGCAAAATCGGGGCATGTTTCAGCATCGCCCGGGCAATGGCAATGCGCTGCCGTTCCCCGCCAGAAAGCTTTACTCCTCGCTCGCCGACAAAAGTATCATAGCCCTTGGAAAGAGCCATGATAAATTCGTGCGCATGAGCCTTACGGGCTGCATCAATGATTTCCTCTTCTCTCGCCTCCGAGTTCGAGTAAGCAATATTTTCCCGAATACTTCGGTGAAAGAGAATTGGATCTTGCGGGACATAAGAAATTTTATCACGCAAATCGTCCTGTCGGATTTTGGCAATATTCTGCCCGTCAATTAAAACTTCCCCTGCCTTCACATCGCCAAAACGAAGCAGCATTTTCACGATCGTGGTTTTTCCCGATCCGGAGTGGCCAACCAAGCCGATCTTTTCTCCTGACCTCACTTCAAAATTAAAATCTTTGAATACCTTGTGTCCTTTCGAGTATTCGAAGTCCACTTTCTCAAAATTTATTTTCCCTGCAGCTATTCGGCATTCTTCCGGCTCCCGAGCATCCAAAATATCCGGCCGCTGATCAAATATGTCCGCCATCTCTTTCGCCTCGCCGACCGATTGAAACAAATTCATCATGGAACGACCCAAGCCCCAGAGTTGATCAAAAACTCCAAGCATATAGATCTGCACCAAGACAACCGTGCCGGCGGTAATAGTTCCCTTGAGCCAAAGACTGATCATTAAGTAAAGTGCAGAAACCTGGAGAGTCGCCATCAAAAATCCTTGCACAGTAATTTGGAAATTACCGAAATACCAAGCTCGGGTACGCTTCAAATATTCATCGGAAGTAACGCCTTTGAAAAGCTCATCTTCCCTGTTTTTGCCGGAGAAGATTTTGATATTTAAACTGTTGGTAATCGCGTCGGTCAACCGAGCAGTGACTTTCGAATCGGCCGAAGCTTGAAGGAGGTCATATTTGAATTTCCTCTGCACAAAAACAAAAGTGATAAAAATGTAGACAATTACCCAAACAAGTAGGAGCAATCCCACTTTGGGAACTTGAATAAATAAGACTATAAAAACGCCCGTGAGCTGAACTAGGGCGAACCAGATATTAAGAACAACCACATCGGTAATCCTTTCGAAGGAAGAAGCAAATCTTTTCGCTTTAGCAACCAAGCTGCCGGAAAAATTGTTCGAGAAGAATCGGTATGAATGATTCATCAAGCGCAAAAAAGTACTGTTATGAATTTCTCGGATCACGTTCGCTTCGAAATACACAATCAAGTAATCACCGGTCCGATAGAGAGCCTGGTAACTAAGCACTACCAAGAGAAGCAGAAAAGCAACATGAAAAAGGCTACCGGAGAGGTCGGCGCTTGGTGTCGAACCGGAAATCGTATCCACCACTCTTTGATACAAAAGCGGGTTTACGATGTTCGAAAGCACGTCCCCTGCCCCGTAAACGATAAACATGAAGAGGAGGGACCACTTGTATTTCTTGGCTTCGAGCCAATAATAATGAAATATTCTCTTGATAGGCATATTGTGATTATAACACAAAAAGCCCAATTTTTAAAGCTCTTCTTGAGGAGGAACAACCACTCTAGCTTTCCAGAATTTGGTTCGAAGTGTTTCGATCAAGTCCTTTAATTCTTCATTATTGAGCAGATAAAGAACCAGGACACCAGCGGCAATTCCTAAAATACCTGCCAAGAACCCCTGAAAGAACACTCCCCAGAAAGTAGTCAGGCCAAAAATCGGAGAAAAGATATTGAGACCAAGGTAAGCCACCAGTCCGATGACGAAAGACGCGCCTAGGCTTTGGAAAAATGTTTTTGCAATGAAATGCTCTTTGCGCATAAAATCTCTTTTAACAAAAATCCAGTGCAGGACAAAGTTGATAATGGAACCAACTGAATATGCCAGGGGCAACATCAAGACTTCCGTGCCTGGGATGTTGGTAACTTTCAGGGCTGATTCAATAAAATCTTTGAAGAAAGTACAATGCTGGAAAATATACACGAAAACAAAAGACAAAATAATTATTAAAATCGAAGAAACGAGGTTGATGAGAAGGGGTCGCTTGGTCTCCCCTTTTGCATAATAAGTGCGAGACAAAAGCCCGATCATTCCTTGCGCCATAATTGAAAAAGAAAAAATCGCGAGCGACGCCGCGACCAGTCTGGTATTGTCCCAAGAGAATGAGCCGGATCCTAAAATGACACGCACAATCTGAGCGCGTAAAACGATAAACAGAAAAGTTACCGGCAAAGACCAGAAGATTATTTGTCGCCCGGCCGAGCGTAAATGTTTCTTGAATTCTTCGATTTTACCGTTCGAAAAGGTTCTGGCCAGAGTTGGAAAAGCTGCTACCGCATAGGATACGCCGATGATGTTTAAGGGTACGGTCTGTAGATTATACGAAAGATTGAAAATAGAAATGGACCCGCTCTTTTCATAAGAAGCCAAGGCAATAATCGCAATCAAGGCAATATTGTTGAAAGCCAATCCCAAAGTTCTCGGCAAAGAAATCAGCGCCACTTTTTTGATGTCTTCTAAATCTATTTGCCACGAGAACTTCGGACGAAAACCGCAAGAAATTGAAGCAACCAGCTGGATTAAGAAATGTAAAAAAGCTCCAAAAGCGACCCCGAGTGCCAGACCGGTTATTCCAAAAATTGGATACAAAATCACTACTCCGACAATAATTCCCAGATTATAAAAAATCGGGCTCAGGGCATAGATGAAAAATTTACGGAAGAGTTGGGTGATAGTGCCAAAAAGATTTGAAAGCCCCATCAAAATAGGCGAAAGGAGCATAATTCTGGAAAGCAGAACCACTTTGGCTTGAAAGTCCGGAGGAAATCCCGGAGCGATAAAAGAAGCCAAGTGTGGCATGAGAATAAAGGCCAAAGCAGAAACCAGCACCATCACCATAAAGAAAACAGACAGAACATCGCTCAAAAATTTCCGTGCTTTGTCCGTTACTTTTTCCCCTTCCCCGCCTGCTCCCGTCTCATCAGGGCGGGCAGGCATCCGCGCCACTAGAAAAGGAATAAGCACGGTAATGGAAGCCAAGGATGCAATAGAAATAAAAATCAAATCGGGCACTCGAAAAGCGGCGTAATATGCGTCCAAATTAGCAGAAGGCCCGATAAAATGCGCAAGAAAGCGGTCCCGGAAGAGCGCTAGAATTTGTGAAAGTAAAGTGAAAAATCCGAGAAGCAAGGCCGCCTGGTTGATACTACCGAACTCTTTGTTGAAAATTTTTAAAATTTTCTCCATTAAACGACAAGGTTAACTAATTTATTTTTAACGTAAATTATTTTCTTTACTGTCTGCCCAGCGATAAATTTCTCGACGGCCGGATGCTCGATTGCTTTCTTTTTTATTTCCTCTTCTTTCTCGTCCGCCACAATCAACATTTCCGCGCGGACTTTTCCATTTATCTGGATAATTATTTTAAGCTCGGTATCTCGGGCAAGCTCTTCACTCCACTTTGGCCACCCGGAAACATGGATGGAATTTTTCTCCCCTAAACTTCGCCACAATTCCTCCGCTACGTGTGGGGCAAAAGGAGCCAGAATTTGCAAGAACATTTTGAAATCTCTTTTATCCACTCCAAAGCTTTCCTTGTCCTTCGTAGCTTTAGCGAAGGAGGATTCCATTTCGGTCGCTAGAATCATCATCGCCGAAATAGCGGTATTAAAGCGCATAGTTTCGATATCTTCGCCAACTTTCTTGATGGTTTTGTGTAATAATTTTTCTAGAGAAAAATTTACTGATTTACCCTGATTTAATACTGATCTACTCTGATTTTTATCAGGGTTGATCGGTTTTTTATCAGTGTTCATCTGCAGTCGCATGGCGACACGCCAAACTTTTTCGATAAATCGTCGCGAGCCGATTATGCTTTCTGTATTCCAAATAGCAGTTTCTTCAAATGGCCCCATAAACATTTCATACACCCGCAAAGTGTCCGCCCCGTAGGTTTTCACTATTTCGTCTGGATTCACAACATTGCCAAGAGATTTAGACATTTTCACTCCTCCTTCTCCAAGTATCATCCCATGACTTGTGCGCTTCAGATATGGCTCAACGGAAGGCACTAGTTTCAAGTCATACAAAAACTTATGCCAAAAACGTGAGTAGAGCAGGTGTAAAGTTGTGTGTTCCATGCCACCATTGTACCAATCGACTGGAGTCCAGTATTTTAATTTCTTCAAGTCGGCAAATTTGGCTTTATTCTTTGGGTCGCAATAGCGCAGATAATACCAAGAACTTCCAGCCCAATTCGGCATCGTATCTGTTTCCCTTCTGGCTTTTCCGCCACATTTTGGACATTTCACGTTCACCCACTTTGAAATTGCCGAGAGCGGGCTTTCGCCGGTATCGGTCGGCTCATAATTTTTTATTTCCGGCAATTTTACCGGCAAATTTTTCTCCGGCACGGGTACTATCCCGCATCTGTCGCAGTTGATCACCGGAATTGGTTCGCCCCAATAACGCTGGCGCGAAAAAATCCAGTCGCGCAGTTTGAATCGGGTAATAATTTTCCCGCCCACCGCTTCGGTAATTTTCTTGCGCGCTTCTTCGGAATCCAAATCGCTAAATTTTCCGGAATTATGTAAAATCCCGTCTTCAATAAAAATATAATCGTGATTATCAATAAAATTATTGATAAATTCTCCTTCAATCACAGTAAAGAAACTCCTTAGTTCATTTCTCGGCACCCAAACGGCTTCGTGAACTTTCAATTCTTCCTCGCTGACCGAATCTCTTTCTTCGTCGATCAAATCCAAAAATACATACTGGAATCTCGCCCAACGATTATGGCCCTTTATCCGATGGTAAAAGAAGCTATGCAGGGCAAAATTCGGATCCTTGACTAGTTTCAAATTTTTGTAACCGGTTTCTTCATGCACTTCGCGTATAGCTGCTTGAACTAAATCTTCTCCTTCCTCGATTCCTCCGGTCACCAAGCCGTGCATTATGTGCGCTTTCCAGCTTAAGCCCAGGTATTTTCCGTCTTTCGGATTTCGGACAATCACACACACTGCATTTCGCGGAATGTATTCCATATCGGAGTGGACTGCACTTGGGCCCGATATTGAAACAAATTTCGGTTCCACTACTCGCCTCATTGATAAATGATATTTTTTGGAAAACTCAAAATCGCGTTCGTCGTGTGCCGGTACAGCCATAACCGCTCCGGTACCATAGTGCGGCAAGACGTAGTCGGCAATCCAGACCGGCACTTCTTCATTGTTCGCTGGATTGATCGCGCACACGCCCTTCAGTTCTATGCCTGTTTTTTCTTTCGCTTCCGCTCGTTCCAAATCCGATTTATTTTTTACTTTTTTGATATATTCTTCTACTTCCTTTTTATTGGTCGCACTCGCAAGCAAATTTATTACGAGTGAATGCTCCGGCGCCAAGACTACATAAGTCACCCCAAAAAGCGTGTCTGCTCGAGTGGTGAATACTTTTATTTTTTCATTGCTGCTTTTTATTTTAAAATCTATTTCGCTTCCTTCGGATTTTCCAATCCAATTTTTTTGCGAAAGTTTTACTCGCTCCGGATAATCCACCAGGTCGAGGTCTTTATCTAGTCGCTCGGCATATTTGGTGATTGCAAGCATCCATTGTTCTTTTTCTCTTTTTTCCACTTCCGTGCCACAGCGTTCGCATTTGCCGTTTACTACTTCCTCATTTGCGAGTCCTATTTTGTCTTTCGGACACCAATTAATCTCGCTCTTTTGTTTGTAAGCCAAACCCTTTTTCAAGAATTGCAAAAAGATCCACTGGGTCCATTTGTAATAAGTCGGGTCAGTGGTATTGATCTCGCGGGACCAATCGAAAGAAACCCCAAGTGATTTTATCTGTCGGCGAAAAGTATCAGTGTTCTTTTTTGTTATAAACTTGGGTTGTTTGCCGGTTTTAATGGCAAAGTTTTCAGTCGGTAACCCGAAGGCGTCCCAGCCGATTGGATAAAGTACATTGTGTCCTTCCATTCTCCTTTTGCGAGAAACTATATCCATACCCACATGAGCGCGCATATGCCCCACATGCAGTCCATCTCCGGATGGGTAAGGAAATTCAATCAGGCTGTAAAATTTCTTACCTTTGCCATCCCGGGCTTGGTAAATCTCTTTCTGGGCCCATTCACTTTGCCACTTTTTTTCGATTTTCTTATGATTGTACTGCTTCATTATCTTTCAAATTTCCGCCAAACTTTTTAATCGCCAACCAAATAAGCGCACCTAGCGCCACTCCTAAAATAAGGACTTTTACCCAATTGTCCGCGTCAGACCAGTATCGGATAGAAGCAACAACAAACGACAACACCCCGCCCCAAGAAAATCCGAGAGTAATGATTTCATTCGGAACAAATACACCAAGCAAAAGCGAAAGCACGCCCAAGACAACCAACATTATAAAAATGTTGCGATTGTAAACTTTCTGAGCTTGGTTAAATTCCTGTTGTTTGGTGTAATTTGGATCGCAATAGCTCTTCATTTCCGGAGTGCTGGCCGGGGCCGGAACTGTTTTGTTGTAGATTGCTCCGTTTTCATTCCATTGCCCGCCAACCGCCAAACATGCCTCTTTGGTAGTAATCGGTTCCACTACTTGCGACTGCTTGAAATAGTCGTTGTAATCCGGCTCTTTATAAAAGAGCGAAATAGTGTAATTGAAAAACAAATTTAGCACAATGACAATACCTATAATAAGCGCCCACTTTAGTAACCTTGGTTTTGTTCCCATAATGGGTTATTTTAGCAGAAAAAAAACTATTTTTCTAGCGATTGCCAGATAGCGGTATTAGCGAGAGGCACGGGCCGGGCATTTGATTTTTCCCAAACGCACAACTCCCCTGTTTCCACCTTGCCCGGGATACCCTCCATCATATGCTCGAGTGTATAGCCTAAGGAAAGCGCCGAGCTTTCCGTGGCATAGGAAGTCAGGATAACTAGAAGCGGTTTGTCACTCAAAATTTTTCGGGCATTTTTGAGGAGCTTCGGCAGTTTTTCTTCCAGCTTCCAGATCTCTCCTTTGGGACCCCGGCCGAACTTAGGCGGATCCATCATGATGCAATCATATTTGTGTCCTCTTTTTATTTCCCGTTCGATGAATTTCATCGCATCGTCCTCGATAATCCGCATCGGCAATTTTTCAAGCCCGGAAAGCATCTGATTTTCTTTCGCCCAAGCCAAAGATTGTTTCGAAGCATCCACATGTGTGACTTCTGCTCCGGCGCGAAGCGCAAACAAACTCGCTACTCCAGTGTAGCCAAATAAATTTAAAAACTTTATAGGAGAAGCGGGAAAGGAATTTTCTTTTATCTTCTTTTCAATTAAGTCCCAATGATATGCCTGCTCCGGAAAAAATCCCAGATGCCGAAATGGCGTCGGCGAAGCAAAGAATTTGATTCCTCGGTAACCCATTTCCCATTTTTTCATCCCTCGGCCATAGCCTACGGGCGAGGCCACATCTTCCTCTAATTTCCAGCCACCCTTGGCGCCCGTCTTAGAACTCCAAAATTTTCCATCCGCTTTCTGCCAGCCAAGTTCTTTTGGATTTTTATCCCAAAAAGCGTCTTCGTACGGACGGACAAAAAGATATTTCCCAAAACGCTCTAGTTTTTCTCCCTCTCCTGTATCAACCAGCTCGTAGTCCGCCCAATCTTTGGAATAAAAAATTTTGATCTCCATTATATTTTTATATTACCACGTAAAACCTTAATTCTCCCGTCTTTCTGTATTTCGATCAGAGCGGAGGGTTCCCCTCCGCCTACTCTACCCGCAAGATAAAAATCCACCTTATTTTTAAAGTATTTTCTGGCTTCCTGAATATTCCTGGCCGGCGCAAGCCCTTCCGGGTTGGCTGAAGGCGCCACTAAGGGACCGGTTTGTTTCAAAATTTCTTGCAAATGTTTTTTAGCCGGCAATCTAAAAGCAATACCACCCAAAATAACACTTGTTTTTCCAGGCCAAAATCTGTTCAAAGTCGAACTTTGAACAGATTTTGGGGTTATTTTAAATTTTTTTAGATCGTTTATTGAGGAAATCAAGATGATTAGTTTCTTATTTTTATTTCTTTTTTTGATTTTATAAATTCTTTCGATCGCCTTGCGCGAAAAAGCGCTCCCGACTAGGCCATAAATGGTGTCCGTCGGCATTACCCCGATTCCACCTGATTTAATAATCTGCACTATTTCTTTTTCCTTTTTACTAAGCATTGACTAATTTAGTTTTGTAAACACCCTGCAAATAAGAAACAACTGGTAAAAGACAAGATATAACGCAAATTGAAATCAAGCTTATCTTTGATGAAGCGGTGAAGAAGTAAACCAAGAAAACTACCAGTAGGGTAAAAATATATCCTGAATTTAGAAAAACTTCGCGCAGAGCCATTGTTTTATCGACCCCAAGCTTCCTGTAATAATCTAGATTAAAGGTAAGCCAAAAAGGATTAGCCAAGGACATACAAAGACTCGCGATTCCGGCAAAAATACTCCAATAATAAATATTTTGAACAAAAGCAAGAGGTAAAAAACTCACAACCGCAAGCGAGGTAAAAAGATAAAAAAACACTTTCCTATTTTTTATTTTATCGGAAATATAACCGTTGAGCACCGAGGAGAGAGCTGTAACAATAGCCAGATAGCCAAAAAATGCTCCGAACTGCTTCGGTGTCTTTAGAAAAAATAAACTAAAAATCGGAATGAGACTCCAGTTCACCCGAGAAGTAACTCCCTGAAAAAAGGTAGACCAATTAAATTTGATTTTAGAAAATTCCTCTTTGACATTTAGATACCAGTCGAAATTCGGTAAAAAATAAAGAAGGGCAAGCGGGATGATATAAGAACAAAATCCTATCAAAAACATAATCTCAAAACCGAATTTCTCGGCAAAAACTCCGGTCAAAGGTTGCAAAGTAATCCCGATAATCGGAGTAATCAGAAAATACATGCCACTATTGGTACCTCTTTTTTCCTCACTTGAAAACTTAAAATACATTGTATTGTAAGGTATCCAGAAAAATATAATATTGAGACCAGAAAAAATTGCCGAAAGATAAAGTTGAGCTGGATTCCATATCTTTATCAAGACAAATATGATGAGCGCACTTTGCAATATTCCTATCATCATTGCTCGCTTGGCGCTCATTTGTATTTTAGGTAAGAAAACCATACCCACTAAAGCCACTACATAAATACCCAAGTTATAAAGAATCAAATCAGAAAATCCATAACCATTTTGGTACAACCAAAAAATGATCAGCGTCTGTGATAAATACATCGCCGCCATGTAGGTAAAAAAGAAAATGTAAATTCGCTTGAACATAAATTAAATCTTAAACTCTATTACATCGCCGTCTTTTACTATATATTCCTTGCCTTCGGTACGGACCAAGCCTTTACTGCGGGCATTGACATAACTGCCCGAGTCGAGTAAGGCTTGCCAGTTAATCACTTCCGCTCGGATAAATTTATCCCGGAAGTCGGTATGAATGGCCATGCCGGCAATCGGTGCAGTTGAACCGATCTTGATAGTCCAGGCGCGGGTTTCATCGGCACCAGTGGTAAGAAATGTTTCCAATCCCAGAAGCTCATAACTTTTTTTAATCAGTTCGTCGAAGCCACGCTCAAAAACCGGATCCACTTTGACGGCAATGCCCGGTAAATTTACTTCCACATTTTCCGACGCCTCGGAAGTATTTAGAACGTATAGCATCGGTTTTAAGGTAAGCAAGTTTAAAGATTTTATTTTTAATTTTTCTTCTTCTGCCAAATTTGCATCGGTCGCCATTTTACCTTCTTCCAAAACTTTCTCCAGCTTTTTCAAAATAGCTTCTTCGGCAAGCGCCTCTTTTTCTCCTTTTTTCACTTCCCGAACCAGACCGGCGAGTCTTCTTGAAACGGTTTCCATGTCGGCCAAGACAAGCTCAAGGTTTATCACCCCAATATCGTCCATCGGTTCTACTTTATTTGCCACGTGGATTACGGAACTGTCGCGGAAAGTACGCACCACGTGCGCAATGGCATCCACTTCACGAATGTTGGATAGGAATTTATTACCTAAACCTACGCCCTTGGAAGCTCCTGCCACCAGCCCGGCTATATCTACGAATTCTATAACCGCTGGAATGGTCTTTTCCGACTGGGAAAACTTCGAGAGTTGTTCTACTCTAGGGTCTGGCACAGGCACAATCCCGACTGACGGATCAATGGTACAAAAAGGATAATTTTCCGCCGGCACGGATTTCTTGGTCAGCGCATTAAAAAGCGTGGATTTCCCCACGTTCGGCAACCCTACTATCCCTACTGATATATTCGGCATACAAAAATACTAACAAAAAAATCGGCAAAATGCTAAGATTCTTGATATATGAAATACAAAATTCCTTTAGCCATTCTGGGCATCATCGTGATTGTCGCTTTTTTCCGTTGGAACAGTTTGAATGCCCCTTTTGAAAGAGACGAGGGTGAATACGCTTATTCAGCCCGAGTGTTGCTCGATGGCGGACTTCCTTATCAAGATTCTTTCACTCAAAAACCGCCGATGATTATTTACACCTACGCTCTCGGTGGGTTGATCGACAGAGATGCTGTTTGGCCACCGAGAATCCTGGCCGCTCTTTCTATTTTGGGAATCGCTCTCTTCGCTGGTTGGATTGTAAAAAAAGAATATAACGAAAATGCTGGAATTTTGGCCGCTTTTATCGTGGTGCCAATGCTTTCTTTCCCTTATTTAGCGGCCTTGGCTGCCAACACGGAAATTTTTATGCTTCTTCCTTTAATGGCGGCGGTTCTGATTTTTGTTCTGAACCGAGAAAAAAAACTGTCAGCTTTTGGCCCGCTTTTTTGGGCCGGGTTTCTGGCTGGAGCAGCAATTCTTTTCAAACCGATCGCTCTTTTGCCCTTGCTTTTTTTATTCGGCACATGGCTTTGGCAAATTTGGCAAAAAGAAAAAAACTTGAAAAAAGTTTTACTCGGAAAAGTTTTTATTATTTCCGGGATCTTGGCTTCTCTCTTTTTGTTCCTCGGATATTTTTTGATTCGGGACGGCGGAAAATCTTTTCTTGAAAATGTTGTCATTTACAATTCATATTATCTTGACTGGGTAAATCAATCTTCCGGAATTTTCTTTCGCGAAATGCTAATCCTCCTAGCCAAATGGTCTCCGCTTTGGATTCTCTTGGCTGTTTTTTTCTTCGTTCGACCGAAAAATTGGTGGTTTTACCTAGGCTTGTTTTTAGCCTCAATGCTTATGATTTTTCGCGCTTCAATCGGCCATTATTATTTAATCTTAATGCCTTTCTGGGCCATTATTGCCGCAGCAGCAACTTTTAAAATTGCTTCTCATTTTGAGAAAAAATGGGGCGAAAGAATAGTCTTTGGAGTGACTGTAATTTTATTGCTTTTCATGCTGAAAGCGGTAAACGGCCAATTTGAAAAAACTCCGTCCGAAATGTCCGTGTGGATTTACGGCGTTGGCAATCCTTTCATTGAAGCAAAAATCGCCGGCCAAAAACTTTCTGAAATCACCGCCCCCGCCGACCAGGTTTTTGTTGCCGGTTCAGAACCGGAAATTCTTTTCTACGCCAATCGCAAGAGTGTTTCTCGTTTTATTATCACTTATCCTTTTGTCATAGATACTCCCACACAGTTGGCTTATCAAAAAGAGGCCATTTCCGAATTGCAAAAAAATCCTCCCCGAGCAATTGTTTTATCCCAGCGAGAAGAAAGCGGGCTTTGGAACAAAGAAAGCCCGCTGGATTTTAAAAATTTTCTTTTTGAATTACTGAAAAATAAATACCAATTGCTCGGTGGTTTCGTTTGGGATCAAAACGGAGGCGCATGGCGGGAAAACTTGAGTAATCAAGAAATCTCGGAAGCCAGTCTGCTCCTTTATAGAATAAATTAAGTTCGCCAAAATAGTTTTAGGGAAGAACTTTTTCCTCCGAAACAATTTTCCCGTCATTGAGATGCACGATGCGCTCGGTGTACTTGCTATATTCCACTTCATGGGTAACCATAACAATAGTCTGCCCCTCTTTGTGTAAGTCTTTAAAGATTTCCATAATCACTCGAGATGATTCGTTGTCCAAGTTTGCGGTCGGCTCGTCGGCAAACAGAATTTTCGGATCATGCGCGATTGCCCGCGCGATCGAGACTCTTTGTTGTTCTCCTCCCGAGAGTTTGCTTGGCAGATTGTTAAGTCTTTTCTCAAGTCCGACTTTGACCAAATGCTCCGTGGCTCGACTGTAGGCTTTTTTCTCAGAGACGCCTTGCATCAAAAGCGGCAAAGCCACGTTTTCAAGAGCGGTCAATTCCGGCAAAAGCGCGTAGTCCTGAAAGACATAGCCCAGTTCTTTAAGACGGAAAGAGGTCTTTTCTATAATGCTCATGGCGGAAGTGTCTTTCCCGTCGATAAAAATGTTGCCCGTGGTCGGCTCGTCGAGTAAGCTCATTTGATACAAGAAAGTGCTTTTGCCCGCCCCACTGCGACCCATAATGGCGATGAATTCTCCGCTACCAGCCTCAAAATCTATCCCCTTTAGAACTTTAGTTTCATTCTCTCCGTCTTTGAATGTTTTGGTTAAATTTTTTACTTGAATCATTTTAGTTTAGAAATTTATTTTCTGCCCAAGATTGAATCAAGGGTATTTTTACGAACGACCAGGCGAGCAGGGATAAAGCCGGCAATAATGGTAGTAAGCATGAGAAGTCCCACCCGAAGCAAGGTTCCTGGCACCGGAGCAACCAGAATTCCGTCCGAGAAAGCAAAGTCAATTGGGTGTGCTTTCATAAAAGGCTGAAGAATTCCATACAAAACAACAATCCCGATGATTGATCCGCACAGAGCATAAAAGAAAGATTGAAGGATATAGGAAATTTCGATCACTTGTTCGTTGATACCGATACCTTTTAGGATACCGATGAACTTTCGGCGAGTGATGGCGTTGATAAAAATCACGATAAAAATCGTGATCGAAGCAACCACGAGCCCAATGGAAGAAAGCATGTTGCCCAAAAGCGCAAAGGTAGCGATCATATCTTTGATAAATTTCGGTTCGGCATCATCAAAGGTTTGGACTTTGGCTACCTCCCCTACTCCGTTTTTCTTCAAAATATCCCGTACCAGATTCGGGTCGGAACCGGGTTTTAATTTTATTGAAATTTCCGAAACGTTGCCGTCGGTTCGGCCAATCAAACTGCGCAATTGCGAGTCCACAAAATAAACGCGCATTGAAAGTTCGTCCACTTTCGCTTTGATGATCCCTTTGATCGTAACTTCGTGCATTATTCCACCCACCGTTACCCGGATCTTGGTTCCAGGACCGACATTCGTAAGAGTCGAAAATCCCGGAGACTCTATCGGCATATATTTCTTGTCCAAATAAGCTCCGAGCAAAACCTGGTCATAGTCGCCGGGCTTCAAATAGGAACCTTCTACAATAAATTTAGAAAGGTTTGAGACTGAATCTTCAGCTACTGGATCTATTCCAGCCAAAGTGGCAGCAGCCGTATCGGACTTGTCTGTTTCTTTTATTTTCGTTTTGTAATTAGCTTCAACTGTTCCACCTTTTAAATATCGGGCAGAGATTGCTTCCACCTCCGGTAGAGATTTAACTAAATTGATTACGCTCGGACTGTTTTCGATATAAGTTTTGTCGTTTAGGTTTGAAATGATTACATCGCTAGTGTAATTCGTGCGAACCGCATCTACTGCCCCCTGAATCAACCCGACCAAAATTCCGCTTACTACCACCAGGTTGATGAAAGTAAAGAACATTACAAAAATAATCAGGATTGTGGTCCAAGGATTCGATCTTTTGATTTGGCGCTTGGCCAAGAAAAATCCCAGCCGAAAATTCAGTGATGAAAACATATTATTTTACAATCGGATTAAGTAGAACCACGTTTCCTTCGGAGAGCCCCGAAGTAACTTCCACCTGCCCCAAAGAAGAAACGCTGTTAGTGGTGATCGGAACATCAAGGACCCTACGGTCTTTTTTTACTTGCACGAACTCAAGTCCGTCTTTTTCGAAAATTACTCCTTTAGGAATCACGATCACCCCTTGCTTGTTGAAAGTAATGACTGAAATATTGGCGGTCATTCCTGATTTGATGCGGTCATCTAGGTTATCGAATTGTAATTTAGTTTTGTAAGTGGAAACTCCGTCTCGAATCGTTTCGGCTGGATCAACAGAAACTACTTTAGCTTTGAAAACAACATCACTCCCATAAGCATCCAATGTTATATCCGCATCCTGTCCGATTTTAATAAGAGCAATGTTCACTTCCGGCACATAACTTTCAATCTGGAAAACTCCAGCGGACATCATAGAAACTTCCGAAGCATTCGGAGAAACAACTTCGCCCGGTTTGGCATCCATTCTGGTTATAACTCCGTCAAATGGCGAGATCACAAACTTGTCATTGTACGCCCCCTCTGCTGAGGTGACTGCTCCTTGCGCGGCTGCAACATCTTCCGGTCGGGCGCTCGATTGCTTGAGTGTCAAAGCTGAATTTGCTTGACTGAGGGCAGCTTCCGCATTGGCTACCACTTGAGTACGAGTAGACAAAGCCGCCTGATAAGCATTATAACTTGCGAGATACCCTGCCGATTCGATATTCGGAATATTCACGATCCACTTGGTACTATTGTTAGTCGAGGCATATTTAATATAAAGCCCGGTATCGCCGATAGGTTGCGGAGTGGTGATGCTAATTATTCCATAAGCAGTTACAAGGCCGCTCGTCTTGAAGGACGATCCGCCGGAAGAACTATATTCTTCAATAACGATTTGACCTTCGGTATCCTTCAGGTAAGTTCCAGAGATAGTTGGAGCAGTATCGGAACTGAATTGGCTGTCAGAAACAGCCATAAAGCCAGAATTTAGAAGACCTCGGCGAGCGTTAGCCACAGCAAGGTCTTGTTCTATCTTGGCCTGATCCAGAGCAATCTTGGCCGCATCTGCCGCCGAGCGAACTACATCGATATCGGTAATAGTAGCGCCATTTAAAACTTTTTCGTAATTTGCCTTGGCAACATCCAGGGCTCCTTTGGCATCAGCCGAGTCTAGGCCGACCAAAATCTGACCCTTCTTGGCAACATCTCCCACCGAAAAATAAACCCGCGCAACTCGGCCACCGGTCTTGAAACCAAGATCCACACTCGAAGCCGGAACAACTTTACCGGAAACCGTTACCTTGTTAACAAAGTCACCCACTTTAACCGTAACAGTTTCCGTCTGAACCTTTCCGTTTTTGAAGATAGAAAACAAAACAAAGAGCAAAACAATCGCGCCCACAGCGACAACAATTTTCTTCTTTCTTGAAAAAGACATGAATTTCTTGATCATATTATTTACATTTTAACACGAATAAAAAGTTAAACCAAGAGGCCTTAAACCAACTTTTTGAGCTCTTCCTGATACTTCTGCATTACTTCCATCGAAGCTGCCTGTTGGTCCATCCCGCCCTTGATCTTGTCTTTGATTTCTTGGGCGATTTTCTTGAAAAGATCCGGATTTTTTTCCATCATGGTTATGACCATATCGATCTGCCCTTCTGGCACTCCTTGAGAGCGAAGCATTTTTTTTAGTAAAAAATTCTTTAACATAATATTATTCGTCTATGATTTTAAAATCGTCTCCGAGCTTTTTAATAATTTTTTTACGACGGATATAATATACCACACCCACGGAAGCAAGCAACAATAGGGCGAAACCCCAGAAATAAAGGTAACCTGCCCGTGGCTTTGCTTCCGAGCTCGGAGTAAAATCTTCCGGAATGTCGTTTAGTTTCAAATCTTCTACAGGAGTGCCCGTGCTGGCCAGAGAACTAGTGGCAAGACTTCTATTCGACTTTTGCGTACCAAAACTATAAACCAGCTTGCCGTTTGGAGTGAGGAGTTTCAAGCTTCCTTTGTCCTCAACTCCAAAACCAGTGACCTCGGGAGAAAGAATTATTTTACCGTTTGAAGTAATTTCAGTGTTTTTGGGAAAAATAAAACTCTTGACAAGAGAAGAGAGAACAAATCCGGAAATATTCACAGGTTGCTTTGAGTTATTGGAAAGCTCTACGAAAAAGTCCGTGGCATTTCCCACCCCCGAGATAAAAACAGAAAGAGGGACAACTGAAACCAAAAAAGTACTGGATGCTTTTGGACTTTCTAGAAAGCTACTCTCGTAATATTCCGCAGAGACTTTGTAAGTACCCGGATAAAAATAAGTGTGTTTGAACTTTTCGAATCGGTTGGTTTGTTCGAGAGATGCACCGTCTCCCAGATTCCAGAAAATTTTCCCGTACCGAGTCGGCTCTCCGTAGCGACCGAAAACATCCGTACCAAATTCCGCCGGCTGGCCGATGTAAGCAGTTGGGCTGGTCAAGATTTTTATTTTGATCGGAACTTCCTTGATGATCTCGGTTTTAGTTTGGGTA
>Ga0172371_10001496_pt1 | contig 37179 bp, 33 predicted proteins | sample Lak12m_FD_114543 | JGI IMG/M metagenome (GOLD analysis project Ga0172371, IMG submission 114543) | Freshwater microbial communities from Kabuno Bay, South-Kivu, Congo - kab_022012_12m | ecosystem: Environmental > Aquatic > Freshwater > Lake | place: Democratic Republic of the Congo: South-Kivu... | reverse complement strand
GTTGCAGCACCATACTCTTGTTCGACCCCAAAGGACCGATCGGCGAGGCGGAGCGGTTCGTCATCATTGCGGCCATCGTGCTCATGCTGATCGTCGTCATTCCCGTCTTCATCATGGCTTTCTGGTTTCCTCGAAAGTACAGAGCTTCCAATACTGAATCGACTTACATGCCGAAATGGACCTATTCCGCTACAATTGATTTTTTCATGTGGGGGGTTCCCATTGCCATTGTCACGGTTCTTGCGATTCTGGCCTGGACCAGCACCCATTCTCTGGATCCCTATAAGCCCATCCATTCGGCCGACAAGCCCATCAACATCGAAGTCGTGTGCCTGGATTGGAAATGGCTCTTCATCTACCCGGATCAAAATATCGCGATCGTAAATCAAATCACTTTTCCCGTCAATGTGCCGGTCAGCTTCAAAATCACCTCTGACACCGTAATGGGTTCCTTCTTCATCCCGCAGCTGGGCAGCCAGATTTACGCCATGGCAGGCATGCAAACCCGATTGCACCTCCTGGCTGATAAACCAGGCGCGTATGCCGGTCACAATCAGCAACTCACCGGTCGCGGTTACGCTGACATGCATTTCCGGGCGAATGCGGTTTCCCGTGAAGAGTTTCAATCGTGGGTGCAAAAGATCAGGCAATCTCCGGAAAAGCTTGATCTGGACCGATATGAGAAGCTTGCAAAGCCGAGCGTCGGTTACCACCCCGTGACCTATTTCTCTTCAGTCAAGCCCGATCTGTTTGAGTATATTATGCGCAAATTCGATCCGACTTGGGGCAAACATCCCCATCCTATGACCGGAGGACCCGTCTCTACACACGAGAGAGCCGAGGTTGCGGAGGCAAATTGATATGTTTGGGAAGTTAAGCCTTTCAGCGATTCCGTATGACCAGCCAATCACGATAAGTGCCGTAGGTGGTGCGGTTCTCCTGGGCTTGGTGATCATGGGCTTGATCACTTACTACAGAAAGTGGACCTACCTTTACAGAGAATGGCTGACCAGCCTCGACCACAAAAAGATCGGCATCATGTACATTATCCTCGCATTGGTCATGCTGCTGCGCGGGTTCTCCGATGCCATTCTGATGCGCTCTCAGCAGGCCGTTGCCGCGGGCGGCTCTTATGGCTTTCTGCACCCTGAGCACTTCAATCAGATATTCAGCGCTCACGGCTCGATCATGATCATTTTCGCGGCCATGCCGTTTCTGGTCGGGTTGATGAATATCGTTATCCCGCAGCAAATCGGTGCACGCGATGTAGCCTTTCCCTTTCTGAATTCGCTCAGTCTCTGGCTAACGACAGCCGCGGCGTTGCTGGTCATGGCATCTTTGGGTGTGGGTGAGTTTTCCCAAGCCGGGTGGTCGGGATATGCCCCGCTGACCGAAAAACAGTACAGCCCCGGCACAGGGGTGGACTATTGGATATGGGCCTTCCAGATCGCCGGTATCGGATCGACCATGACCGGTATCAATTTTCTCGTCACCATCGTGAAAATGCGCGCTCCCGGCATGAAGCCCATGCGCATGCCGTTGTTTGTCTGGACTACTTTTTGCACCAACGTGCTCATGGTTTGGGCATTTCCGGTCCTGACGGCCGCTCTCGCCATGGTGACACTCGATCGCTACCTGGGTATGCATTTTTTCACCAACGACCTCGGCGGCAACATGATGATGTATGCCAACCTGTTCTGGACCTGGGGGCATCCCGAGGTCTATATCCTGATCCTGCCGGCTTTCGGGATTTTTTCGGAGGTCGTCGCCACTTTCTCCGGAAAACGCCTGTACGGCTATGGATCCATGGTCTATGCCACTGCGGTCATCACGATTCTGTCCTTTTCCGTCTGGGTGCATCATTTTTTCACCATGGGCGCCAGCCCGAACGTCAACCTCTTTTTCGGGATTGCGACCATGTTGATTGCCGTCCCCACCGGGGTGAAGACTTTCAACTGGCTTTTCACCATGTATCGTGGCCGCATAAGGTTCACTGCGCCGATGTACTGGGCCCTGGGGTTCATTGTGACCTTCGCGATCGGCGGGGCTGCAGGCGTACTGTTGTCTATACCACCCGCTGATTACGTGCTCCACAACAGCCTGTTTCTGGTCGCGCATTTCCACAATGTGATTATCCCCGGAGCGCTGTTCGGCTTTTTTGCAGGTTATTATTTTTGGTTTCCAAAGGCCATCGGCTTTCGTCTGGAGGAAAATTGGGGTAAACGCGCGTTCTGGTGTTGGCTGATCGGCTTTTATCTTGCCTTTATTCCTCTGTATGTGCTGGGCTTCATGGGCATGCCTCGCCGCCTGGCGTATTATGCCACCCCGACCTGGCATCCCTATCTGCTCGTCGCCGCATTGGGTGCGGCCGTGATCCTGCTCGGCATCCTCTTTCAGGGAATTCAATTGCTCGTCAGCATTAAGGAGCGCCGTGCCCTCGGCGATCCGACCGGCGATCCCTGGGACGGCCGCACCTTGGAGTGGATGACATCTTCTCCTCCCGCGGTCTATAACTTCCCGAAAATACCCGTCGTGGACGAAATCGATGCCTTTATGGACATGAAGGAAAAAGGCGCCGCATATCGCCGGCCGGATCAGTATAACGACATCGAGATGCCGAAGAACGCGCCGCACGGCTGTATCATCGGCGGATTGGCTTTCGTGCTCGGATTTGCCATGATCTGGTACGTCTGGTGGCTGGCCATACTGGCCGCTCTAGGTATGCTTTTAACGGTCATTGCCCGCTCAATCGACGATGACATCCATTACGTCATACCCGCCGCCGAGGTCGAGCGGATCGAAAATGAACGCTATCGACAGCTTGCCTCCGTCGCGAAATGACGTCCCGCGGACGAACAGACCATTCCGAAACCTGTAACGGAGATGTAGATGATGACAGCAGACGCTTCGACCGTCGGTATGGCTCATAACGAAGAAGTTGAACACCCCGATACCATAGAGATGCAGACATTCGGTTTCTGGCTGTATCTTATGAGCGACCTCATCGTATTTGCGACGCTCTTCGCCACTTTTGCGGTTCTGGGCCGCAACTATGCCGGCGGTCCGACGGGGAAGGAATTGTTTGAACTGCCTTACGTGTTGGGTGAAACCTTGCTCCTGCTGTTCAGCAGCTTAACCTATGGTCTGGTCATGCTGGCCGTGCACAACGGCATGAAGAAGTGGGTTCTGATCGGACTCGCCGTTACCTTTCTGCTCGGGCTTGGATTTGTCTCCATGGAAATCAATGAGTTCCACGGCCTGATTGCCGAGGGCCACGGACCGGACCTTAGCGCCTTCCTTTCTAGTTATTTCACCCTGGTAGGGACTCACGGCATCCATGTGACTTTCGGGTTGATCTGGATGGCGGTCATGGCAGGTCAGGTGGCCGTCAAAGGGTTGACATCCCCCGTTCAATCAGGGCTGATGCGTCTGAGTATGTTCTGGCATTTTCTGGATATCATCTGGATCGGCATATTCAGTATCGTCTACCTGATGGGAGTTGTGTAATGGGGCAAGCATCTATCGACAGCACCGGCGCCAGCAGGGGAAGTCTCAAATTGTACCTCACCGGCTTCGTTCTTTCCCTCATTCTGACCGCCATTCCGTTTGCCTTGGTGATGAGCGGCACCTGGTCCTCCTCGGCGACCCTGGCCGGCATTTTCAGTGCGGGCATCGTGCAGATTCTGGTGCACTTGTATTACTTCCTGCATCTGGACACTTCATCGTCGGCGCGTTGGAACGTGCTGGCCATGTTATTCACTTTAGTGATCATGGCCCTCTTCGTCGGAGGAACCATCTGGATCATGTATAGCCTGCATTACCGAATGATGTGAGCATGCGCGAGAGGATCAAAAACTATTTCCTCGTAGCCAAACCGGGGATCATTTTCGGCAACCTGATCTCCGCGGCAGCCGGCTTCTTTCTTGCCTCCAAAGGGCAGGTTGATGGCGTTGCTCTCCCGGCGACTCTCATCGGCATATCCCTGGTCGTCGCTTCCGGTTGCGTTTTCAACAATTGTGTCGATAGAAAAATAGACCGAAAAATGATCCGGACACGCAACCGCGCCCTTGCCAAGGGGCTCATCCCACTGAAGATCGCCGTATCCTACGGCACGATTCTGGGCGTTGCGGGCATGGCACTGCTCTGGGCCACAACAAACCTGCTGTCCGTTGTCATCGTGCTGGCGGGCCTTGTGATTTATGTGGGCGTGTACAGCCTCTACATGAAGCGCAATTCAGTCTACGGCGCGTTGATCGGCAGTTTGGCGGGAGCCACACCGCCCCTCGCGGGATACTGCGCAGTCACCGGTCGCTTCGACATGGGGGCGCTGATATTGTTGGCGATCTTCAGTCTATGGCAGATGCCTCACTGCTACGCCATTGCTGTTCTTCGGCTTGATGATTACACTGCTGCGGCCATCCCGGTTCTGCCGGTCACGCAGGGAACAGCCGCGGCAAAAAGGCATATTGTTTGCTATATCTTGGCCTTTATGGCCGCAACGCTGATGTTGACCTTCGGGGGGTACACCGGTTACAGCACCTTTGCAGTGGCGACCGTCTTGGGCCTATCCTGGCTGTATCTGGCCTGGTCGGGCCACAAGGCATCCGATGAGCGGCTCTGGGCCAAAGAGCTTTTTATCTTCTCCATTCTGACCATATTCATTCTGAGCGTCATGATGTCAATCGATTTCACAGCGCCTGTTTCGTCAGAAATGCTTCTGAGCTATGCTCCGTAGTCCAAACCGCTCTATTCAGAAAATTGTGATCAGTAACAGCCGTATCGAAGTGCCAAGGATATCTAAAGAAGTAACCGTTCAGCGGGAAAGAAGAGCTCACCGCAGAGAACACGGAGAACGCAGGGGTACGAATTCTTGAAGTCTCGGCTGCGGTTTTCGCCCCGGAGCAGGGGAATTCCATCGCGGCCAACCCTGACTCCAAGCTGTTGCGGGAGACTTCATCACGTAGCCAATCGGAAGAAATTGGCTTTCTTCTGAACTCTCTGCGTCCTCTTCGCTCTCGGCGGTGAACCATTTCAAGATCATATTAGTATAATCTTTTGGATCGGCAGCTCGAGCGGTTGAGGAATCATTGAGGTTCCGGTGCATTGCACATCGCAACTCCTACAACGAGGACGGATGCGGCCTTCGCGTCAAGTCCCGGCCGGCAGACGGTTGTGTGCGAGTCTGCATGTGAAGAAATTCTGACTTTCTAAAACATTATAATATTTTCCTTGACACCGACCGATTGCACCACTATAAGGGAGCCTGGCCGGCGGGCAATCGCCGGCGCCCCCTCTCTTTTCCCGCTGCCTCGCGGGACGATCTTCCAGAAGAGCAGTCGGTTTCTACCATGTTCGAGGTGGCCGCCAAATCCCAAAAGGTCTCTGATCGCATCGTATTTCAAATCCGCGACGCAGTGCTCTCAGGCCGACTCAAGCCCGGCGACCGGGTCGCGTCCGAGAAGGAATTGATCGCAGAATTCGGCGTCAGCAAAGCCACCATGCGCGAAGCACTCCGCGTACTGGAGGCCATGGGCCTGGTGGAACTGCGCAAGGGCGTTCAGGGAGGGGTGTTCATCGCGGAAGTGGACATGAGGACCACCATCCACTCGATCATGAACTTCCTCCATTTCAAGGCCGTTTCCATTCACGACATCACGATGCTGCGTTTCATCCTCGAGCCATCAGCGGCTCATGTGGCCGCAGCGCGTCTGACCGCGGAGGACATCCGGCGTCTGGAGGAGATGATCGAGCTGGGGGAGGACAATCAGGCTGAGATCAGCAAGGACATAGGTTTTCACCGCTATCTGGCGCGGGTGAGCGACAATCCGATTCTGATTCTCATTATAGATTTTATCGACAACATCTTGCGCGACGTGAAAGTCCACCTCAACCTGAGCTCGGGTTTCTACAACCAGGTCAAGATGTGTCATCGCCGTATCCTTGACCGTCTTGTGGCCGGCGACGCCATAGGGGCGCGACGAGAGATTGTCCGCGACATTTTGGCCGTCGGCGACTACATGGCCGATGTCTCGGGCACCGTTCGCTTTGATCCCGCGGTGCTGGGCTGTGACCGCGACGGGTCCCTGATGGGAACATCAGGGTGCTGGGCTGAAGCTTCAATAGGGCAGGGCGTGAGCCGCGGGGCCCCGGACCCGGCGCAGTTGGCCCAGACAATGCTATTCCGCCAGGTCGGCTCCGGAGACCTCTATCTGTTGGTTCCTCGGCAGCCGGAAAAGGAACAACCTGACCACAACGACCAGGGTTCAGAGGAAACGCCGGCCGACCCGGCAGTTCCCGCCGATCAACCCCGGTCCAAATCCCTAACACGGAGGTAGGGTTATGTGCAGGAAGTTTTTGGCAGGTGTGTTGGTTCTGAGTTTGGCCGTATGGGCAGGTAGCGTCGCGGCTCAAGACACCCTGAAGATCGGTGCGCCGCAGCCCATGACCGGTCCGGACGCTCCTTTCGGCGACAAGTTTAAGAAGGCCTACAGCCTGGCGGTGGACGAGATCAATGCGGCTGGAGGCATAAACGGCAAGAAAATCGAGGTGATCATCGAAGACCACCAGGCCAAGAACCCCCTGGCGGCAACAGTCACGGAAAAGCTCATCACCCAGAATAAGGTGCTGGTGCTGACCGGCGGGCGTGCCTCGGGGCAGGCGGTGGAGATCGCATCGGTGGCGCAACGACTGAAGTGCCCGTACGTGGTGGACCATCCGTCAGCGGATATCATCACCGCCAAGGGCTTCGAGTGGGTGTTTCGCAACAATCCCACAGGCTCAATCTACCCGCAGGCGTTCAATAAGTTTATCAGCGAGGTGCCGGGAGCCATGCCCAAGTCCGCAGCGGTGGTTTACGACAACACCGTTTTCGGCAAAAGCATTGCCAAGTCCGTCATGGTCTTCCTGAAGTCCAAGAATGTGCCGATCGTCTGCGACGAGGCGTACGCTGTGAACACTCTCGACTTCAAGCCGCTCATGACCAAGGTTAAGGCTCAGACTCCGGACTACCTGTTGATGGTGGCGGTTTCCACCACTGACGCGATACTGCTGACTCGCCACGCCAAGGAGATCGGGGTGACTCCACGGGCATTCGTGGGCTTCGGCGGCGGTTTCGGAGTGGCGGATCTCGCCAACGAGCTTGGACCTCTGGCCGAAAACGTCTTCTCGTCGGCCGCCTGGTCCGGTAATCCCAATGATGAGAAAACCAAGGCTTTTTACGAGAAGTTCCACAAACTCTATGGAATCTATCCGAAGGAGCATGAGGTCGAAGGCTATGCGGTGATCTATATCATCGCCGATGCGCTGAAGCGAGCCAAGCTGACCGGCGATCCGGCGAAGGACCGCGACGAGGTAAGAAAAGCCCTTCTCGATACCGACATGAGCACCGTCTTCGGTAAGGTGAAGTTCGGGAACTGGAAAGGTCCATTGGGCGATCAGTATACCAGCCAGAACATATTTTCACCGGAACACTCGGTGATGGCTCAGTGGAGGGGCGGTAAACTTCTCAATGTCTATCCCAAGGCCAACGCGGAGGTCGAGTACATCTTTCCGGACCCGACGGTCAAACGCTAAGCGCACGATGGCGTAAATTCGGTCGCGAATTGCCATCGCGTCGAGATTGTTCGTCGCTCCGCTCCTCGCAATGACACTCCCGGAAATTGTCATTGCGAGCGAAGCGAAGCAATCTCACCGGTAAGCAATCCGTGACCGCATTGATAAATCGCAGCGTAAGTGATCTGTGAGCGTCTGGTGGGTAAGGCGTCGCGAGCTCCGCACGGGATCACCCGAGAGTTCGCGGAGAACGCAGAGCGAGTGGCGGCGCATCGATAAGGACCGGCCTCGCGGTCGTTGCGCGAAAAACCTGCCCCAGTCCTGAACTGAAACCGGGATCCGGGAGCGGCCCCCGCAATGGCGGCCGTCCTTGCCCGGCGCCCATGAGGAGTGCGCCGTACAGGGATTCCCCGCGATCTCCACGATGAAGATCAGATTGATTCAGGCGGGGTCCGCACCAGCGGGCTGCCTTCCGCCAACGAACCGAGCCATGGAAACGCTGATACAGAGTATTGTGAGTGGTGTGCTCACGGGGTCGCTCTATGCGATGATAGGCGTGGGCCTTACCATTGTCTTCGGGGTGATGCGCATTATCAATATGGCCCACGGGGAAATGGTCATGCTGGGGATGTACGGGGCCTTCTGGGCACATGTGGCCTGGAAGGTTGACCCTTTTCTTTCCATCGTCCTATGGGTGCCGGCCGGCTTTGTTGGCGGCGTGCTGGTCTACCGATTCTTGCTCAGGAAAATCGTCCCGGGCGGCGAGCTGAACACCTTGCTCTACACCGCGGGATTGTCCCTCTTTGTGGCCAACCTCGCTCTTCTCGTCTGGACGGGTGACTACCGCACGATCAAACTGCCCTATGCGATTATGCCGCTCCGACCTCTGGGCATCGCGGTCCCCATCCCCCTTGCGATTGCCTTCGTTATGGCCATTTTGCTCACCGCGGGGCTCTACTGGCTCCTGGTGCACACCGACACCGGCCGTGCAATCCGAGCGACCAGCCAGGAGCCCGAGGCCGCGGCTCTGATGGGCATCAGCGTGGGGCGCATCTCGATGATCACGTTCGGCTTGGGAACCGCTCTGGCATGCGGAGCGGGAGTGCTGCTTGCGCCTTCACTGTACCTCTACCCTACTGTTGGCGAGATTCTGGTAGCCAAGTGTTTTGTTATCGTGGTCTTGGGCGGCTTGGGCTCCGTACCCGGGGCCATTGCCGGAGGTCTGCTCCTGGGGTTGGCGGAATCCCTGGGCGCGGTGTACGTGTCGGTGCCTTACAAGGACGCTATCGGTTTCGTCCTCTTCCTGCTGGTGCTGCTGTTCAGACCGGCCGGCCTCTTCGGAGAGGGCAAGTCATGAAACTCATCCTGGTACTGGTGGGCGTGGCAGCCTTGGTGGCAGCGCCCTGGATCGTCACTGACCCCTTCTATATGCATCTGATGATCATGGTCCTCATGTGGACCGTGCTGGGCGCGTCCTGGAACGTCCTGGGAGGATTCGCGGGACAGGTCTCGTTCGGGCACTCGGCCTTCCTCGGCGTGGGCGCGTATACGACCATGATACTCTATCTGAACCTGGGGATATCTCCATGGTACGGGATCGTCATGGGAGGGCTGGCGGCCGCGGTAATCGCACTTCCCATAGGCGTGATCTGCTTTCGGCTGCGCGGCCCGTATTTCGCCCTGTCCACCTTGGCGGTGGCTGAGATCATTCGACTGGTGGCCCTCAATTGGGAGTCTTTGACCAACGGCCCCGTGGGGCTCTTGATCACAACGCTACCGCCCGTTACCCTGGCAGGCGCACCTCTCAACTGGGAGAGCAAGACGCCCTTCTACTACATCATAGCGGTGCTCGCCGTCGGGTCTCTTGTCACTGTCGCACTGCTGGCCCGCTGCCGTTTGGGGGCGTATCTCCTGGCGGTCCGGGACGACATTGACAGCGCGGAAGCCATTGGTATCAACACGGTGCAGGTGAGGGTTTCGGCCCTGGCGTTATCCGCGTTTCTGGCAGGGGTGGGCGGCGGATTCTATGCCATGTACTTGCGCTACATCGATCCGGACGCGGTCTTTTCAATAGCGCTTTCGGTAGAGATGGTCTTCATAGCAGTGGTGGGAGGCCTGACCACCGTGTTGGGTCCCCTCATCGGCGCAGTGTTCCTGGTCACTTTGGGCGAGACGTTCCGAACCCACTTCCTGACCGGACACTTGATTTTCTACGGGCTTTTCATGATGGCGGCCATCCGGTACATGCCGGAAGGGATATGGGGTCGCTTGCGCTTGATGGTCGAAAAGCGGTGGAGGGTGAGAAATGCCGGAAGCCATGCTTGAACTGAAGGGGCTCACCAAGTCCTTCGGGGGCTTGCTTGCGGTGGCCGATCTATCCTTCACCGTTGAGAGGGGAGCTATCATCGGCCTCATAGGACCCAATGGCGCGGGCAAGACAACGGTCTTCAACCTCGTGGCAGGTTTTCTGCCGCCGAGCGGCGGTCAGGTGCTGCTCGAGGGGAAGAACCTTGTCGGCCTCAAACCGTACGCCATAACACGCAAAGGTGTGGCCCGAACGTTTCAGACGGTTAAACCGTTTCGCAATCTCAGCGTCCTGGAGAACGTGACCCTCGCCGCATTCCTGCGATTTTCCCTTCGTCGCCAGGCCGAAGCCGAGGCCACCCGCATCCTCGAGAAAGTGGGATTGCAGGGCAAGATGAAGGTCTCGGCCCAGGACTTGACCCTGGTGGATCAGAAGAGACTGGAAATCGCCCGTGCACTGGCGACCGGTCCCAAATTGCTGCTTCTCGATGAGCCGATGGGCGGGCTCAATGCCACCGAGGTGGACCTTGCAGTCCGCTTGATCACCGACATCTGTGCCGACGGAGTGACCATCGTCTGGGTGGAGCACGTGCTCAGGGCAATAATGAACACCTCCCATCGAGTGATAGTTATCAACTACGGTGCGAAGATTGCGGACGGCACCCCTCAAGAGGTAGTGGAAAATCCGGACGTTATTGTCGCCTACCTCGGCAAGCGAGCTAAGCCCGATGCTGCGCATTGAAAACCTTCAGGTGGCCTACGGAAAAGTGCAGGCGCTCTGGGGCGTCTCCATCAGTATTGACGCGGGGCAGATCGTTGCCCTGGTGGGGGCCAACGGCGCAGGCAAGACCTCCCTGCTCAAGACCGTTTCCGGCCTCGTCAGGCCCGTGAGCGGCTCCATAACCTTCGAGGGCACGCGGCTCGACGCGGCCACACCGCCCCAGATAGTGCGCCGAGGGCTGATTCATGTGCCCGAGGCCCGCAAACTGTTTCCCGAGATGACGGTGCTGGAGAACCTGCTCCTGGGAGGGTACTGTACGCCGGTCAATCAGCGTGGGGAGAGGCTGGAACAGGTTTTCGCGGTTTTCCCGCTCCTCAAGACCCGGCAACGCCAGAGCGCCGGCACGCTCTCCGGTGGAGAGCAACAGATGGTGGCCATCGGAAGAGGTCTGATGGCCGCGCCCAAGCTTCTGATGCTGGACGAGCCGTCTCTTGGCCTGGCCCCGTTCATGGTCGACGAGATGTTCCGGGTCGTCGAGGAAGTAAACCGGCTGGGAGTGACGGTACTGCTGGTGGAACAGAACACCGAGCACGCACTGTCAATAGCTCACACGGGCTTTGTCATGGAATCCGGCCGAATCGCGTTATCCGGCTCGGGCAAGGAGCTCCTTGCCAACCCCGCGGTCCGCAAGGCTTATCTGGGACTTTGAGCCCGTCAGGGATGCCGGCCGCACCCGGAATCGGCAAGGACCGGTCTCCGTGTCGGTGACAAATTGTCTATCTTAATTTTTGCATGAGCGTCAGCTCGAATTCGGTTGCGCCATGGTACAACCGGTACCTGAATCACGAATGAAAACATACAGGAGGACAAGATGGGACTCCCGATAATGAAAAACTACATCAATGGCGAATGGAGCACGTCCGAATCACAGCACTTGGGCGATGTATGGTGTCCCGCCACAGGAGAGCGGATAGCGCAGGTACCATTCTCGACCGCTGCCGAGCTCGACCGGGCCGTCAAGGCCGGCAAGCAAGCCTTTTCCGAGTGGCGCAGCACGCCGCCTCTCAGTCGGGCCAGATACTTGTTCCGGCTCAAGGAGGCTTTCGAGGAAGCCTTCGACGACATAGCCGAGACACTGGTCACCGAGGAAGGAAAGACCATCGATGAGTCACGGGGCGAGGTCAGGCGCATGATCGAGAATGTGGAACATGCTACCGGCGTCACCACGATGATGACCGGATACTGCCTGGAAGATATAGCCCAAGATATTGACTGTACCGCCGAACGCCAGCCGATGGGAGTTTTTGGTTGTATAGCGCCGTTCAATTTTCCCGCGATGGTCCCCTGGTGGTTCCTCCCCTATGCGGTGGTGACCGGCAACACGTACGTGGTGAAGCCTTCCGAGCAGGTCCCGATGACGCAGACCAGGATCTTCGAGGCAGTGGATGACGTGGGATTCCCGCCCGGTGTGGTCAACATGATTCACGGGTCCAAGGAAGTTGTTAACGCCATGCTGCACCATCCGGACCTGAAGGGAATGTCCTTCGTGGGACAGACGGCGACGGCACGATACGTCTATCAGGAGTGCGGGAGCACGGGGAAACGGGTCCAGGCTCTGGGCGGGGCAAAGAACGCTGTGGTGGTGATGCCCGATGCAAATATCAAGAAGGGGCTCCCTTCATTGATTACGTCATTCTATGGCTGTGCAGGCGAGCGATGCCTTTCGGGGTCCATCCTTGTGTCCGTAGGCGAGATTCATGATCAACTGAGAAAAGCGTTCACCGCGGCCGCACGAGCGATGAAAGTCGGCAACGGCCTCGATCCCGGCACCAGTATGGGACCTGTGATCAGTCGGGTTCACAAGGAACGTGTGCTCGGTTACATCGAGAAAGGCATTGCCGAAGGAGCGCGACTCGTCCTCGACGGCCGGGACGTTCAGGTGGAAGGCCACCCCGACGGCTTCTTTATCGGGCCGACCATATTCGACAATGTCACCCCGGATATGACTATTGCCAAAGAAGAAATCTTTGGGCCTGTGGTCGTAATGATAAATGTGAAGGATTTGGATGAGGCCATAGAGCTCATCAACACCCGCGGCTTTGCCAACGCTGCGTGCTTGTACACGGACAGCGGCAGGGCGGTTCGGGAATTCAAGTACCGGGTCAAGCCGAGCATGATAGGAATCAACATCGGAATTGCCGCGCCTATGGCCTTTTTCCCGTTTGGAGGCGCAGGCGAGTCCTTGTTCGGCGATTTGAAAGGGCACGGTCGGGAGGTCTTCCAGTTCTTCACCGACACCAAGGTTGTCATCTCGCGATGGTTCTAGGAACCGCTCAATTGCGGGGGGCTCCTGGTTTACATCAGGGCCCGGCACTTCGACTACCGGAGGGCGAGCCAGCATGCCATTGAAGAATTTTGGGAGCATCTTGAACTTTGCTGCGGAACTTGAAGCCGCGGATCACGACTTCTACAAAACCGCTGCCTCAAACACCTCCGATATCCGGCGCCGGGCAATTCTTGAAGAGTTGGCCGCGGAAAAGAAAAAAGACGAAAAGCTCATGTTACGCACGTGCAGGGAAAGCGTGTGCGAGATGATTCTGGAGCCGATCGTAGACTTCACCAGGGAACCGTTCCTCAGCGACCGCCAAGGAGTGGAAACCATGACCTGGGAGCAATTACGGAAACGTGCGGCGCAGCTTGAAGCCAAGGCTGTGGCCTTTTACACCGAGGCTGCGGAGAAGATTCGCGCGCTGCCGGAAGTATCCCGGGCCCTGGCCCGAACTGGGGCTCGTCGTGCCGCAACCAAGCAGCGTCTTGAAGAGCTCTTGGAGTGAAAAGGGTGAACCGACCGCATTACGACTCGCGATTGACTCGTTTGATTTCAAGACACTGGGTCGGAATTCGCAACCGTACAGGACTTATAGTGGAGCGCATTGAAAAGGATGGAAAACTTGAAGCTGAATCTCGAAGAAGGCTCAACGTCCGTTTGGGGAAGCGCGCTCCACTATCAGTCGGCCATAACCATGAGATTCCGAGAAGTTGTGGATGATCGCCACGCGGGGATCTTACTCAAGGTCAACGAAGTCTCACTGGCTTTCCCGCAGGTGAAGAGTGCCGCGAATTTCAATGAGCGGCACTGTAGTAAGGAATCCCTCGGCATCAAACAACCCTCCAAGCTCCCTGTGGCCAGGACCGCATCGTGACCGACAAGCACATAGTACGATTATCTCAGGATGTTATCCTCCTTGGGACACCCCTTCTCAGCGAGAAGCTCCACCAGGGGCCTTGTCTTCATGGGCAGCCCGAGTCGCCGCAAGCCGTCTTCGAACTGCAACCAGCAGCCCGAGCACGGGGTGACCACTATGTCGGGCCTATAAGGCTCGAGGCTGTCCGCCCGATTCCGAAAGATGGCCTGGCTCAAATCATAGTGCCAGACGTTGAAGAGTCCCCCGTGACCACAACAAACGGGGGCCGCGTCTTCCCCCACCAGCTTGACCTTCGGCAAGGCTGAAAGCAGTTGCCGGGGCTCTCGATGAACACCCTGTTTCCGTCTCAGGTGGCAGGGATCGTGATAGAAGACTCGCAATTCTTTCTCGTCGCCGCTTCGGGGGAAATGGGGCCTCCAATTGAGCTCGGAGGCCAAAAGCTGCGACAGTTCCACGACCTTGCCGCTGAAGCGGTCAGCTTCGCTTGTCCCAAGGAGCCTGCCATACTCCCTCAATTGGCCTGAACAACTGGAACAGAAAGCAGCGACAAAATCGAAGTCTTCCCCCGGGAAGACCCGGAGGTTTCGGCCGGCCAGGAACCGGGCCGTGTTCTCGTCGCCGGCGCCCGATGCCGGCTTACCACAACAGACCTGACCGAATGGCGCAATGACTTGTGCCCCTGCGTCCTCCAGAAGGCGGACTGCGGCCACAGCGGACTGCCGCCGCAGGTAATTGGCCACGCAGCCCACAAACAGGGCAACCCGCGGCCCATTGCGGAGCGCCGGGCGCTCCTTGAAGGCGTGGAGGAAGGGCATAGCGGCAGGACGAGGCAGCCAGCGGTCGCCTAAGAGTGCTTTGGCGGGAAAACGAAAGTGCAAGCCGCTTTCCTGCGGCACGTCCTTGAGGAAAAGACTGCGACTCTGCCACAGAGCTCGGACCAGGGGGCCCCGACCCAGGAGATCCCGGGCCAGCATCTCGCGGATCTTGCCCAGGCCGCCGGTCTTAAGGGACAGGGCTCGGCCGGACAGAATGAGCTCATCCCCCTTGGCTCCGCTGGAGCAACCTTCAGAGCACGCCCCGCAAAGCAGGCAGTGTGACAGGAGATCGCCCATGAGGCTCTCCAGAGCCTTCTCCCCCGATAAATGGGCTTTCAGCAAGGAGATCTTGCCGCGAGCCACTGAGCCTTCCCATCCCGTACAACGGTACACAGGGCACGTGCTGAGGCAACGCCCACATCGCACGCATTTTTCAAGAGCGTCCTTGAGCTGGTGCGAATTCATGAGCCTCCCAAGCCGGGTCCTGTCGGGTTATACCAATGGGCTTTCATACGACTAACTCTGAAAGCCCAGTACACTGCCGGGACCGGCGGATCTCCTTCGCTGCGGACGGCGGAGCCTGACTCCGCTTCAGAGATCTGCCAGGACCGGCTTGACCCATTGTCACTTCTTTGACCGCGCATTGGTATTAGTCCTGCTCGACTGCAAGGCGGGTCTCCTTCGGAGGGAAAATCTTTCCAGGGTTCATGATCCCGTCCGGATCAAAGGCCGCCTTGATCCTTTCCATCAGCTCCAGGCCTTCGCGGCTGATTTCCAGCCCTATGAAGTCCTTCTTGGCGGTGCCGATGCCGTGCTCGCCCGAGATCGTGCCGCCCAGTTCCAAGGTATGGGCAAAAATGTCCTTGACCGCGACCTTGGCTCTGGCCACCTCAAGGGGGTCGGCGGCCTCGTACATGACGCAGACGTGGATATTGCCGTCACCCGCGTGGCCGAAGTTGATGATCCTCAATCCAAGCTGGCGACTCACCTGGGCCGCCCGCTCGATCATCTCGGGGATGCGGCTTCGAGGCACGACGATGTCCTCGTTCATTTTGCCCGAAGCCAGGCGGAACACAGCCGAACCCAGGACCCTTCTCGCCTGCCACATGGCCTCGGCCTCAGCATGGCTCTCCGCCCGTCGGACCGAGATGGCTTCGTTTCTCTTGCAGAAGGTGGTCACGATTTCGGCTTCCGCCTTGGCCTGGGCTGTCGGGCCATCAGTCTCGATGAGGAGAAGCGCGCCGGCAGTGAGGTCCAGTCCCATCTGTAGATACTGCTCCACACAGGCGATGGCTGACTGATCCATGAATTCCAAAGTAGCCGGTACCACCTTGGCCGCGGTCAGGGCGGCCACCGTCTTGGCCGCGTCGGTGAGGTCCTTGAAATACGCCACCACGGTCTCTGTTGCCTCAGGCTTGGGCACGAGTCGAAGGATCAGATGAGTGATGATCCCCAAAGTGCCTTCAGAGCCCACAAGGAGTCTCGTCAGATCGTACCCCACCACACCTTTGGCCGTTCGAACCCCGGTTTTGATAGTCTCGCCCGTACCGATGACTGCGGTCAACCCTAAGACATAGTCGCGGGTGACGCCGTACTTCACCGCCCTGGTGCCGCCGGCGTTCTCGGCAACGTTTCCGCCCAGAGTGCTGAAATCGCGGCTTGCGGGGTCAGGAGGATAGAACAACCCTTGCTTTTCCGCCGCGGCCTGAAGCCGGCCGGTGATCACGCCCGGCTCCACTTCGGCGACAAGGTTTGCGGCATCGATCTCGATGATGCGGTTGAACCTGGTCATTACGACCATGATTCCTCCCGCTACGGGCAAAGCCCCTCCAGTCAGGCCAGACCCTGCCCCTCGCGGGACGAGGGGTACGCGGTGCTCCCTGGCCAGGCGGACCAATCCAACCACCTCATCTGTCGTGCCCGGCCAAGCGACCGCGTCGGGCCTGCTTCGGGGGTCATTGGTGGCATCGGAGCCATAGAGCACAAGATCCTCGGGCCGGGTGGAAAAGGAGTCCGGGCCCAGGAGCTTTTCGAATTTCCGCTGGAATTCGGGTCTCAACATGAAGTATGGTCCTCAGCGCTATGGTTTGGACATGGCACAGCCTGACTCTTCCGGAATTCCCGCCACCTGGTCGGCCTGAATGAGAAAGCCTCGCTCCAGGAGGCGACATGGCAGCCTTCGATGAGCACCTTCTACCATGGTTACCCGGTCACCGGTTACTCCTGCGTAGACCGCGAACACCGCTTGATGATCTTCCCGGCGGATTACGACAGGGCCTACCGGCAAATCGAGCTCCATGCCTCTCAGTGCGCCGACAATCGAAGCCTTGTCAGTGGACTCGGCACGGCGTGCGGCGGCAGCATAGGCTTTGACCCCGGCGTACGCGAACTGGGCCTGGTAGTCAGGAGGAGTACGGTACCGATTCATATAAGCCTTTACAAAACGCTCGTTGATAGGGGTATTTTCAGCGCGAAACCAATACGGCGGAGTCATCCACACCCCTTCGGGCATTTCCACTCCGAGGGTAAGCAAAGTGCTCACCGACCCGAGACACGCGATCACCGATCTTTTTCCATCGAAGAATTCATGCTCGCGAGCTTGCTTCAGGAAGTCGATCAGGTTTCCCGCGTACAGCGTGATCAGCACTCCATCAGCTCCTGAGCCCTTTATTTTCTCTATTTGCGATGTCCAGTCAACGTTGTCGAGCGCACCGTAGGCAACACGGTCTGCGGGAACAAATCTTACACCAGGTTGCCGCATGCTGAGATATTTTTTGAACGAATCCCAGCACTCATATCCGAATAGGTAGTCCGGGCCGACCGTCGTCCACGTCTTTACGCTCATTCTTTCGGCAGCGGCTGCAGCGGTCCTCATCATGCCATCGCTGGTACGGCACACCCGGAAGGTGTACGGATTGCACTTCGAACCCGTTATGGCAGGTGTTTGGGCCTGGGTCACGATGAGCGGCACCTTGGCCTCGTGGGCCACGCGACTCACTTCAATCGCTACCCCGCTGTGAGTTATGCCGATGATGGCGTCCACCTTTTCCTTCTCTACCAAACCCCTGGCTTTTTCCGCTCCTTGCCGGGGATCTGACCCGTCGTCTTCGAAAACTCCCACAACTTTCCGGCCGCCTATTCCTCCGGCATCATTGATCTGTGCCAGAGCAAGTTCAGCTCCCTGTTTGGCCAGGGAGCCATGAAAGGACAATCGGTCGGACAAAGTGAATATGAAACCGATCTTCACAGGTTCGGCAGCCGGTATCACGGTGGGAAACACCAGGGCTGCCGCTATCGCAGCGCATATCCATTTCTTCATGTTCTTCTCCTGCTATGGGTAAGAACAGACTCCGAGGAGCATCCTCTGCCCATCGCCGGCAACGCTTCGAGAGCTCTTGCGAGCGTTGCACCCAAGGCCTTGTATGGCGTCAAGATACTCTCAGGACATTCGGGATGGCACAATCAGGCTGCTACCGCCCCCAGTTCCAGTCCGAGGTCGAGCGCTTTCTGATTGACTTCCAGGGAATGCCGAGGGATTCGCGCGGTGAGCGCCTTCATGATAGATTCAGGCTGCACAACATTGGTCAGTGCGGTTACTACGCCGAGCATGCAGATATTGAACACGATTGTCTTACCTATCTTGTCTACCACGGCCTGGTACATTGGAAACGCCTTTTGTACGGCGTCGACTTTAGGTCCGATCTCAACATAGCGCGAGTCGGCAATGAGTAGGCCGCCAGGACGAATGATCGAAGAGTACTTGGTGTAGGCTTCCTGAGTAAGGCACACGAGCACGTTAGGCTGGACGACTTTCGGAAACCATATTTCGGAGTCGGAGATGATGACGTCGGACCGGGTTGCGCCACCTCTTGCGGCAGCGCCATACATCTGTGTTTGAACCGCGTTCAGGTTCTCGTGAAGCGCAGCCGCTTCAGCCAAGATGATGGCCGCGGTAATCACTCCCTGTCCGCCCAAGCCGGAGAATACGAATCGGCAACGTTTCATGCCTGGCTTCCCTCCATTGCACGGCGGATGATGTCGTCATACTCAGCGCAGTATTCAGGCCGGTCCTTGCACACGAAAACCCCCCGCTCAACGAAGTCGGAATTCTCATCTCTCGTTTTTTCGCCGATAGGGTGGACGGTGTCGCGCATGTACTTGAGCATGGCGACAGCGTCGCCTTGTCGATTCTTTCGGCCGAAGTAGGTGGGGCATTGGGACATGACCTCCACCACCGAAAACCCTTTGTGGACGATGGCCTGCTGAATGATCTTCGTCAGTCCCTGAACATGATATGTGGTGCCCCGCGCGACGAACGTGGCGCCGGCGGCGAGCGCCAGTTCGACGACGTCGAAACTCTGATCGATGTTGGAAAAGGGCGCGGTAGTAGCCAGGATTCCCCGACCGGACAAAGGTGAGTATTGCCCGCCGGTCATCCCATAAATCCGGTTATTCATTACCAGGGCAGTGACATCGATATTGCGCCGAGCTGCGTGGATGAAATGATTGCCCCCGATGGCAAGGGCGTCGCCGTCACCCATAGGCACAATAACGTGCAAATCGGGTCGGCTGAGCTTCACTCCCGTTGCGAAAGCCAACGCACGACCGTGCAACGTGTGCAATGTATGGAAATCGACGTACCCCGCAACGCGCGAAGAACACCCGATTCCGGATACCATCGCGATGTCGTTCTTCGGTATTCCCAGTTTGTCAATGGCTCGAATCAGTCCGTTCAAAACGGTGCCGTGACCGCAGCCTGCACACCAGATGTGAGGAAAGAACCGTTCACGGATATAGTGTTTGACAGTCACTGCTCAGACTCCCTTTCCCTGAAACAAGTGCAGCATTCTCTGAATATCGGTCGGAGTAATGAACGAGCCGTCAAGCCGGTTGGCCAGAAAGACCCGCTCGGGCCGGTCGACGGCAAGTCGGACGGCCTGACAGATCTGCCCTGAGTTCATCTCGACCACAATGACGTATCTGGCTTTCGCGCATGCGTTCCTTACGATCTCGGAAGGGAATGGCCACAGTGTTTGCAGTTCCAGCAACCCGAAGCTCTCGTCACGCAGCCGACGCCTTTCCACGACATGTCGAGCAGATCGAGCGGAAGATCCGTAAGAAATGAGCAAACAATCCGCGTCATCGGTGTAGAATTCTCGATACTTGGCCAGGTGGTTGGTTTGGTTGTCGATTTTGTCCATCAGGTGTCGGATGAGACCGTGAACAACGGTTGGATCATCGGACGGAAAGCCCCACATGTCGTGGAACAGCCCGGTCACGTTGTAGCGATGCACTCCGCCGAAGTCGGACATGGGCAGGCGACCGTCTTCACGCGGCAGGTAAGGATGATAGTCCACTCCTTCACTCACCGAGGTTTTCAGTCGCTCCACGATCGGTATTTCACCTGCTTCCGGGACAACCAGCCGTTCCCGCATGTGCCCTATCACTTCATCGAACAAAAGCACCACAGGCGTTCGGTAGGTTTCGGAGATGTTGAACGCCTCGACAGTCACGGCAAAAACGTCCTGATGATTGGAGGCCGTCAGGGCAACGATAGAATGGTCACCGTGGGTTCCCCAGCGAGCCTGGTTTACGTCTCCTTGGCTGACGTGGGTCGGGATTCCTGTGGAAGGGCCGCCTCGTTGAACGTTGACAATCACACAGGGGATCTCTGCCATGACAGCATATCCGAGTGCTTCCTGCATGAGCGAAAACCCCGGTCCACTGGTGGCGGTCATGACTTTACAGCCACTGAGCGATGCGCCGATGATCGCGCACATCGAAGCGATCTCGTCCTCCATCTGGATGAATTTGCCGCCAATCCTCGGTAGCCGATCGGCCAAATGCTCTGCGATCTCCGTGGATGGGGTGATGGGATACCCTGCGAAGAATTTCATCCCTGCGTACAGAGCCCCTTCCACACAGGCTTCATTACCCTGAACGAATCGTGTTGTACCTTTCATGGTACGGTAACCTCTTCTGCTTCAATGACGATTGCAAGGTCGGGGCATCTGAGCTCGCAGAGTCGGCAGCAGACGCACTTCTCGATCCTGACGGCCACCGCTTTATCTGCCTGGTCCAACTCCAAGACCCCTTTCGGGCAAAACGCAACGCAAATTCCGCACGCCTTGCACCATTCCGCGTTGATCTGATGCCGTTTCAATTCGCGTCTCCGCGCCACTTTCTCCATATGTGCAATCTCCTGCTCAAGACGGACTCCGACACTCAACCCGGCGATGAACTCCGAGTCAGACCGCGTGCCCGGGAAGTCACTTCCCGGGCACGGGGAGCCTGCTGTCAGTGGAGGCTTTGACAAGTGTCCGCCGGCTCATACGAGTCGTGTGACACCTTCGGCAACTTTCGGATAATTGTTAAGCATCATCACATCGTGGCCCGGAAAAATCAGATCGATGGATGAGGCGCTGGCGCGCAACTTATCGTAGGACTCCAACCAGGCAACCATATCCGAGATCAAGCAACTGGGTGTGTCGTCCACAAAACTCCTGTGAATGTGCGCGCAATCCGAGGCTACGATCGCTTTGCCTTTAGCCGTATTCACAGCCACTGTCTGGAGCCCGACGGTGTGCCCCGGGGCAAGAAGAAGCTCAATACCGGGCATGATCTTCGTGTCCCCCGAGAGCTGGTGCAAGCGCTTGGTCCGGTCCAACTCTTCAAGCGCCTTGTTCGCCACCTCATCGCGCAGTTTGGCAAAAGGCGGCCGTCTGGAAATCGGGTTCTTCATCCAGAAATCATATTCCTTTTTCTGGACATAGAATTCCGCCTGCGGGAAAGCCTCGGGAAACATCTCGAGGCCGCCCACGTGATCAAAATGAATGTGAGTGATAATGACTTTCTTCACATTGGTTTTGTCGGCCCCTATTCTGGCGAGAACCTCGACCGGATTCTCGAAGCCTTTGAGCTTCCGTTGAGCAGCCAGAGTCACACCGCAGCCGGCGTCCACGACGATGGTTTCCCCGGCGCCTCTGATGGCCCAAATGTAGTAGTTTCGATCGACGTCTTTGTCCCAACCTTCCATCCAGAGGAGCATAGCCAATTTGCTGGTCAAAGGTCCGGCATATTTCAGAGCATAAATCTCATAGGCCGCGTCAGGTCCGGCGGCTTCGGCGACGGCCCCCTTATTCCCAACTGCCGGGACGATTCCACTTCCCACAACTGCCGCTCCTGCGAGCGCGGCGCCTCCTATCAAGAACTCTCTCCTGCTCGTCTCCATGTTTCGCTCCTTCGTTTCTGACGAATTCACAATGGCCTTTTCAGGCGTGGCAAGGACGGCTCCCTATTCTCATGACGGAACACGCACGAGGCATCCATCCGGGTCCCGGCTTTTGTATATGCTCCTTGTCCCGGTGGTCTGTTTCGCCGGCTTCATTGCGCCGGGGCCTCCTGAGGTTGCTTCACGGTAATCTGCAGAACCACTGCCAGTCCCATCAAAGCTATCCCCACGATGTCTGTCCAGACGGCCGGGTGCACAAGAGCCAGTCCGGCCGTGGCAAGGAGACCTCGCTCTACCGTGGTGGATCGCCTCAGAAGCCATCCGGACGCAGCGGACGCCAAGGCTGCCACTCCAGCGTACGAGGTGGCGATCACCCACAGCGTGCCGAGGATGCTGTCCCCCTTCAGCAGCAGCGCGTACCCGGAGGGGTCGAGGACGAACATGAACGGTACGATGAACGCCACGGCGGTGTATTTCCATGCCATCATCGTCGTCTTGAAGGGATCGCCTCCAGTGAGCGCCGCGGCCGCAAACGGAGAGAGGGCCGTCGGTGGTGACACCTCCGAGAGCACCGCATAGTAGAAGATGAACATGTGCGCCGCGTAATCGGGCACACCGAGCTTGGTGAGAGCGGGCGCGGCAATGACCGCGGCAATGATGTACGTTGCCGTTATGGGAACTGCAAGACCGATGATCCAGAGCAGGATCGCCGTGTACACCGTCGTCAGGAACAGGTTTCCTCCGGCGTATGTAATGATGATCGTGGAAAGTTTCAGGCCGAGGCCGGTGAGACTCACCACGCCGACGATGATGCCGGCGCAGGCGCAAACCGCGGCAACAGGCAGCACTGCTATCGTGCCACCCCTAAGAGCATCAAGAAGCTTCTGCGGAGTAAATCTCGTCTCCTTGCGGATGAAGCACGCGAGGATGCACACTGCAATCGCCGCAAACACTGACATCGGCGGTGTGTATCCCGACACCAGGAAGGCCACGAGGGTCAGAACCGGAAGGAAGTGAAACCCGTACAAGCGGGTGAGGGTTTTGAGGTCGTAAGCGTGGTCAACCTCCACGATTTTGATGCCGAACTTTCGGGCATCGAACTCCACCATCAGCAACAAGCTCCAGTAGTAGAGGGTCGCGGGAATCACGGCCATCTTGATGACGTCCACGTAGCTGATCCTCAAGAACTCCGCGATGAGAAACGCGGCAGCGCCCATGACCGGCGGCGTCAGCACTGCGCCAAGTCCACCCGCGGCAAGCAATCCTCCTGCATTTTCACGGTCGTACCCCGCTTTCTTCAGCATGGGGTACGCGACCGAACCCACCGTCACGGTGTCAGCCACCCCGCTCCCTGAGCCTCCGGCCAGAAAAAACGAAGCCATGCAGACGGTGCGGCCTGCTCCTGTGGGCTTCCTGCCCATTGCGGTGAAGGCAAAATCAACATAGAACTTGCCCGCGCCGGATACTCTGAGGAAAGAGCCGAAGATCGTGAACATGATAATGAATGTGGAAGAAACATCGATCGGAACCCCGAAAATGCCCTCGAGCGTCATGTACATGTGCCCGACGATACGTTCCAGATCATACCCCCGGTGGGTCCAGGGCGCCGGCAACGAGGGACCGACGTAGGCGTAAACCAGAAAAATCACCACCGTAGCGGGCATGATCCAGCCTGTTGCCCGCCGCGCCGCCTCGAGACAGAGAACAATGAGGATCACGCCGAAGATGTCGTCCCATTTGTCAGGAGTCACCGCTCTGTAGATGAATTCCTCAAAATCTATCAGCATGTAACCAATAGCGCCAAGAGCGAGGGCGACCAAAACGAGGTCCATAACGTTGACCTTGTCCCTGAACCTCGCCAGCGCGGGATAGTGGATGAAAACCAAGGTGAGTACGAATGCCAAGTGGATGCCGCGAAGTATTTGCGTGGTGACCGTTCCGATGGCGCAATACAACGCAAAGAGAGAGCAAGATATTGCGAGGACCGAAACGATTATGCTCCAGAATGCCTTATGCTTTCTGGTGATCCCTTCTTCCTTCTCGATAACTTCTTCCACTTTCTTGAGCTGCTCTTCGACCACCCACGTGCTCGTTTCCTTTTCCATGCCTACCTCCATACAGGATGCGCCAAGTACGCCAGGAGTGGAATGCTCAGGATTCTCACCCGTACGCTTCCACCGCGCCCCTCATGCGTGCCGAGAGGGACATTGGTACCACGAGCCAGGATCGCGTGATTGCCGACGCTGGCCGCGGGGATCGTGAATTCGCTGAACGTCCCGTCCGCAATCGGCTCGTCGTTCCCTTCGATGCCCAGGTATTCGAGCACGGCAGCGCTTGATGTCATCACGTGTACGAGCCTGAAGTAACCGTCTTCTATGCGGAACTTCTCCTGCACGGGAGCTCCGTACATGGAGTTTGTATACGAATGAAAAAAGATATCCCCGTGTGACACCGGCAGTGCAACGTTCGGGTCGTCAATCTTCAGGACCTGGATCTTCTTTCCCATCCCGGCGAGGAGCAGAGCCGCCAGCAAGACAAGAAGGAGCAGCGCCGGGATCGTGGTCCTGAAGCCTGAACAGCGCTTCATGTTGGCACATTCAAACCTTTGTCTTTGAAATATCGTATCGCCCCTTTGTGAAAGGGGAGGGGCGACCCTAAGACCGCTGCCTTAAGGTCAAAGCTCTCAGCTTGCTTGTGTACGGCCACAAGATCGTCTTTGTGGTCAAAGATCGTTGCCACTATGTCGTATGCCAGCTTTTCGTCCATCTCTTCGTGCGCGAGCAAGAGATTGGCAACTGCTGACGAAGGCACGTCCGCATCAAGTCCTGAGTAGGCTCCTTTCGGAATGGTGGTGGCGTAGTACACAGGCCCATATTTGGCCGTGATCTTATTAATGCAATCCGCATTGGGGATGAACGAGAGCTTCATGCCCGGGGAAGCGGCGAGATCGAGAATAGAAGCAGTAGGGAGCCCTCCGCACCAGAAATAGGCATGAAGCTTACCGTCTTTGAGGGCTCCCGCGGATTCGCTGGCCCCCAGCCTGTCCCTCTTGATGTCTTTGTCCGGGTTGATTCCTTCGGCCTCGAGAATTCTCAGTGCAATAATTTCCACGCCGCTTCCCGGCGCTCCCGTGGAAATGGTCTTGCCTTTCAGGTCTGCGACTTTCCTGATGCCTTTTCCCTGCGCCGCCACTATCTGGGTTACGTTGGGGTACAGGACCGCAAGATTTCTAAGAGGAAGCTTTTCCTTAAATTTCCCGGCTCCCGCGAATGCATCGTATCCCACATCGCCCATAATGATGCCGAGGTCGGATTTCTTTGCCGCGACCAGCTTGCAGTTGTCCACGGACGCGGCTGTGACTTCGGCCGCGGCTTCCACGTTGGGGACATACTTGGTGATTGCCGCGGCTATTGCTCCCCCCAGAGGAAAGTACACGCCGCCCATGCCTCCTGTGGCGATGGAAATCCTTCGGCTGGTCTGTGCCCAACCGGCAGCAGGATACCCTATGATCATACTACCGCCGATCGCTCCCATCATTCCGAGAAATTCGCGCCTCCCTGTCTTGCTGCTGTTCTTGAAGCGGCAACCGTGCCTCATTTCACCTCTCCTTTGGCCTGGCCCTTGATAAAGATGTCTTCGAGGATGCTTGCGTCCTGCATTCGCACTCCCTTTATCAAAAGGTGGGCCAAAACCTCTCAAAGACAGTTATAATAATTATTTCAGCGGATTGGCTGTTGGCGGGAACGCTCTGAACGGTGAGAGCAACGCGCGTAGTGCGGAGTCAGCACATGTGAGGTGTGCGAAAAACGAACAGGCATTCACGGAAGAGGATCGCGCGGCGTAGGCCTCATACAATGCGCTTTCATACGAGTAACACCGAGAACCCGGTTCACTGGCGGTCCTGGCAGATCTCCTCCGCTACGGACGACGGAGCCTGACTTCACTTCGGAGACCTGCCAGGACCGGCTTCACCCATTGCCATTTCTTTGACCGCGCATTGGTATCAACCGCGACTGGCCGGGCAAGGGAATTATAGCGAATGTCAAGAATACCGTCCGATTGCGGAAAACGGCTTTTCGAAATTGGTAAGCGCCAGCCTCCGCGCCGGCACATTTTGCCAATGCAAAGCAACCAGTTCGACTCGGCAGGGACGCCGGTCCCTACCGTTCTTCTTACAACGCGGGGCGAACAAAAGGTCAAGAATTGCGGCAACGAGCATACAATGAAGAAGACTTCGAGGAAGAGATGGATTTCTTCCTTCATCCCAACGGGGCGCGGAACCCCGGAGGTGTGCAAGCCCGGTGAACCATGCGCGAGGGTTATCGGACGATCTTGTCGGCCATCATCAGTATGGAAAGGGGAATCTGAATGTCGATCTTCTTTGCAGTCGGCATGTTGACCCACATCTTGAAATAGTCCGGGAAGGATGAGGGGATTTCACCAGGGGTCTCACCGTTGAGAATCCGAACGGCTTTTTCCGCAGCAATCCGACCCAATTGATAATAATCGGGCACCAGGGCCAGCAGCGCGCCATTGTCCGGTACCATGCATTCAGTGCAGGCTAGCGAGGGAATACCGGCGGCGTTGACAGCGGCCATGATTTTGTCTCCCAAGGAAATAATTAGTGAATCTGCCGGGATATAGACTGCGTCCACCTTGCCGTTCAAGTCGCCCAACACACTGGGGATTGCGGAGGAGTCTTGAATGCATAACTCCACGATCCGGAATCCCATCTGAATTTGGAGTTCCCTGACTATGCGGGCATTCACCACGGAGTTGTGCTCCTTCGGGTTGTAGATGACACCGAGCACTCGAAAATCGACCACCTTCTTCAATGCCTTCAACTGATGGTGTGCGTGGACCTCATTGCTCACTCCCGTCGCGTTGTTTCCCGAGCGTTCCCAGTTGGCGATGATTCCGGAGGCGATGGGCCGGCTCACAATATTGAACACCACAGGGACATTCTTGACCCTGGATAACACGAACTGGGTTGTGGTAGTGCCAAAGACGTAAATCAAGTCAACCTTCCGGCTCCCAATGAGGTCAAGAATGCGCGCCAGATTAGTCAGAGACTGATCCGCGTCGTACGTGAGAATAATTGGCTCATGGATCTTCTCGCTCAAACCATCGATGAAGCCACGCTCTGCGTCGGTTTGCCCGCGCCAGGTAATCATAGCAATGACAGCCTGCTTCCCGGGGCTGACCTCAGCGGCGCAAACAGGAGCCGGCATGTGCACAAGGAGCCCGAGAAAGAAACAACTCACAAAAGGCAGCCATGCGGTCAGGGAGCATCTGCTGCGCTGCGGCTTCATGTTGCAGTCCTTTCAGGCGCACGAGCACGCGACGACAACGTGAAGCAGTGCTCTCTTCGCAGTCTGTCAATACGACGAATAAGAGAGAAGCGGCTGATGCCGAGCAATTTCGCTGCGCGGGACATGTTACCTTCTGTCTGTCGGAGCGCGTTTTCGATGATCTCCCTCTCAACCCTGGCAAGCGCATCTTCGATGAGAAGGCTCTGGGCTTCGCCCACGGCCGGCACAACGTCGGTGAGCTTTTCCGGGCGAGTGTTGCGCATCTCTTGGGGCAGGAGATCTTTCGTGATCGTATCGCCCTTGGCAAAAATTACGGCCCGTTCGATGACATTCCTGAGCTCCCGAACGTTTCCACGCCACGGGAGAGTCGGGAGGATCTCCGCGACTTCATCGGAAAACGATAAACGACCCCTTCCCATGTCCCGGCAAAACTCATCGCGGAAATAGTCGGCCAGCAGAATAATGTCTTCTCTGCGCTCCCGGAGAGGCGGTAAATAGAGGGTGACCACATTGAGCCGATAATACAGATCCTCGCGAAACGCTCCTTCGGAGATCGCCTTGCTGAGATCTCTGTTGGTGGCCGCCACGATGCGGGCATCTACTTTCAAGTCCTCACCGCCGCCCAGGCGTTTGAACCGCTTCTTATCCAGAAAACGCAACAACTTGCTCTGAATGGACAGTGGGATCTCGCCGATTTCGTCCAGGAAAATGGTGCCTCCGTCGGCGAGCTCAAACAGGCCTTTCTTCTTATGTTTAGCATCGGTAAAGGCCCCTTTTTCAAATCCGAAGAGCTCACTCTCCAGGAGGGACTCCGGCAGGGAAGCGCAGTTGATTTCCATGAAGGGGGCCTTTGAGCGTCTGCTTCCGTAATGAATGGCCCCAGCCGCCAATTCTTTGCCTGTGCCGCTTTCGCCGCGAATAAGCACGGTACAGTTTGTTTGCGCCAGCACATCGATCTTGTCGTAGACCGCTTTGATCTTAGGGCTTTCACCCACCAGATCGCAGGAACGTTTTAAGCGCCGCTGCTGATATTTCAAGTATTCGAATTCGCGCTGTTTCTTTTGGCGTTCCAGCGCCTTGCATATCAGTCCCTTCAATTCATCGAGCTCGAACGGCTTGTTGATAAAATTGTCCGCGCCGCGCTTAATGGCCTCAACTGTAGTCTGTGTGTCACCGTACGCTGTCATGATGATAACGGGAATATCATCGTTCCGCTGTCGAACGGCCTCAAGCACCTGGGTGCCGTCCAGGCCCGGCAGTCTCAGATCCAAAAGCACCAGGTGAGGTTGAATGGCCTCCAGACGGAGGATGGCCTCCTCGCCGCTTCCGAGGGTCTCAACAACAAATCCGTCTTCCTCCAGGTCTATCTTCAGTGACTGGCATAACACAGTCTCATCATCTACAATAAGAATCCGGTCCGGTGACACGTTGACCTCCTGTGTACAGCTCTCACTTTACCCGGCACATGAGGGCGAAGCTCCGTCAACCGCGGGCAATAATAGCGTCACTCGTGTTCCTCTCTTCAGCACGCTCTCGATATGGATCCGCCCTTTGTTCTCTTCCAGCAGCTTGTGCGCAATAGACAATCCCAAGCCGGTGCCACTCGGGTCGGTCGTGAAAAAGGGATCAAACACTCTCGGGAGATCGTCAGCGCCTATTCCGCACCCTGTGTCGATAAACTCAACCTGGACGTAGGATGATCCACTGAGGTCCGATAGCCTCTCTCCCGAGGCGATATGTTCCAGGTCCCTGCCGCGGACCTGTTTCACGACGAGGGTGAGCTTGCCGTCGGCGCTCATGGCCTTGACCGCATTGAGCAGCAGGTTCACGAAAACCTGCCGGATTTGCTCCCGATCGATCAGCACCTGGGGCAGCCCGTCCTCATGGCGCCACTCCAGCTCGATGTGGTTCGTGCGAGCGCTTTTCCACACGAGATCGACCGTCCTGCGCAGGATCTCGTAAGGATCCGAGGGAGTGAACACCGGAAGCGAGGGACGTGAAAACTTCAGCAGGTCAGTGACGATGTTATTCAGGCGGTTGATTTCGGCCAGAATGCCGTCGATCAAAATCGTCTCTGCCTCTGACCCTCTTCTTTTCGCCAGGACTTGAATGCTCGTCTTGATCCCTGCCAGGGGATTTCGTATTTCATGAGCGACACCGGCAGAAAGCTCGCCCAGAGACGCGAGTTTGTCAATGCGTTGCATCTGCTCTTCCACGCTCTTGCGGCGGGCGATGTCTCGTATGTCGGCGATGGCGCCGATTATTTGGTTGGAGCCATCCCTCAGGGGAGCCGTGTTAACCTCGAGGATGCTTGCTGCACCGTTTTCCCTCGTCACGGTTAGCTCCCGATGCTGAATAGATTCATGACTTGTCAGAGTCCGTTTCAGTAAGTCCATGACCTCTTCAGCCTCCCTCCACCGGTTCCCCGCGTCCGTGGACGGGCGAGACCCCAGGATCATCTCGGCGCTGCTATTGAACGACGTCAGAAGGCAATTGCGATCAACAGTAATGATGCCGCTCGAAACACTCCTGAGCACATCGTCATTGAATGCCTTCAGCTCAAGGATCTGACCCATGCTCGTTTTGAGCTGTCTGGCCATTCGATTGAATTCTTCAGCCAAGGCCCTCAGCTCGTCACTTGACTCGATGCGGATAGTCTGATCCAAGTCCCCCCTGGCAATGGCATCGACTCCTTGCATCAACCGCTCCACGGGACGAGTTATGCCTCGAATGAAGAGATAGGAGACCGGTACGCTTAAACCGATGACCACAGCAAGAAACATGATCATTTTTTCGCGCAACTTGAAGACATCGGCCATCAACTCCGATTTGAAGACGGTGATAGCAACGCTCCAGCCGTGTGTTCGGCTGGGGGCGTACACGAAATACTTCTCCTCATCATTGAACGTGTATTCGCCGAACCCCTTCTCGCCTTTCATCATGCGTCCCACCTGGGTCTCCAGGCGAGCGTCTCCCTTCTCAAGATGCGATTTTCCATCGAGCAACCGTTCGTTGGGGTGGTATAGGAACCGCCCCTCGCGATGAAAGAGGAACCCGTATCCTCCCTGGCCTACTTTAAGGGATGCTACGAAATCGGTGAACGCCGTCGTTCTAATATCAAACAGAATCACCCCGACAGGACTGGTGCGGTCTTCAAAGTCGAACACTGTCTGCGCAAGATAGATGGCAGGGCCCGTACCGTCCCCTTGCACCGAAAAGTCTGAGAGATGCTGTCCTTCTTGAAGGGCCAGTCGAACCCAATCGGCGGTCGCGGGGGTCAGTTTGCCGGATGGTGGTTCTTCCGGCACGGACAGGATAGGCAATCCTTCAAGATTCAGGAGGACAATTCGTTTAACGTAAGGGTGCTGCTGGACGTAGTCGTTCAGCAGCCGTCGCACCGTATCCAGACGTTGCCGAAACTCATATTGAAGAAAAGACAGTTGAACAAACGGGAAATCGGATAGTAGCCGGATCTCTTTGCGAGCGCCATCAAAGAAGTTATCGATCTGTTGCGCTGTCTTCACCGCCAAATTGCCAAGCTGTACTTGAGTCTGAGAGAGGATGGCACGTGAGGCGGTCTTGTAAGAGGAATAGCCGACGAGGAACAGGGGAATCCCGATCAAAACGATGAACATGGCTATGAGCTTTGAGCGGATGCTGGAAAACATCTGGACTTATCCATGGGGACGGATGCGGCAACCGGGAGCCTCGAGGGCGTCTTGGCTTTGTCTTCGGTTCTCTCGACGTGGCCGCCTCCCGAAACGCAGTAGACCGCCCTGGTTGATCAGCCGAGCATCTGCAAGCCCGTTTTGAGGAATACTCTTCTCCTCGTGACCATACTGCGCGAGCGGGGTCCGGTCAATCTCCATCAGGACACCACTCCTCTCAAGACGCGCTGCCGCGTATCGACGACACGTGTCCGCGGAGGACGTTCGCGCTCGTATGCCCTGATGCGTCACGATCAAACTTCCGACAATGTCGTGGATGATTCAGTCCCATCCTGCTTTCTCAGTGATTCAACTCTTACGAGCATACTGGCATTAGGGATGACTGCCACTCTGCCGTTCAACTTTCCTGCCATTCGCTGGGCCTCCTCGCCGGTGATCTTCTCAAAGCCTATCGACTTGGTGAAGGCATCGCTTAGCTCAGTGGCCACGAGAATTTGGATTCGTTCAAGCTTGGACATCATGGAGAGCGCTGTTCCGCCATTGCCTTCGTACTGCCTGGAAAGCTTCTCAAAGCACTCCTGCAAGCCACCCATCTCAAACCATGGCAAGAACGATTTCGACCCGATGCCGTCGCTGCACTGAGCAAGAATCACCAGCCGGCCGCCGTCCCGCACGAACGATGCGGCATTGTGAATGGCCTTATGGCTTTGGATGAAATTGATATCCTTCGGATAACCGCCGCAGGAGGCGAATACGACGTCATACTGCGGTGTATCTGCAATCTCACAATGGGCCGCGTGTGTCGCGCATGCTGCTCGAAAGTGATCGGTCCCCCAACCTGGAAGCAGGTCGCAGACGCGGCCCTCCGAGTCCACGATGCCGTGGACTGCCAGGTCGGCAGGTCGAAATGATTCATATTCCACCAGATCCTCGGCCAACGGGTTCCCATCCAGTACTCCGGGCCGGCAACCGGCGCTCAGTGCGCGGCGCCGGCGGTCAAGGAAGAGCCCGTGATTGCGGTAAATGGATTCCCGAAAGCCGAGCCCTGGAAACACAAGCTTGCGTCCGCCGCCGTACCCGGCAAAGTAATGGTGAGACACAGCTCCGAAAGTGATCAGGCAAGAGGCTTCCATAATATGGCGCGGGAGCAGCACGGGGGTGCCGCACGATGTCTCGCCCAGTCGTACGAAACGCTCCTTACCGGTGCAATCGTGATGCACGAAGCGATGCCGGCCATACGCATCTCCATAGGCTGCAGCGCATTCGGCGTCCGACTGGCGTGCGTGCGTTCCATAGGCGATGTGGATGCTGATTCCATCCGTATCAGCGCCGGCCTCCAGCAATACTCGCATGAGCACCGGCAGATAGGTCGCATACTCGCACAACCTCGTTTTGTCGGCCACGACAAGAGCTACGCGACTGAGATCATACCTTGAATCCCGAACCACCGCTTCCAGCCTTGATGAAAAACTGGCTTCATTCACATTCTTTCGCGGCTCTCGGATGGTGTAGACGTCAGGTCTTGATAAAAAACGGAAAGGTATATGTTGAGTTCCGAATTTCAGGCGAATTGGAGCGTCCACGATGTTTTCCCCTCTGCCTAACGGTCCGCCCGACATTCCGGCGTCCGCACTTGACCGCATCACTCAGTTTTGCTCCATCAAGCAATGATTCTGAATTGTACAGTGCCGCTCATTGAAATTCGCGGCGCTCTTCACCTACGGGAAAGCCAGTGAGACTTCGTTGACTTTGAGTAAGATCCCCGCGTGGCGATCATCCACAACTTGTCGGAATCTCATGGTTATGGCCGACTGATAGTGGATCGCACTTCTCCAAAAGGACGTTGAGGCTTCTTCGAGATTCAGCTTCAAGTTTTCCATCCTTTTCAATGCGCTCCACTATAGCTGCGATCAGTCTGCGATTCTCTGAACTGCAACTCCTGTACCATTGTGTCCTGATTGGGGATGTTCTTCTTGAACCTTGTAATAACAGCCCGATATTTTCGACCGGAACAAACCCTATGTCAAAACTGTGCGATATCCGCACACGTATCCTGTGCGGCGATGAACCGATATTTTGTCAAGTATGGGAAAAGATATTTCTTGGAAGGCCCTTTGCCTACGATCTTCCGTTCATCAGCGCGTTGTATTGTACCTGATCTTCGTACATCCGGAGAAAAACCTCGTGCTTGGCGTCGTGGTACCTCGCTGCCGCGCCGTGGCAGGGCTCGATAACCGTGTCCGCGGCGCTCATTTTCGTCATCGCTTCGGTCACCGTGGCGCAGTCCCCTGCCGCGACCGCGGCGAGCATGGCCGAGCCGAGGAGCACGGCCTCGGGCTCCTTCGGGAGGACTATTTTTCGTCCGGTGATGTCCGCATGCTCGCGGAGGAAGATCGGATTCTTGGCGCCGCCACCGGTGGTGAGCACCGTCTCGATCTCGTACCCGCTCCGGGTCATGACGTCCAGGATGTGGCGGGCGCCGTGGGCCACCGCTTGGACGGTAGCCAGGTAGAGCAGGGCAAGGTCCTCGATCCTGTCGCCGAGCCTCAGTCCCGAGATCATCCCGCGGGCGTGCGGATTGGCCCTCGGGGAACGGTTGCCGTGGAAATCCGGTTGCACGTGGAGCTCTTTGGTGAGCCGGGCCGGAAACTCGGTGCCGGCCGCGAGCTTATCGAGCACTTCCGCGAGGATTTCATACACGGTGATCCCGCGCTGTTTCGCATCGAGCTCGAGCTCGTGGCTCCGAACGTGACTGAAAATGATGTGGTCGATCAGGGCGCCGGTGGCGGATTGGCCGCCCTCGGTGAGCCATAGTCCGGGAATCATCGCGGAATAGAACGGCCCCCAGACTCCATCGACAAATCGAGGTTCTTTGGAGACCGCCATGTGACAACTGGATGTGCCGCCAATGAGCGCCAGCCGCTTTTCGAGCTCAACCTCGCCGTCCTCGGTGAGACACGCTCCCAGCATTCCCACGCCGCCCGCGTGAGCGTCGATGATCGACACCGCGACCGGGGTTCCCGCGTTGAGACCAAAATCCGCGGCCGCGCTTTCGGTAAGCCCCTGCCCGATTGGCTCGCCCATGGGCCGGATGCACGTTCCGACGCGGCGGTACCCTTCCGAGGCCAGCTCACCTAGCCCAATGGAGTGCCAGTAGGTGTCGTCCCAGCTCCCCACGCTGCCCGGTATCGTCGGCTCCAGGTGACCCTGGTAGGTCCACTTGCAGACGGTGGTGCACAGCGAGCGAGTTTCGTCGCCGGTGGCGCGGTAGGTCAGGAAATCAGGCAGATCGAAAAACCGACGGGCCCGCTTCCAACAATCAGGGAGATATTCTCGGAGCCACGCGAGCTTGGGCGACTCCATCTCAGGCGAGATGATCCCGCCCACGTAGCGCAGCACTGCGTGTCCGCCGTCGTTGATGCGCGCGGTCTGTTCGAGGGCGCGGTGGTCCATCCAGACAACCACGTTCTGTTCGTCGTTGCCGGTAGGGCTCACCGACACGGGCCGATCGGCCTCGTCCAGGGCGACCAGGGAGCAGGTTGCGTCGAACCCGATCCCTCGCACGTTCTTCGGGTCGATGTCAGCCTCTCTGACGGCTTGACGAACCGCTGCCGCGCAAGCGTGCCAGATGTCATCCGACGATTGCTCTACGAAATCGGCCTGCGGCTTCCACATCTCGATGGGGTGCGAGCTCTGCCCGAGCATCTTGCCGCATGCGTCGAACACTCCCGCCCGAGCACTCCCTGTCCCCACGTCGATACCGAGGTAGCAGCGGTCTCCGTCCGAATGAAAAACGTCCATTGAGCGAGCTCCACGCTGTGTGACATGGTGCAGATACCTGGGGACGACTATGCGCGACACACGAGCCATTCAGCGAACGTGGGTGGAAGGCGCCCGGCGTGTCAAGAAGAATCAGTATTGTGTCCCCCGAATACCAGAATACCCGGGGGATATAATAGCATTTTTTTGCGGAAGGAGTGATTCCGATTGACCGAGGGGTGTGAGTGAGCTAGGCTTTACGTGAGGACGAGCGAACTGTTGGGCTCTCAGAGCGTGTTTGCCAATCACTCGAAGGGGGTGTTATGCGAGCAGGTTCCGGCAAGTTTCGCCTGCGCAAAGCGGCCGCTCATGTCGAGCTTTAGAGGTAGAGCGAGAAACGAAAGAGACTCGTCAGAGAGCTGGCCAAAATTGTCTGTTTCACACACAGCCAAAGGCCAATCCTTTGTCCAACAGCAGTTGCTTGAGGCGTGTAGTGGATCTCTGTTGAGGATGACGTATGAAATTCGAATGGGACCCGGTGAAGGCCCGCTCAAATCTACGGAAGCACAAGGTGTCGTTTGAGGAAGCTGCAACAGCCCTGAGGGACCCATTGGCTGCAACGGGCTCCGACCCGGACCATTCCGTTGGAGAAGAACGATTCGTTACCTTTGGTGTCTCTGAAATGGGTAGGTTGTTAGCAGTGGCTCACAGTGAAGAAGATGATACTCTTCGAATCATCAGCGCTCGCATTGCGACCAAGGAAGAGAGAAAGATCTATGAAGAAGAGTAGCCGAATCGCCAAAGACGAATTACGTCCCGAGTATAAGCGTTCAGACTTCCCGGGGGGCCTGGTGCGTGGGAAATACACAGAGCGGCTTCGCAAGTCAACCAATATCGTTGTGCTCAAACCGGAGGTGGCTGAAGTATTCCCAACTGAGGAGGCAGTGAATAACGCTCTCCTCTCGCTCATTGAGCTCGCACAGAAGGCTACACGCCGGACAAAGGGCTCCAGTCAGCCCCGAAAAAGCGGTCAAGCTGAGCTCTGACTTGTGCCACCTTGCTCAACCATGTCGCTCAAGCGGACCCTGGGGAATTCCGGGGAAGTTCCAAATTCCGGAATTCCCCGGGTGCATTGTAGATCCGAGCGAGCTCCACGCTGTGTGATATGGTGCGGATACCCGGGGACGACTATGCGCGACACACGAGCCATTCGGCGGACGTAGGGGGAAGGTGCCCGGCGTGTGAAGAAGGATCGGTATTGTGTCCCCGGAATGGGAAAAGGGTCATTGTGTGTCCTTGAGTTGATGGTCGCCACCTTTGATACGCCTCCTCACTTAATCCGGAGTGGCTCTTTAATCAGAAGATTGAACCGAAATGATTTGACAACGCTATCTGGGTAGTAGACTTTCAATAGAATCGGGTAGCTTGCGGGTTGAGGCTCGCTTGCTGGATCTAGATATAGCGTCCAGTTGAGTCCCATGCTCAATTTGCTGGGGATTGCTCGGAACCATGGCTCATCAGGGCGGAAGATATCTTCATAATCAAATCCTGGATTCTCGTCGGTGCACCCTAATGCACCATCGGGTATAAGAGGCTTTGAGCAATATATCTTGATCCAATAATTACTACATAGCGCGTCGCCTTTATTTCTGAGGATGTACCGGAATAAAAGATATCTCTTGCCATCGTCATCTCGCTTGAATTGAGCGGTTACCTCACGCCCATCCAAAGGTTGCCCTTCGGAGGTATATGCCTCAAGATCAGGAGCACTCTGAGCGAGACCTAACGCGCTATTGATTCTCTCCTGAGCATCCTTCTCGAACCGCTGTATATCGTCTTTCAGCCGGGTCATCTCCGCCCGCAAGTAGGCTTTTTCGGTGGTGAGATCATAACGACTATATGCGACTATGACCACGAACAAGGTGACCACTGTCCCGTGGGTCGCGAATGCCAGTCGCAGATAAGTTGTCTGGCGGACTCCCACTTCGTCTACCCTCTTGTCAACCCCACCAAAGCGCTCTTTACAGATCTCGTCCATCCTTCTACCTCCTGGATCTGTTTCGTCACATGAGGTGTGGCAGGTTTCTTGTAGCAGGGACGGGCTGTGAAGTTGCAAACCAAAGTCCCTACCTCCTAGGCGACACCCTGATTGAGGTGGCCCCCTCTGTCAAGACCAAATTGAGCATTTCTTGCGGGAATTCCGGGGGAATTCCGGGGACACAATACCAATTTGTTCTGCAGGATTCCACGAATTTCGGAAATTCGATCGTTCTCGTCCAGGGCCAACAGAGAGCAGGTTGCATCGAAACCGATCCCGCGCACGTTCGTCGGGTTGATGTCGGCCTCGGTGACGGCCTGTCGAACCGCGGCCGCGCACTCGTGCCAGATGTCGCCCGACGATTGCTCCACGAAATCGGCCTGCGGCTTCCACATTGTGATGGGGTGCGAGCCCTGTCCGAGCATCCTATACCAATCCGCATTCAAAAGAGGTAACCGTTCAGAGGGGGTACTGATTCACTCCCCCCGGCGGTGGCGGTTCGGGGTTGGGTGCCTCGTTTTTTGTTTTTGGTAGTCGCGCCATATCGCGATAGATTTTCGATTCCTCTTGCCAT
>Ga0172371_10001495_pt1 | contig 37190 bp, 41 predicted proteins | sample Lak12m_FD_114543 | JGI IMG/M metagenome (GOLD analysis project Ga0172371, IMG submission 114543) | Freshwater microbial communities from Kabuno Bay, South-Kivu, Congo - kab_022012_12m | ecosystem: Environmental > Aquatic > Freshwater > Lake | place: Democratic Republic of the Congo: South-Kivu... | reverse complement strand
GATTTCAATTATACGGATTATTATGAACCGGAGATGGGCAAAGGCCTTAGAAGAAGGTTTATCAGCTTCCGCAGGCTTATCCGCATGGAGGATCTTTACCGGATCAAGCTCTATACCAACAGATTGGAAGCCAGGTTTTTAAGCGGGAAAAACCGCCTTATCAATATTGACCCCGGATATCTGGATCTGGCCAAGCTTGTGCTGGCCTCAACCAAGGATTATAGCCACAGGATTTATTTACGTAAAGGGATTTTTGCGGAGATAACCCTATCCTACAGGAATAACTCATTTTCCCCTAATGACTGGACCTATCCGGATTACCGCGCCTCCGAGTATGTCGCTATCTTTAACCAGATCAGGAAACTTTACGCCGCCCGATAATGCCGGATTATCCCTCTTACCTTAAAGCGTTTGAAAGCGGTAAATTAAAAGAGACAGCTACCCGGCTTTTTGATTCACTGGTTTCCTGTGCCATCTGCCCTCGTAAATGCAAGGTTAACCGCCTGGAAAATGAAGCCGGTTTTTGTAAGACCGGGAGGCTTGCCGGAGTTTACAGTTTTTTCTGCCATCATGGGGAGGAGCCGCCTGTTTCAGGCACCAAAGGCTCCGGAACTATTTTCTTTAGCCACTGTAATATGGGCTGTGTCTATTGCCAGAACTATGAGTTCAGCCAGTTAGGTAAGGGCAGGGAGTATGCATTTGAGGAACTGGCCGGGGTTATGTTAAAGCTGCAAAACGCAGGCTGCCATAATATTAACCTGGTCACCCCAACGCATGTTTTGCCGCAGATACTAAAAAGTCTGGAATCAGCTATCAGCCAAGGGTTAAAGATACCGCTTCTCTATAATACCAGCGGCTATGAATTAACCGAGATCATAAAATTGCTTGATGGTATAGTTGATATATATCTTCCGGATATGCGTTACGCAGACAGTGCGGCCTCCAAAAAATTATCGCAAACGCTGGACTATCCGCGATATAATCAAGACGCGGTCAAGGAAATGTACCGTCAGGTTGGGACAGCAGAGTTTGATGCGGATGGACTGATAATAAGAGGACTGATCATAAGGCACCTGGTGTTGCCAAACCATGCTTCCGGTACGGACAAAATAATGCGGTTTATTGCCGAAGAAATTTCTAAAGATACCTATATAAGTTTGATGAGCCAGTATCTTCCTTATCATAAAGCTTCCGGTTATCCGGAGATCAGCCGCCGTTTGAGAAAAGAGGAATATGAGGAAGCAAAGAAAATATTGGAGGGTTATGATTTACTTAACGGCTGGATCCAGGAGTCATACGGCTCTGAGCGTTTTGCCGGAGTGAACATTAAGCCCGCTTAGATATGCCCGGAGAATCCGCGTTTAAAAAATTCATCAGCGTCATTGTCAATAAGCTTTTTAAGATCAATGACTCACCGCAAAGAATCGCTTTAGGGGTAGGCCTGGGCGTATTTTCCGGGCTTATCCCTGGGACAGGCCCGGTTGCCGCTTTGTTCTTGGCGTTTATCTTCCGGGCGAACAGGGCCGCAGCCCTGTTGGGCAGTTTACTTACCAATACCTGGCTCAGCCTGGCAACCTTTATCCTGGCGATAAAAACAGGCTCTCTCGTCCTTGGATTACACTGGCAGGAGGTAAACCAAAAAATGCAGGGCCTGACCCATGACTTTGGCTGGGCTAAATTCTTTAAGCTTTCCTTCCTGGATGTGCTGCTGCCGGTAGTTACCGGTTATCTGATCATTGGTTTGTTGCTGGCTGCGGCAAGCTACCTGTTAACCTTGGTAATAATAAGGCCGGTATCTTTTGGATACCGGTCTTATTAACTATTTAACGGATTTAATCCCCGTAAACAGTAGTGGTGTATTCCCCGTAGATGCCCAAGATGTTCTTGGCGTCGTAATCAACATACTTAATGGTTTTGATGCTGCCTTCGTTGGCTGCGGCTTTGATGCTGCAGTCACCTAATGCCACCAATGCCAAAATTGATGTACATTTAGATACCCCGACTTTGCTGTAGGCAATCGCGCCATCACCCGCGCCGACAGGGGCTTTGACTTCGGTGTAGATCATACCCGCAGGATAAGGAGTAGCGCAAGCGCTAAGCATAACCGCAATAGACAAAACTAAGACTAAAAAGCTGATTTTCTTCATTCCATCCTCCTTTCTACAGCTATTTTAACAAAAAGATTTAATAATGCAAGGTTTTTTAAAGCTTGCCAAAAAGAGATTTGAGGATTAAAATAAGGCGTAAATTAAAGACAACAGGAGGATTTGATGAAAAAGCTGGTTTTGTTGAGGCATGGAGAAAGTACCTGGAATAAAGAGAACCGTTTTACCGGCTGGACTGATGTGGACCTGTCCGAAAAAGGCATCCAAGAGGCAAGGAAGGCCGGAGAGCTGCTGAAGAAGGAAGGCTTCATATTTGATCTGGCATATACCTCGGTTTTAAAAAGGGCGATCCGCACCTTGTGGCTGGTCCTTGATGAAATGGACCTGATGTGGATACCGGTATATAACTCCTGGCGGCTGAATGAAAGGCATTACGGCGCCTTGCAGGGATTGAATAAATCCGAGACCGCAGCAATTTACGGCGAAGAGCAGGTTTTGATCTGGAGGAGAAGTTATGATATCCCTCCAATGCCTCTTGATAAAAAAGACCCGCGTTATCCGGGAAACGACCCGCGTTATAAGGGGCTCACCCCAAAAGAGCTTCCCCTTACGGAATGCCTTAAGGATACCGTAGCCCGCTTTTTGCCTTACTGGCATGAAACGATCGCGCCAACAGTAAAAAGCGGCAAGCGTGTGATAATCGCGGCGCACGGGAATTCTTTGCGCGCCCTGGTTAAATACCTGGATAATATTTCCGAAGAGAAAATCGTGAGTTTAAATATACCCACCGGCATACCGCTGGTTTATGAGCTGGATGATAATTTAAAACCGATAAAGAGCTATTATTTAGGCGACCCGGAGGCGGTAAAGAAGGCTATGGCGGCAGTGGCAAACCAGGGAAAGGCAAAGTAAAATGGAGATCAGGGGGTTTATCATTATATTATTGGCAGGAGCTATATCTTTAACCTTAAGTGTTGAAGCTAAGGCAGAGGAGGGCCATGATATGCGATTATTAAGCCCGGCATTTGAGCACAATGCGTCTATCCCGGCGAAATTTACCTGTCAGGGAGAGTCTATAAACCCCGCATTGATTATCGAAGGCATTCCCGCGGGAACTAAAAGCCTGGCCTTGATCATGGATGATCCTGATGCGTCGAACGGCGATTTTGTGCATTGGGTTGTTTATGATATAGCTGTTACCGGCCGGATAGAAGAGAACAGTATCCCGGGGAAGCAGGGAGCTAACAGCGCCGGAGGATCGAATTATGTAGGCCCCTGCCCGCCTACAGGCACGCACCGTTATTTTTTCAAGGTATACGCCCTTGATAAGATCCTGAATTTAGGAAAAGGGTTGCGCAAGCCGGACCTAGAGAAGGAGATCGGGCCTCATATATTGGATAAAGCTGAATTGATCGGTTTATATAAGAGAAAATAATGGCTCCATGAGCTGGTATATTTATATAATCCGTTGCAAAGACAACAAGCTTTACACCGGCATTACCAAAGATCTTGAGCGCAGGGTAAAAGAGCATAACAGCGGTTATGGCTGCAGGTTTACTAAGTACAGGACGCCGGTCAAACTGGTGCACAGCGAAGAGGTAATAAGCAGGCCGGAGGCATTGAAGCGCGAGATGGAAATCAAGAGCTTAAGGCGCCTAAAGAAGCTGGAATTGATAGGGTAGGTTTTCGGAGGATGGTTTATGGCAAGTTTTTCTTTTGATATTGTTTGCGCCAGGCAGTAGAAATCTGCATGGGCATTGACAGGGAAAGGGCAAAGGAGCTTACTGGTATAATTAAGGGGTTGGATTTAAAAATACAGGTCCAGATCGAGCCGGTAATCTGCGTAGAGTACTAATTGTGTAAATTAAACCAACATGCTATTTACCTTAAGGATATAATCAGTTATGGATGAAGCGAGAATAGGATTGGAGGAGGAGCTGCTGGAGAGGATAAAGGACCGGATCAACCTCTCCCAGTCCGCCGAGGTTAAGGAAGGCATCATATTAAATGCCTTCTCGGATTTTTGTAACTCCCTGGGGGATAAGGATTGCAAGGGTAACGCAAAGTATCTGGGTGACGAGAAGAGCAAAAAAGATTTTCTCGCCGGATTCCAAAGCTACGGAGTGATCAACCCCCTGCTGGATGACCCGGAGGTTGAAGATATCATAATTAACGGGACAGGGCCTATATACACTCACCGCCAAAGCGAGGGATTAACTGAAACAGGCAAACGTTTTAGCGACCTGCGCGAACTGAACCTTTTGATAAAGAAGATGTTGACCTTTGCCGATAAGAATAAATTAAATAAAATAAATAATGTGGATATGCCCGGGATGGCCGGCCGCGTCAATATCGTCTATTCGCCGATGGGGCCTGAGTTGACCATAACCAAGATAAAGGCCAATCCGCTCAGCATTATTGACCTGATAGAAAAAGGGACCTTAAACGTTGAAGTGGCGGCTCAGCTTTGGCTCTATATTGAGGGGCTGGGAGTAAAGCCGGCAAATATCCTGGTTTCCGGGGGGCCGGGAAGCGGCAAGACCACTCTTCTTAACGCTTTATTGAGTTTTATTCCTTCCGACCAGCATATAGTCGTTATCGAAGATACCTTTGAGCTGCTCACCGAGTGGATCGGCAATGTTTCCCGGCTTGAAAGCGATGCTGACCTTTCCCTGGCAGACCTGGTCAAGAACTCTTTAAGGATGCGGCCGGAGCGCATAATAGTGGGGGAGGTACGCGGCAGCGAAGCGCAGGATATGATAACGGCGATGAACATCGGCAAGTATTGCCTGGCCACGATACATGCCAGCACGGTAAGAGAAACTATCCTGCGCTTGCAAAATAACCCGATGAACGTCCCCGAGGTGCTGATAAGCCTGATAGATGTTTTTACAGTCATGAGAAAGATAAATACAGGAAAGGGCGTTTACCGGGTGGTTGAGGAGCTTTCCGAATCCGCGGGGTTGGAGCAAAAGACAGTTTTGATCTCTCCTTTATGGTTATTTGATCCGGCTTCGCGCTCGCTCAACAAGCTTGATCCCAGCACGGTATACAGGGATAAGTTGAGCCTTGCCAGCGGGTTAAGCGGAAAACAGATAATGGATGAAATAGATAAAAGGAGCGATTTCCTTGATAAATTAAGGGCCGCCGGTATCAAATCCATAAAAGAGGTCTCTTCTTATTGCGAGCTTTATATACGTAATCCCAAAGATGCTGTTTTGGGGATCAAGAATAGAACATAAAAAATGTGGTTACAGCAGGAGCTTGTGTTATAATATTTATAAATACCAAATAAGGTAAGTGTCTAATATAGAAGAAGGAGAGATGAATGATGAATTCCGCTAGACTCGGCATCATAATTTTTTGTGTCATGTTTTTTCCCGGTTTTAATGTTTTTGCTCAGCCGGCTGATATGCAGGCAGTTAAACCAGAGTTTCAAAAGATGGATACGAACAAGGATGGTTTTATTACTCAGGATGAGATGCAGGCTTATCAGGCAAAGACATTCGGCCAACTGGATAAGGACAAGAACGGAGTTATAGACTTAAAAGAGCTTGAGGCTGATAAAACAAAAATGTACCAGGACGCGGATAAGGATAAGGACGCCAAGATCACGCAAACCGAATCCGACTCGCAGTTTAAGGAATATTTCCAGCAGATGGATATGAACAAAGACAGCAAGATATCCGAGATGGAATATACGGATTATTGGAAAGGTAGAATTTATTTCTAAGGGTGATACCGAATGATAGAAAAGCCCTCTGTCAGAAGTTTTCTTGCAGAGGGCTTTTCTGCGAAAAAGAAAGAGGAGGATTGAGGCGATGAAGGTAGTCGCGTTTAACGGCAGCTCGCGCAAGGACGGCAATACAGGGATTCTCATGAAGAAGGTTCTCAGGGAGTTGGAGGCCGAAGGTATCAAAACCGAGCTTATCAGCCTTGCCGGCCAGAAGCTCCAGGGATGCCTTGCCTGCGGAAAATGTTTTGTTACGAAAAATAAGAAATGCGCGATAACCGATGATCCGCTCAACGAATATATCGGGAAGATGAAGCAGGCCGATGGTATCATAATAGGCTCACCCACATATTTTGCCGATTGCTCAGCCAGCACAAAAGCCCTGATCGAACGGGCAGGCATGGTCAGCCGGGCTAATGATAACATGCTTAAACGTAAGATAGGCGCAGCGGTTGTGGCGGTAAGAAGAGGCGGGGCTATCCATGCCTTTGATACGATAAACCACTTTTTTACGATAGGAGAGATGATCACCGTCGGCTCATCATATTGGAATATCGGTATAGGAGGGGAAATCGGCCAGGTAGAAGAAGATAAAGAGGGCTTAAATACTATGAGCGCTTTGGGCGTGAATATGGCCTGGCTTATCAAGAGGACCCAATTATGAAAAGCCGGGTATATTTCATTCCCGCGGGAGGTCCGGACAGCCTCCAGGTTGTGAATGAGAAGCTTAAAAAACTTTTGGATGAAAGTAAATCTTTTGGTTTCATCCGCAATGGAGATAGGACGGCGGTAAAGCTGCATTTCGGGGAAGAGGGGAATACCGGATTTGTAAACCCCGCGCATGTGCGCGTGATCTGCGACGGGATAACTCAAAGAGGAGGCAAGGCTTTTTTATCAGACGCGAATACCCTTTATCGGGGAAGGCGCCTTGATTCCGCCGACCACTTAAGGCTTGCCCGCGAGCATGGGTTTACCAAGGAGGCATGCCAGGCGGATGTCATTATCCCGGATGATACTAAGAAGGAAAATGTAATTTCTGTACCGGTTAACGGTAAATTCATCAAAAGCGCAAAGCTGGCCCGTATTTTTATTGATTCGGATGCGTTGGTTGCGGTCAGTCATTTCAAGGGGCATATCTTGACCGGTTTCGGGGGTGCTTTGAAGAATATCGGGATGGGCTGCGCTACCAGGGAGGGAAAGCTGGCGCAGCATTGTGAACTGGCGCCTGTTGTCCATACCGATCAATGCATCGGCTGCGGCGAATGTGAAAAAATATGCCCGGCAGGGGCCATCTGCATCGTGAATAATAAGTCGGTGGTTGACAGTTCAAAATGCATCGGCTGCGCAAGCTGCCTGGCTGTTTGTCCGACGATGGCGATGTTCATTGACTTTGGGGCAGGGGATAAGGTGCAGGAGAAGATGGTTGAGTACAGCCTGGCTGTGCTCAAAGATAAGAAGAATAAGGCAGGGTTTATAAACTTTGCCGTTAAAATAAGCAAGGAATGCGATTGCTGGGGGATGGAGAATCCACGGATTGCCCCGGATGTCGGGATACTGGCATCAAATGATCCTGTGAGCATAGACAAGGCCAGCTTTGACCTGGTTAACAAGGCCTGCGGAAGAGATATTTTTAAATCCGTCCATCCTGAACAGGATAGTTTAAAACAGCTAAATTATGCCCAGGATATAGGCCTGGGCAGCTTTGATTATGAGTTGATAGAATTGTAAGGGAGAAGGTTCTATAAAAGATTAAGCGGGAGGATGGCTATGGCTTGGTTATCATATGTTATCTTGGGGATTGTCGCCGGGACACTAAGCGGGATACTGGGGATCGGAGGAGGGATAATCTTGATCCCGGCTTTGGTTTTTATTTTCGGTCTTACTCAGCACCAGGCCCAAGGCACGACCTTGGCGCTTATGGTTCCTCCTATAGGGCTGCTTGCGGCGGTGCGTTATTACCAGGGCGGCAATGTTAAGCTGGGCATGGCCGGTTTTATTTGCATAGGTTTTTTTCTGGGAGGATGGATAGGGGCAAACCTGGTGCAAAATATATCGGAACCCTTGCTAAGAAAGGGATTTGCCATATTCTTGCTGTTTGTTTCCCTGCACATGCTTTTTGCGAAAGGATGAAATTAACGCCCCATCTCATTTTAATACAGCCAATCTATGAAAAGGATGGCCAGAGAATACGATACCGGCGATAAAACCGTAGACGCACTGATAAATGAACTCTGCGCTAAGACCGTTCCCGCCGAAAACGCACTGTTTTTACGTGAAATCCTTACTACCGTCATCAAATTAGGGAGGGAGTCGCAGGATAAAGGGGATCTTAAGCTTGTAAACAACGCGCTGAAAGAATTACGCTATTCATTCAAGATATTCTCTCCATACAGGGAAATCAAAAAGGTAATAATCTTCGGTTCGGCCAGATCAAAGAAGGCATCGGCTGAATATAAAATGGCCGAGGAATTCTCAAGGAAGCTGACGGAAAAAGGCTACATGGTAGTAACCGGCGGCGGGCCCGGGGTCATGGAGGCCGGCAATAAAGGCGCTAAGCCAGGAAAAGACTTCGCCTTAAATATCCGTCTTCCTTTTGAGCAAAAGCCAAATCCTTATATAGATGAAAAGGAAAGGCTGATCAATTTCAAGTATTTTTTTACCAGGAAGCTGATATTCGTAAAGGAGACCGATGCCACCGCTTTTTTCCCGGGCGGTTTCGGCACGAATGACGAAGGTTTTGAAATGCTGACCCTTATCCAAACCGGAAAGTCAAAGCCCCGGCCGATCGTATTAATGGAACCGCCGGGAGGCGCATACTGGGCTGATTGGAAGCGCTTTGTGAATAACCACCTGCTCAAAAACGGGTTTATCAACAAAGAGGATTTTAATCTTTTCCGGATCATAAATAATACTGATGAGGCGATCAAATTTATAGAGGATTTTTACCGGGTGTACCACTCCATAAGGTATGTTTCGGGCTTGACTGTAATAAGGCTGAATAAAGAACTAACCCCAAAAACCTTGAGCTTCCTGAATCAGGAATTCAAAGATATCCTGACAAGCGGCGCAATAACTCTTTCCCCGGCGACAAAAGAAGAAATTGAAATGGGTGAGTATCCGGCTTTACCCAGGCTCATCATGAACTTCAATATGCATGACTACGGCAGGCTTTTTGAGATGATTGGGGTACTTAATAAAGACTAGAAAAGAGATGAACAATTCTAAAGAAAAACCAAAGCGCGGGAAGAAGATCCTGATCATTGAAGATGAGAATGAGCTTTGCGATTTTATCGGATTGAGGCTGGAGAGGAACGGTTTTGAGGTAATTGCGGCCAATGACGGCGTTGAAGGATTAAATAAAGCCAGGAAAGAAAAACCGGATTTAATTATCCTTGATCTGATGCTGCCGAGGCTGCCCGGGGAAGAGATCTGTAAACAGGTGCGCAAAGATGCCCGGCTCTCTGAAATTCCCATTATAATGCTTACTGCCAAATGCGCTGATGCCGATAAGGTTATTGGTACGGTAATAGGGGCAAATGTCTATATGGCCAAGCCTTTTGAAGGGGCCAGATTAATAGAGGAAATCAATAAGCTGCTGCGATAAACCTAAATTATATGCTTACTACGATATTTCTATCAGCCTGCGTTTTATTCATTCTGGCCTACCTAAAATACGGCAAGTTTCTTAGAAAACATTTTGAGCTGGATAATAAGAACCATCCGCCGTCACACCATATGTACGATGGAGTAGATTATGTCCCAGCACCCATGCCTGTTTTGTTCGGCCATCATTTTTCATCCATTGCCGGGGCCGGGCCGGTTTTAGGTCCGATCATCGCGGGAATCGCCTTTGGCTGGGGTCCGGTCTGGCTATGGGTTGTGCTGGGTTCTATCTTTATCGGCGGGATCCATGATTTTGCAAGCCTGGTGATCTCTATCCGCAGCCGGGGACGCTCGATCGCCGAGATAGCCAAGACCTACATGTCAAAGCGGGCGTATCATTTGATGCTCGCCTTTATCTGGTTATCCCTTGTATATGTGCTTACTGTTTTCACGGATCTGACCGCCAATACCTTTAAGCTTGACGGAGGAGTGGCTACTTCTTCAATAATTTTTATCCTGCTTGCGGTTGGCTTCGGGTTTTCTTTATACCGGTTAAAAATCCCGTTAAAATGGGCAACACTAGTATTCGTATCCTTATTATTTTTCTTTGTCTGGCTGGGCCAGAAGATCCCATTAAACGATATCCCCGGGATCCTGGGTGATAAAGCCAAGAGCTGGGATATTGTATTGATCGTCTATTGTTTCATTGCTTCAGTTACCCCGGTTTGGATATTACTGCAGCCCCGGGATTATTTATCCAGTTTTCTGCTTTATGGTTCGGTTGCCGGGGGATTATTCGGGATACTTCTGGGCGGCCTGCCGCTTAATTACCCGGCTTTCATTTCATTAAATGCCCCGGATATCGGCCCAATGTTCCCTTTGCTGTTTGTAACCGTTGCCTGCGGAGCGATCAGCGGCTTCCATGCTATTGTTGCCAGCGGCACCTCCTCAAAGCAGCTTAAGAAAGAATCCGACGCCCTGCCTATCGGCTATGGCGCAATGCTGGTTGAAGGATTGGTTGCCGTGATCGCCTTATGCACGGTAATGATCATAGCTAGGGGCGACCCCTTGTCGGCTAAGGCGCCTTTGGCGATCTATGGAGCAGGCATGGCCAAGTTCTTATCCGTATTCGGGGTCCCGGAAGAATTCGGGGCTTCTTTTGGGTTGCTGGCGCTTTCTACATTTATTCTGACCACCCTGGATACCGCAACCCGCCTTGCGCGTTACATATTCCAGGAATTTTTCAATATAGAGGGCAAGCGCACGCGCTATCTGGCCACAGCAGCTACTTTGTTGTTGCCTGCGGTTTTTGTTTTGATCAACATCAGGGACGCAGGTGGAAATATTATTCCAGCCTGGAAAAGTATCTGGCCGATCTTTGGCGCTACAAACCAGCTTTTGGCAGGTCTTGTGCTTATGGTTGTGGCAGTCTGGCTTAAAAAGAAGGGAAAGCATATCTGGTTTGTGGTGATCCCCATGATGTTCATGCTGGTGATGACGTTGTGGGCCTTGTTACTGGTAATTATCCAGTACAAGGTAAGCCTAGTTGGTTTTATCGGGGTAGTGTTGTTATTTCTGGCGCTCTTATTGATCCTTGAGGCTATTGAAATATTTGAGATAAAGCATCACGCCAAAAGGATTCTTAAAAGAAGATAGCCTCTGATTATTTTTTTCTTGACAAACCACACATTTGTGTGGTATATGTGAGGCATGAAAGGCAAACCCTATTTGACGCCAAAACAGGAGAAGGTGCTAGATTTTATCCGCAAGAGGGTAGGGGAGAGGCTCCCTCCTACAATTCGCGAGATAGGGGAGGAGCTAGGGTTTAAATCCACCGGAACAGTAAGGGACTATCTTAAGGCTTTAATGCAGAAAGGGCTGGTAAGGCGCATGAATAACAAATCCCGGGCAATTGAACTGACTGAACGCGCAAGCTTTAAAATCCCGATAATTGGTACCATAATGGCCGGCAAGCCGAATCTGGCTTATGAAGAAATCCAGGGCTATGTTGATGCCGACGACCTGTTCCTTGGCCGCCTGGGCTTTGATGATGTTTTTGCCTTAAGGGTCAAAGGCGACAGCATGATTGATGCCGGCATCCTGGATGGCGATGTGGCTGTCATCAAGAAACGCCCCAATGCCGACAATAACGATATAGTTGCGGCACTTCTGGATAATAATGAAGTTACCTTAAAAAGGCTGCGTAGCCGCGCTGGTAAGTTTCACTTGGAATCTGCCAATCCAAATTACCCACCGATCTTTGAAGAATTCAAGGTCATAGGCAAGCTTATCACAGTCATAAGAAAATATTAACCTAGGGACGGTTCTGAAACTAAAGCAAAAGTGTCCCCTGGGCACACGTTATAGACAGGTTTGAGCCTGAGAAAACCGGCTTTAATCCAGACTCTGCGCAGGCCAACTCTATATCAGATATCTTTTTATAATTCCACCTTCCGCTGGCAGATAGATAAGCTGATACAGTAAGATTTGATCCAGAAAAATCCTTACAAACAAAGTAAGTAAGGATGATCCAGTAAAATCCCGGTAAGTTTGATGAGAATCCCGGTAAGTCTATTGAAAAACCCAAGTCAGTAAACCATTCATATACCTTACCAAGAGCCCAGATAAACCCCTAGGTTATCCGGGCCTGGGTCAGACTCCTGTCATAAATGGTTGCTGTAAAGCTCTCAGGCGTAAGAACCTGAACTGTGTGGTGCATCTTTGGCTGAACGGCCCGGAAATAGGCAATTTTGGGGCTCAAAAGACCTACCAAGCGCCAACTAATGACGCGGCTATGAGAAATCTGCCAAAGAGCCCTTAAAATAATGGCAAAATCAGGCCTAAGAAACCCCAGGATTAGGGCATCAGGGTCACCTGCGCCAGCCTTTCCTGGGGCACCTACCCCCTAAGCCTTTATTCAAGGAATAAATCCGCAGGGAGGGGCTTATTCAGGCCTTAGACCGCATAAATAACCGCTTGGAGAAGGGTCAATTTACCCTGCAATCACCGCTTTAACCCGCTAGCAAAATCTTTAATTAAACCCAAAAAATCCAGAGAAAGTGGCGCATAAATCCTGCCTGAATTGTTAAGCTTAAAAAACAGCGGTAAGTCTAAGTAAATAAATTTTGCCTTTTCCACAATATAAAAGAACAATTCAATAACCCTTTACCCCCTATAGGGTTAGATACACTTACGCAAGATAGACAAGTTAACATAAGATATATTATGGGAAGTTGACTAGGAGGTTAAAACGTGCTAAAATGAATCAAATCCGGGAGGTTTATATGGCGTCTTGGTTGTTTCAGGGTTGTAGCGATTATACTTATTTTGCTTCTGGTTTTGTTTCCTGCTCCGGCTCTTGGCGGGAACTAATCACGTATTGGCCACCCTGTATTCTTATGGCGGATCCAGTGGTTATCCCTTTAGCGATGATTTTGCGCGCCCTTCTCAATATCCGGCTGAAGGTTTGCTGGGATATGCGCATTGACCTGGCTGCCTCTTTTTGGGGTAAATCCTGATAATCTGTCAGCCTTAAAGCCTCAAATTCATCCATTTTTAGCTCTACCTCATCAGGCCTTCCCGGCTTGCCCCTGGGACTAAATTGGCTGATTTTAGGGTCAACTTTGATTATTCTATATTTTTTAGGCCTGCCTCGAGGGCGCATTTACTTACTCTTACCTATGCTTAACGCCTGGTTTGTTATGAGTATCTACTCGCAATCAAGGTGTATTTATTATGGGTTCTTACTCATAAATAGCTATTCTTCAATAATCCGGGACGGCCCTTATGGAGCTAAACCGCCCCTGTTTTAGGGGACAGTTTAGCTTTAGTTTGAGAACCGTCCCTAGGTTAAACTTTGTAAACTTTATCGTGCTGCCTGACCCGGGAGGTGACCAGTAATCCTATTTCATCCCCTTTTTTGGCGCTGGAGATATCCACCCGGTCTATCTGCATGGAGGTAATGGCTTGAGTCAGGTCAGTGGTATGCCCCTTTATCTTGACCGTCTCCCCTATTGCCAGCGGTCCCTTTAACTTTATTACCGCAGCCTGCACGTGCGGGAAATAATGGGTGATTAAACCGATAAGATTACCCGTTTCTTTTTTTACGGTTTTTTTCGCCGTCGCCCTCTTTTTCGCCGCAGGTTTCTTCTTTAAAAGAGGTTTTCTTCTGGCGGCCTTTTTAGCTGTTTTCTTCGCCGGTTTCTTTGCCGCTTTCCTGACTTTCTTTTTCTTTTTTAAAGCCATAGCGACACCTCCTTATGAAATTATCCCCTTGAAGCTTAAAGGATTACCTTTTCAGAGATCTCCGTTACCACCGGGATACGGCAGTATACGCCTAAACCAGCCTGGATGATCCCCCAGATCGAGACTAAAAGGAACAAGGCATACCCGAGAACACCGATCAGCCAGCCCAATAAAGGTATGATTGAGAGTATGAAAGCCGCAACCTCCATGACAAAAAGCACTAACCCTTGTTTGGCATGGTAAAGGGCGAATTTGTTGTCTTTCTTTAAGACAAGGGTTATTATGCAGAGAAAAGAAACATAGGAGATTATCGCGAAAAATTTTCCATCGCGGATTTCCTGTTCATCAGGGAGGTTTGTCATGAGTATATTCCTTGGTTTATTTGTTTACTTCCAGTAAAGAGTCCCTGGTGCCGTATGGATTTAACCGGTTTAAGGGGTTAGCAGGGTCTTCAACCCAGTTTCCGTCAACTACAAAGCGGTACCGGTAGGTTCCCTTGTCCAGCTTTAAATACTTTGTCCAGCAGCCGTTTGTCTGCTCCATACGGCTGTTCTCATCAAGTTTCCAGTTGTTGAATTCGCCTGCCAGGTATACTTCTTTTGCCCCAGGTGCCTTGAAGGTAAGAGTAACTGCGTTTAATTTCGGTAGGGCTTCTTTGAGGATCTCCTTCATGCGTTTTTCCATGGTTTTTTCCGGCAAGATAACCGGGGCAGGCGACCCCTTTTCCTGGGTAATGATCTCGCGTGAAAGGGAGAAATAATCCTTTGCCCCGCGGCAGTATTTATCGTAAGTAAGTATATGCAGTCCGGCGTTCTGCGCCTCTTTTAATTTTACATTCACGTGGATGATATTTGAGAACATCTTGTCCTTGTAGTCGGCTTTGATCTTCTCAAGCATCTTAAAGGAGTGCTGCAGCCGGGAATCGAAGTTGGTTACCAGCACGCGAAAGTACACATCATGGTTTAACCTTTCGTTTACCAGCTTAATGATGCTGGTGAGCTGGCTCAAGCCTTCCAGGGAGAATCTGCTGGCTTCAACAGGGATGATAATTTCGCCGGAGGCGCGTATGGCATTAATGGTCAGGATCCCCAGGTTGGGCGGGCAGTCGATCAGGATATAATCATAGTTGCCTTTAAATTCCCCTAAATTCTCCCAGAGCCGGGATTCGCGGCCGATCTCGCCGCTTAGTTCCTGTTCCAACGTGCTTAAAACTATTGATGAGGGGGCAATATCAAGGTTCTCTCCCAAATTCTGGATGATCTCCTCAAGACGGGATTTCTTATGGGTTATCTTGGAGAGGACGTTATAAATACTCGTATCTGCCTTGATATTCAGGCCGCTTGAGGCGTGCGCCTGCGGGTCAAGGTCAATTAACAGGACCTTACGGCCATTTGCCGCAAGGGCCGCGGCCAGGTTTATGGATGTGGTTGTTTTTCCGCAACCGCCTTTTTGATTGGCAATTGAGATAATACGCATCAGTCTTCCTCCTTAAAAGTGGATTACTGCTTTAATACCCTTATATTATCAAGATAAACTATCCCTGATTTCTGGCGGCTGTTCCATTCTTCGATGGTAAAGGCCAGGCTCTTCATCTGCCGCCAGTCATTGATTTTCGCGAAACGGCTGAAATCTATTCTTTGGTCGCCCCATTTAGCGGGGATATTCTTTATGTAAACTTCCGATCTCTCATCAAAGCGGTTGATGAATTCCACTTTCAATGAAATGATATCTTTGGGATTTGTTTTTCTTACCGCAAAGGCCAGGCTTTTATAATCAGATAAATTCAGCTGTTTCAGGTTCAAGGAGAAGGTCTCTTTTTTGGCGGGGTCAAAATTGAAGTTTATCTTTGCCGCATCTTTATGCAAAAACAAGGCGATCTGCGCCTCGGGTGAGCGGCTATTGATATTATAATAGGTAATCCCGCCAAAAAGAAAAACAACCAACCCGGCAGCCAGAATAAAATTCCGTACCGATTTAGGATATGATTTTAACTTGCGTTTTTTCTTTGATGATTTTGAAGAGGCATCCAGGTAAATATTAGCCAGATGCTCATAGATCTCTTTCTTGTCCATTTGAAGATACTTTATAACACAAAACCTTATCTATGTCAAGGAGTTAAGGGTATTTTAAGGTAACCCGGCGCTTTATAGCCGATCAACTGGTAAAGATTATTTAAATGCAGCCTAAAGAGCCGGTCAAATGACCCGTCTGGGTCCTCACCGTACCACCAGAACCAGTCGCTTCCCTCCAGGATATACATTTGTTTTAGGGCCAGTTCACCGGGGTTTTTTATTTTGGCGAGTGCCTTCCTGGCCTCTAGAAGCCAACCCCAGGCTTTTATCTTATACGGGTTGCCTATCCATTTGCCGAATTCACCGTAAATCCAGGAGCCGGCACTTAAACGTTTGATCTGGAGTTTTACCGGATTTTTTTGGAGGTATTCGCTTACGGTCGTAGTTTTAACAAAATCAGATTCGCTGATGCGATTATAAAATAAATCCAGGAAGTCATGTCCGTCATTCCTGAAATACTCCCAGGCATTTTCTCCATCCATGGCAATGGTGACTAAAGTATCCTTCCCCTTGAATGCCTTGTTGATATTCTCAAGGTGTCCTAGAAAATCATTTACCGCGTCCTCTTCTTTCATCTTATGGTAGCTAAAGCCGATCAGGTCTGAAAGGTTACGGTCGCGGAAAACGATATTAAGTGCCCCTCCCTTTCTTTTTAATACATGGGGCTGATAGAGCAGTTTTGTATCGCGCTTCTTTGTCTTCAGGGACTTAAATAATATGGCTTCATCGGCGACGATCCATTCTATGCCGGATTCGATGATGAGCGGCAGGATATGCTCGCTTACCGCCTCCTCCGAAGGCCACATTCCAAGCGGAGCGCTCCCAAATCTTTGCTTATAAAATTCAACCGCTGTTTTTATATGCTCCCTGGCATCCTCCGGGTAACTGAACTCCTCCTTGGGCAGGACTGTTTTTTTGTTCGCCTCTTTGGCGACATTCGTGCTGCACAATAAGGGCAGGATCGGATGATAATACGGGGTGACGCTTATTTCAATCTGGCTTTTTTCTTTAAAAAAACGGTAGGCAGGAATTATCCCTTTTAATATTTCCAGCTGTTTATTTAGGACGACCTGTTTATCCTCTTCGCTAAAGAACCTTTCCTTAAGGATTATTTTTTTCAGCTCCCCCATATTCTGGCGGAATGACGGATCTATCCAGGCAAGGTTAAAGTACACCTGCAGGTCAAGGTAATCCTGGTTGGAAAATTCCCGGCTGCTCTGTTTCATTTTATAAAGCTCATAATAACGCGGGAAGGTCGCTATCACCCTCTCTTTGTTTATGGAAAAAAAGTTATCCCGGATAAATTTTTTATCTGCTTCAGTCAGTTCAGCTGCGGGTTTCCGGGAGAGTTCAAGATAAGTATCCTTTACCCTGCCTGCGTTATAATCCTCTACCTGCTCGAATAACGACGGGACAACGTTAAAGGTCTGTTTGATCTTAGGGAATTTCTCCAGCATCTGCACCATATCCAGGTAATCTTTTATCCCGTGAAGCCTAACCCAGGGCAAACTGCTTTCCTGGGTAAGCAGGTTCTTGTAATACGGCTGGTGCATATGAAAGATAAAAGCAAGATAGAGCATATTTTTTGGGGACAGTTTAGCTTTGTTTCGAGAACCGTCCCTAGGTTGGGTTAATAAAAAAGCCCTGGAGGATTTAGGCCCCCAGGGCTTTTTTATTTTACATAAGTCTTATTAGAATGTAACTTTCATGGAACCGATCAACTGAGTTGCGGTGCTTCTATCAGTAACTAGCGCTTTGCCGGGGATAAAGAAACCACCGGTTAAAGCGAATTGCACATCTTCGGTGTAATCATATACGGCGGTCACATCCAAAGCCTCACCTAGATGCCTTTTTCCAGTGTAACCAGTGGAATAATATGCTGTTCCGCTATCGTAGGTATTTGGAACGGTGATAGTTCCTTCGCTTTTCTTAGCTACGTCATAGTATCCAAAAACAGCGGCTATAGTAACATCTTCAACCGGTTTACAGCTGGCCTTCAAATTATAAGCATTCATATTTGAAAAAGGCAGCAGCGTGTAAACTATATTGTTGAGCTTCTGATCGTAGAACATTTGATCCCAGCCATGGTTATCCCCATTGCCGTCTCTCCTTCCGGAAAGATAGGTCCAGGAAGCGCCGATTTTGGGTGTGGTTTTTACTTTAGCGAAGGCATAGTCTGCCATTGCCTGTAAAGCCCAGGCATCATGCTTCTTCTGCATTGTTGTAGCGGTATTCCTTCCAAACTGATATGCACCTTCGAGGGATGCGGTTAGATTCTCAATCGGGGTGCTGGAAATTAATCCGCCGACTGTATTCACCTGGTCAGCCCTGCTGGTAGCAGTAGAAGTTAGGTTGTTATCTTTCTTGAACCAGTAGTAACCGGAAATATTGGTTTTTTTGTCTAAGGCATAGGTAGCGTTAACACCGGTTAGGCTGGTGGTATTTCTATCAACGCTGCTGTTTTGTTTTACCTGGGCATAAACTAAATCCACGACCAATGGATCATAGTCTAATGTTGCGCGGACAGCATCAAAAGCTTTTCTTTCGGTCAAATCAGTAGGTATGCTTGTTGAGTTACCGGGCACTTTCGCATTACCTATGATAAGCCCATTACCAAACTTGATCTCTTGACGGCCGATAGTTAAGCTTAAAGGAGAATACAAAAATTCTTTTAAGGTAACATAGGCAAGGTCAATGTCAATGTTTGAATTGCCACTGGAAGAAGTATCGTTTTGGCCATTCCAGATCCGTTCATTGATGAGCCTTACAGTTGCCATTACGTTATCCGTAAGATCGGCGTCAACGCGTAACCTAACCTGAGTCATCAAGAAATTTTGTTTCAGGACGCTCTTGTCTCCTAAATTTGAATTAGTTAGGTTAAAATGGTGCCTTGACACCCCACTTGCAAGGATGTCTCCGGATACCTTTACGTTCTGCACTTCGGCGTAGGCAGGGCTGAACGCCAACCCGGCTACCAAAGCAAGCGCTAATACTGCTATCAAGCGTTTACTCATTTTCTTTCTCCTCCTTTTTTGTTAACTGTGATATATATACTTTAACCAGGCCAATAATCTTATTGCCTGGGATAATTTCTGTTTACTTAAAGTTATTTTACATGTAACTCTTTATTTGTCAAGAGTTTTTTTATTTGACCGGAGACTTTGCCTTTTTAGGTACGCTTTGCGATTTCGGGCCCAAAGAGACGGTTAAAATTATGCTGTTCCACTTTGGCTCCATGGTAATTATGCAGGTTTCATTATCCCGCTCAAAGTTCAGAAGCCGCTGCCCGTATTCCACGATATTTACCAGGTTCCAGTTATACATGGGCATCTGTTCTTTGTAAAAATTGACTATCTGGTCAGGGTTGTTTTTACCCCGGTATTTTAAGACCCCTACGCGCACCCCGGAGCTTTCAAAAGAATATGACTGGTCAGGCAGGCTCTTTAATCCGGCAGGGATCGGGATATCGCTAAATTTCAAAATTGCCTGCGGTTCAAGAAGCGAGGGATTAGCCGCCCCCTTATTATCCGACAAGGTTGAGCAACCTATAAGGACAGTAGTTAGTAGGTAGAATATAGAAGGTAGGAGAAAAAAATTCTTATAAAATTTCATTTGCCCTCCTTTTTGTTTAGAAATTCTTCCAACTCCTTATAAATCTTTTCAATTTCAGCCTGGGTCAACCCGGAATCCAATCCCACCTTTATTAGCTCATCGGGGCTGATTATATCTTCCGGGGCATGGCTGTCGTTATTTAAAATTAGCTTTGCCCCGAATTTCCTGGCTTGTTTTATTACATGAGCATTGGTTTCACTGTGGCCGCGCCTGCTGGTGATCTCAAGGAAGATCCTGCGATCTTTGGCGAGCTGGGTATCTTCATCCGAGATCAATCCCGGATGGGCCAGTATATCTATATCCGCCAAAAGGGCTAAGCGGTTAGTGTCTTTTGCCACCGGTTCAACCGGGGTTTCGCCGTGGGCAATGATGATCTTGATTCCTTTTCTCCTGGCCAAGGCCGAAAGCGGCTTGAATTGCTCCGGGGGCAGATGGGTCAATTCGATCCCGGGCAGGACTTTTATCTCCGAATTCTTCGGCCAGCGCCGGCAAAACTCTACGATCGCTTTGGCAGCCTGCTTTATATTGCTGTAGTCGGCGTGGTCGGTTATAGCGATAACCTTATAGCCCTTGTCCTGATAGCGTACCGCCACCTCCGAAGGAAGGAGATCGCCGTCACTTAAGAATGTGTGGGCGTGCAAATTGAAATTATACATTGCGCAATTTATAATGCCCCTGGCAGGAATCGAACCTGCCGCACGCGGTTTAGGAAACCGCTGCTCTATCCTTATGAGCTACAGGGGCAAAATTACACCCCGCGCTTATAATGTATTGCGCGGGTGTGCCCTTGCGGGCTATTCTCCTTCGAATTTGACCAAAGAATATACGGGGTAACCCTTTAACTTCTCTTTACCGCAAAGGTCCACCAGCTCAATGACGAACCCTATGCCTTGGATTGCTCCCCTTAACTCTTTTATTAAGTCGATTACCGCTTTCACCGTTCCGCCGGTAGCTAAAAGGTCATCAATGATCAGGATTTTTTCACCCGGGGTAATTGCGTCCTTATGGATCTCCAGGGTGTCAGTCCCGTATTCCAGCTGGTAAGTAGCACAGATGGTCTTGTGAGGCAGCTTGCCTTTTTTGCGCACCGGTACGAATCCGGCGCCGATCTTATAGGCAAGTGCGGCGCCAAAGATAAAACCGCGCGCCTCCACTCCCACCACTTTGTCGATCTTCATCTTTCTATATTTTTTGGCCAGCAGGTCAACGGCTTTCTTAAAGGCCGTTTTATCCTGGATCAAAGTAGTCACATCACGAAAAAGTATCCCCGGCTTGGGAAAATCAGGTATGCTCCTTATGGATCTCTCCAAGAACCGGTCATTCTCAATGGTTATTTTCTTTAGTGTCATATCTCTTTCTCCTGTCCGACGACAAATTTTCTTAATTTTCTTAAAGCCGCCTCTTCGATCTGGCGGATCCTCTCCCGTGAAACCCCTAGTTTCCCGGCAACCTCTGCCAGTGTCTGCGGTTTGGTTTTGTTCAGGCCAAAACGCATATCCAGTATCTCCCTCTCCCTTTTTGACATGGCCTCGAGGAGATTATCTATCCTCTCACGGTCAAGCAGGTGTTCGATCTCGGCGTCCGGAGGTATGGCGTTCTGGTCCTCCACCAGATCCGACACCTGGTTATCGCTGTCTTCGCCGATCGGCGCCTCCAGTGACGAGGTGGTGGTGGACATCCAGAAATTTATCTGCTCGATTTTATCCGGAGAGAGCTTTAATTTCTTGGCGATCTCAGCGTCGGAAGGCACGCGTTTTAATTTCTGGCTTAAACGCTCCTTGTTTTTTTTCCACTTGGCGATCAGGTCGTTCATATAAACAGGGACCCGGATCATCTTTCCTTGTTCGCTGATCGAGCGGGTGATCCCCTGCTTGATCCACCAGGCAGCGTAGGTTGAAAAACGAAAACCCTTGCGGTGGTCAAATTTCTCAACCGCCTTCATCAAACCCAGGTTGCCTTCCTCGATCAGGTCAAGGAAGGGTATCCCCAGGTGCATGTACCTTTTGGCGATATTGATCACCAGGCGAAGATTGGCGCGGATCATATCCTTGCGCGCGATCTCATCACCCCGCCTGATCTTCTTGTTCAGTTCGATCTCCTGCTTCGGGGTCAAAAGGGGTATCTGCCTGACTTCTTTAAGATATGTTTTTAACGCTTCCATCTTTTTACTTTCTCAATACTGCCTGCGCTGCGGCTAATTTCGCTATCGGCACCCTAAAGGGTGAGCAACTGACATAATCCATGCCCACGTTATGGCAGAACTCCACGGATTTAGCCTCACCTCCGTGCTCGCCGCAGATACCGACCTCAAGGCTTCTGTTGGTTGCCCGGCCGCGTTTTATGCCTATTTTGATCAGTTCGCCGATACCTTCCTGGTCAATGCTCTGGAAGGGGTCTTCTGGCAAAATACCTTTTTTAATATACTCCGGCAGGAACCCGCCAATGTCGTCCCTTGAAAAACCAAATCCCATCTGGGTCATATCATTGGTCCCAAAGGAGAAGAATTTGGCTATAACCGCCAGCTTATCCGCCACAAGCGCTGCGCGCGGGATCTCGATCATTGTGCCGAAGAGATACTTTAACTTCTTTAACCCGTACTTGGCCAGGACATCCTTGTATATCCTTTCGGTAATCGCAAGCTGGTCCTCCAATTCTTTTACATCGCAGACAACCGGAATCATGATCTCTGGATACGGATGCCTGCCTTCTTTGGTTAATTCGGCTGCAGCCTCTAAGATCGCGCGGATCTGCATGGCGCTTACTTCAGGATAGGTTACGCCAAGGCGCACGCCGCGGTGGCCCATCATCGGGTTTGATTCATGCAGGCCCTCCGCTCTCTTAGAGAGCTCATCCATGGAGATGTTCAACTCTTTGGCCAACTCCTCCAATTTTGCCGCCTCGCGGGGAACAAACTCATGCAAGGGCGGATCCAGCAAGCGGATTACCACCGGGAAACCATCCATAGCTGCGATCGTGCCTTTAATGTCCTTTTTTACAAAGGGGAATAATTCATCCAGGGCTTTTTGCCTTTCTTCGACTGTTTTAGAAATGATCATCTTGCGCAGCAGGAAAAGCGGCTCATCCGAACCTTTTCCGTAGAACATATGCTCAGTACGGAAAAGCCCGATCCCCTCGGCGCCGAATTGACGTGCCTTTGCAGCATCATCCGGGGTATCGGCATTGGTGCGTACTCCCAATCTCCTTATTCCATCGCAAATCTTGAGGAACTCCGAGAGGATCATGTTTTCCTCGGAGACATCCATCATGGAAAGTCTGCCTTCATAGACAGTTCCTTTAGTGCCGTTTAAGGTGATCCAGTCTCCCTCTTTAAGCGTTTTACCGTCCACATGCATCAACTTGTTTTCTACATCAACGTGTATTGTGCTGCAGCCGACGATGCAGCATTTGCCCCAGCCGCGGGCAACCAATGCCGCGTGGCTTGTCATGCCGCCGCGGGCTGTGAGGATCGCCTGAGAAGCGCGCATGCCTTCCACATCTTCGGGGTTGGTTTCTTCGCGCACCAGGATCACTTTTTTACCGGTTTTAGCCCATTCCACGGCGTCATGTGAAGAAAAAACAATCTGGCCGTTTGCCCCGCCGGGGCCGGCAGGAAGGCCTTTGGTAAGAGGCTTGTTTTCCATCTCTGCCTTTGGGTCGATGACCGGGTGCAGTAATTCATCAAGCTGCGATGGGGTTACCCGCATCACTGCCTGTTCCCTCTTGATTAATTTCTCCTTGATCATATCCACGGCCATACGCACTGCTGCCGGGCCGTTACGTTTGCCCACGCGGCACTGCAGCATGAATAACTTTCCTTTTTCAATAGTAAATTCAATATCCTGCATATCCCGGTAGTGCTTTTCTAACCGGTTCTGGATGCTGTGCAGCTCCCTGTAAATTGCAGGCATTGTTTTTTCCAGGGTAAGCAGCTCCTTGTTATGGCTGCTGGTTGAATATTCATTGATGGGTGCTGGGGTGCGGATACCGGCGACTACGTCCTCTCCCTGCGCGTTGATCAAATATTCCCCGTAGAAATTATTCTCTCCGTTGCCGGGATTGCGCGTAAAGGCTACCCCAGTTGCCGAATCATTGCCCATGTTCCCGAAGACCATGGTCTGCACATTTACCGCCGTGCCCCATTCATCCGGGATGTGCTCGATCTTGCGGTAGCTGATGGCGCGTTTGCCGTTCCAGGAGGAAAATACCGCCCCTATCCCTCCCCACAATTGCTCCATCGGCTCATCGGGGAATTCTTTTCCCAAAACCTCTTTAATCTTGGTTTTAAACCCGGCACAGAGTTTTTTGAGGTCATCTACATTTAAGTCCGTGTCGCTGGCGTAATTCTTTGATTTTTTCACTTCAGCCATTATCCGCTCCAGCTGTTTGCGGATGCCCTCCTCGCCTTTTGGCTCAATGCCCGCTGCCTTTTCCATGACTACGTCGGAATACATCATGATTAGCCTGCGGTAGGCATCATAAACAAAGCGGCTGTTACCGTTGCTTTGTTTGACCAGGCCTGGGATGGTCTTTTCAGTCAAGCCGACATTCAAAACCGTCTCCATCATCCCGGGCATGGATTTCCGCGCGCCCGAACGCACGGAGAATAACAGGGGATTGTCGGCATCCCCGAATTTTCTCCCCATTAATTTTTCTACTTTTTCCAGGGCCTTAAGCATCTCACTTTTTAATTCTTTGGGGTATTTCTTTTTATTCTGGTAATAATATGTGCAGACCTCTGTGGTGATGGTAAAACCCGGAGGCACAGGAAGCAGCAATTCCTTGTTTCCCGCCATCTCGGCAAGGTTGGCGCCTTTGCCGCCTAAGAGGTTCTTCATGCTTTCATTACCGTCTGCCTTGCCTCCACCAAAGGAGTAAACGTATTTCTTTGCCATTACTTTTTAAACCCTTCCTTTCGTTTTTTAGGGACGGTTCTCAAACCAAAGGAGAAGTGTCCCCGAGTTGATTGATTAGATATTCCTTTAGCTTATCTATTGCGATCCTTTCCTGCTTCATGGTGTCTCTTTCGCGCACAGTTACCTGCTTGTCCTCCAGGGATTGTACATCCACGGTTACGCAATAAAGCGTGCCTACTTCATCCTGCCTGCGGTAAAGCTTGCCGATAGCCCCGGTATCATCATAGACCGTAACCATTGATTTTTTTAATTCTTTGGCGATCTTCCCGGCTAATTCCACGATCTCCGGACGGTTACGTAAAAGCGGCAGCACCGCCACCTTAGTAGGAGACATCTCTTTGCTTAGCTTAAGTACAACACGGGTATCCCCTCTTACCTCCTCTTCATGATAGGCATCGGATAAAACCGCCAGAACACTCCTGTCCACCCCGCCGGACGGCTCAATTATATAAGGATAGAACCTTTCTTTCTTCTGGTCATCAAAATACATCAGTTCTTTGCCGCTGATCTTGGAATGCTGCTTAAGATCAAAATCCGCGCGAATGGCAATCCCCTCCAGCTCTGACCAGTCGTCTCCCGATGTTGAGAAAGGGAACCTGTATTCAATGTCGGTGCAGGCTTTGGCGTAATGCGCCAGTTCACTTTTGGAATGCTGGCGTTTGCGCAAGTTTTCTTTTTTTATGCCCAGCTGCAAATACCAGTTAAACCTCTCTTCAACCCAGCCCTCATAAACTTTATCAGCTTCTTCCGGACGGCAGAAATATTCTATCTCCATCTGTTCAAATTCCCGGGTGCGAAATGTAAAGTTGCCGGGGGTGATCTCATTGCGGAATGCCTTACCTATCTGCGCCAGTCCAAAAGGCAGTTTAGGATGTTTTGAATCAAGGATATTAAGGAAGTTTACGAACATTCCCTGGGCGGTCTCCGGCCGCATATATATTTGGCTGGAGGCGTCTTCTATCGGTCCCTGGTATGTTTTGAACATTAAATTAAAAGGCCGGGATTCGGTAAGCTCACCGCCGCATTCCGGGCATTTGTTTTTAATGTCCTGGGACTTGAAGCGTTTTTTGCAGGCCTTGCAGTCGCTTTTTAAATCAAAGAAATTTTCCGTGTGGCCGGATGCCTCCCATACTTTAGGATGCATAAGGATAGCCGCATCCATGCCAAAAATATCATCGCGTTCATAGACGTTTGATCGCCACCAGGTTTTCTTAAGGTTGTTCTTCAGCTCAACACCGTAGGGCCCGTAATCCCAGGTATTGGCCAGTCCGCCGTAAATTTCGCTTCCCTGGAAGATAAACCCTCTGCGTTTGCACAGGGAAACGATCTTATCCATTAAAATTTGCGCCATAATCTTTTATTTTTAACCCAATCAGGTTCAAAAGTCAAGCTAATTCTGCCATAACAGGCCTCGGGGTCCTGCCGCTTCGGTCTCCCCATTCCTGCGGGCAAGTTTGTCCTAGGAATGGGGTACCCCTCCTCCGCTAACAGGCTTCAAGGTCGAGATGATCGTAAACACTTTATTCAGGTCCAGGCGGTTCCCGCGGTCCTTTATATATACCTTGAATAAATTATCCTGTTTATCCACGACAATGCAGTCAAAATAATTTTCCGGCTTAGCCAGGTTGTAGTTGATATACCCCGCTTTATCCTCCAATTCAAATTTGTTCGTTTTAACCGCACCCTGGTTACCGATATCCGGGGTAAACACGCTTTTCATGATCACAAAGAATGCGTCGGTAATACTATTTACCCTGGTCAGATTGGCGTAGGACATCCTGCGGATAAATTCACGGTTATCTTTTACCCCTGCCTTACGCACATCTGGGTAAAGCCTGATAAGGGCCTGCGGCTCCTGGTAGATAAGGTAGATTACGCTGTCGTCCCCCCTGTTTTTCCTTTTGTAGTATCTCCTCTTAATTAATTCCTGTATTAAAGTGAAACCTTTGGGCGCAGAGATTGAGAATTTGGGGAATATTTGCGGAACCAGGGTATCCCGGTATTCTTTATTGGCTTCAGGAATGAGCGTTTTCTCATCCGGCTGCATGCACAGGATAGGGATGTTCTTGCAGCTGCCGATGCCGAAGGAGATATACTGCTTTAAAATATTCGGTCCGCCGAATTTAACTATAAAGGCCGCGCAGAGGCCAAAAACTATTGTAACGGCGAGGTACTTAGCGAAATGTTTAGATACCATCTATTTTCTTAAGCTCCTCTTCTTTGATACTGAAGGAGTGTTCAGCGGCAGGGAATTTCTCCCGGATCACCTCGTCCTTAAAGTTCTCCACGGCTTTCAAAATTACCGGTGAAAGGTCCGCATATTTTTTTACGAACTTGGGGGTATAGCGGCTGAAAAGCCCCAGCATATCATGAATGACCAGGACCTGGCCGTCGCAATGGACCCCGGCTCCGATGCCGATAGTGGGGATCTTTAATCTTTTGGTAATAAGCTCGGAGATCTTATCCGGCACGCATTCCAGCACAATGGCAAAGCACCCTTTATCCTCCAGATCCATTGCCTGCTTGATCAGGCGCTGCGCAGCCTCAGCGTCTTTGCCCTGCACCCTGAATCCGCCGAGCTTGTCTACGGTCTGCGGGGTTAAGCCAATGTGCCCCATTACCGGTATACCCGCGTTGATTATCTGTTTGGTTACCTCAAGGCAGCGCTCAAACCACTCTAATTTTACCGCCCGGCAGCCCGCCTCTTTAATGAACCTGGCGGCATTCTTTACGGATTCTTCCGGGTCTATCTGGTAGGAATCATAGGGCATATCCCCGATAACCAGGCTGTTCTTTGCCGCCCGGGTTACGGCCTTGGCGTGATGCAGCATTTCCGCCATCCCGACCTTGGTGGTTGAATCAAGACCGAGGACAACATTAGCCAGGGAATCTCCTACCAGGATCATATCGATACCGGATTTATCCACCAGTTCGGCGATCGGATAATCATAGGCAGTGAGCATGGTTATTTTTCTTTTGTTCTTTAGGGAAATAATTTCAGCGACATCCATCTTATCTTAACCCCGGGATAAAAAATTGAGCGATCTTAAAGTAAATAATCAAGCCGATCACATCTACGACGCTGGTAGTTATCGGTCCTGCGAGAACCGCAGGATCAAGGCCGATCTTTTTCGAAAATAACGGCAGGAACACGCCGGTTGCGATAGCCAACAGCGCGATCAGGAGCATGGTAGTGCCGACTACGCCAGCAAGCATAAAATCTTTTTGCAGTAAAAATGCCCTGCCAAAGGCCACCGCACCCACGATCAAGCCCATAAGCAGCGCGGATTTAAATTCCAGGCGGATCACCCTGAGCAGATTTTTGAAATTCACATCACCGGTTGCCAGGCCCCTGATGATCGTGATAGAGGTCTGGGCCCCTGCGTTTCCTCCGGTATCAAGGAGCATGGGGATAAAGAAGGTCAATGCCACCGCTGAACTAAGAGTGGCCTCAAAACCTTTAAGGACCGTACCGGTGAGAAAATCAAAGATAAGCAGAAGGATCAGCCATCCGGCCCTCCTTTTTACCAGCTCGAATGTCGTGGCCTTGGCATAGCTGATGATCTCGCCGCCTTCAGCGTTCATCTTTCCGATTTCATAAAATTCCTTTGTGGCCTCCTTCTCTATCGTCTCAACGATGTCGTCAACGGTGATTATGCCGAGCAGCGAGTTATCTTTATCCACCACCGGGGTGTCAAGGAGGTCATATTTCTTGAACAAAGCAGTGACATCTTTGGCATCTGTGTCAACACCTACCTTTATCAGCTCAACCCCGGTCATGATCTCTTTTATCGGTATATCCGGAGGCGCCTTAAGCAGCTCCTGCAGCGGGATGGCACCGATGAGTTTATGGTTATCGTCGGTCACAAAGAGCGAGTAGATATTTTCCCTGTGGTCAGCGCGAAGGTTTTCCTGGATATGGATTATCGCCTGCCTTGCGGTCATCTCCTTTTTTAATCCCACGAACTCCGTGGTCATAAGGCTTCCGGCAGTCCCCTCTTTAAAATCAATAAGCTCTTTTATGTTTTTTGCATCTTCATTGCTGGCAAGAAGAAAGAGCTTACGGGATACTTTTTTAGGCAACTCCTTAAAAAGGTCGGCGCGTTCATCCGGGGCCATATCGTTTATGACCTGGGCAACTTCCTGATTATTGAGGTTGTTGATTATCTGGGTTTGTTCGCCGAAAGGGAGGTTTTCAAAGAGTTCCACTGATTTTTTTGTACCCAGAAGCTTAAAAATAATGATCTTTTCATTCGGCTCAAGGCACCTCCATCCTTCGGCAAGATCCATGGAGTTGATAGCCTTGATCAGGTTTTTTATCCCGGCGAAATCCTTTCCCTGGAGGAGTTCCCTGATTTCCGGAAGGAAGAGCGCGAAAACGCCTAAAGGCCTGCATAGTTTTCCGTTCTTCATGATTTTTTCCTTGTTCTGTTTTCCTGAATATAAAACCTGGTTTCGGGGAATTTCTTTGTCAGTTCATCCGCCCCGCGCTTTCCTAAGATAAACGCGGAGGTGGATAAGGCATCAGCGTTTATTCCCGAAGGCGCCACTACCGTTACAGAGATCACCCCGGAACAGGCGGGGTATCCGGTTTTGGGGTCAAGAATGTGAGAATAGCGCTTTCCGTCCCTGGAAAAGAATTGTTCGTAATCCCCGCTGGTAGATACGGATTGATTTCTTATTTCTAATCTTTCGGAAAGATCGCTCCCCCGTCCCCTTTTAATGCCTATCTTCCAAGGCTGGCCGGATCTCTCCCCTAAAGCGTAAATCTGGCCGCCGGCATTGATCAGGCAGCTGTTGATCTTATTTTCTTTAAGTTTCTTAACCGCCTGATCCAGGGCATATCCTTTGGCTATCCCGCCCAGGTCGATCTTCATCCCGGGCAACTTTAATTCTACCAGGAGGTCTCTTTCGCGCAAAATAATTTTATCGCTCCCGATAAGCTTTAAAGCGGAGTTGATTTTTTTCTCCGCCGGCACGGTATACTGGCGGTTTTTAAACCCCCAAAGATCAACCAGCGGCCCTACTGTTATATCAAATGAGCCGCCGGTTACCTGCCAGAATTCTTTCGACTTTTTAATAATATAAAAAGTATCCGGGCTTACCTTTAACCTGCCCAGGAGGTTTAGCCGGGATATCTCGCTGGATTCAATATATTTGCTAAGCAACTGTTCAATGCGGCTGACTTCCGAGAAAACGATTGCCCCTGCCTTTTTATCCGCAGATACGACCTCCCAGAAGGTGCCCATGAGAACGCGGTTATCATGGTAGAGCCTGGCGGGTTTCTTTGGCTGGTTAATAAAAATTAACCCCCAGCCGATGATCAGGAATGCCAGTAGGTATTTACGTATCCTTGGGCTGTATCTCATCTTGCGGAGATCCCGTAACTTGACTCGATCGTTTTGACCAGGTCTACCAGGAATTTATTTGCCGGCACAGGGATCCCCAGCTCCTGTCCGAGCCTTACGACCACGCCGTTAATGTAGTCGATCTCCGTGCGTTTTTTTCTTAGGATATCCTGAAGCATTGAGGAGAGATTTGCAGCCGTCCCTTCGCAAACCGCCTCTACCTTTGCCAGGGGGTCGTCATAAAGGAGTTTTACGCGTTTTCTTTTGGCAATACGCGTGGCCTCGGTGACCGCGTCCCTTAAGATCCTTTTTGTACCTTCAAATTCGGTGAGCTTTCCGTTAGGAAGGCCGGTAATGGCGCTAACGGCGTTTATCCCGGCGTTAATGATCAGCTTTGACCAGATCAATCCTTTTATATCCCGGGTCATTTTGGTCTCAAAGCCGCACTTGTTGAAGACCTCGCGGATACCGCGCATCTCAACAGGGGTTTTTCCGTTGATCATACCGATAATGGTTTCCCCTCTGCCGGCGTGGCGGATCGATCCTGTATCAAGCAGGGTTGCGCCCTCGTTGGTTACCCCGCCGATGACCCTCTCCTCTCCTGCGAGCTCTGAAATAACTTCAATATTTCCCATACCGTTCTGCAAAGTCAGGATCCTGGTATCCTGGCCCAGGATAGGCTTGACCTGTTCAACCGCAGTTTTGGTATGGAATGATTTTACGCAGAGCAGTATCAGGTCGCTCTTTCCGATATCCTGTATATTGGCCGTGGTTTTTACTTTCGCCTGCCAGGTGCCGGATACCCCTTCCAGGGATATGCCGTTTTCGTTTATCCTGGCAGCTTTATCCCTGTCTTTGTCCAGCAGCCAGAGATCCTCCTTTGTTTTTGATAAAAAGGCGGAAAACAGGCATCCCATTGCCCCGGCTCCCACCACGACAATTTTCATACCCCTACCTCTAATTTGTTCAGCAGCTTCTGGGATTTCAGCCCTTTGCCCAGGTGAAAGTTTAGGAATGCGTTCAGGATTAGGTCCAGTTCTTTTTTTATCTGGGGGTTCATGCCCAGGTTAAGGCTGGCGCGAAAATCGCTTTTTTCGATATGCAGGATAGTAGCGACAGTTCCGCGGAATATAGAACGGCTGGCAGGATCCTTCTGTATGCATGCCGGGCAAAGCAATCCTCCCAGGGAGAGGCTGAATTTGGATTGCCCGGTTATCCTGTCATTGCAGGAGACGCAGGAATCGAAATGCGGCTTGAATCCCGACAAGGCAAGCATCTTGATCTTAAAGATAGTGGTGATCTTTCCCGGGTTATAGTTCGTTTCCAGCTCCTTCAAGGAAGCCAGCGCCAGGTTAAAGATATCCTCATTTTTATCCTCGGGCTGCATTACCGAGGCGATCAGTTCCATCATAAATCCGGCCATCACCGTTTTTTCAATGCTCTGCCGGATACGGGTAAAATTATCCAGCTTGTCCGCTTGAGCAACCAGGTGCAGCGGGGAATGTGTCTTTCTGTAAAAAACGATTTCGTTGAGCGAGAATGGCTCCAGGTTTGAGGCGAATTTTTCAGGGTCGCTCCTGATGCCTTTCAAAAGGCCGCTTATCTTTCCGAATTCACTGGTGTAAAACTCTGCGATAACCGAGGTTTCCCGGAAATCGCGCCTGGCCAATACTATGCCCTGTGCTTTATCGATTGACATATTCTAATTCTTTTTTGCGCATCTGTTTTTTCTGGGTTTTATCGCGGTCATCATATCCCAGTATATGCAGGACCCCGTGGGTAATATAGAGCATCAATTCATATTCCGGCCTGGTGCTAAACCTACGGGCATTGTTTATCGCCGTATCTGTGGAGATCATTATATCCGCCAGCAGTATTTTACCAGCTCCTTTGTCGTTAAGATCGAAGGACAGGACATCTGTGGAGCTGTTGTTTTTGAGGAACCTGGCGTTAAACTTCTTGATAAGCTTATCGTCGGCCAAGCAGATATTTATATTGCCCGGCCCCTTTACTTTTTCACCTTTGAGTATATTAAAGATCAATTCTTTTATCTTCTTGGGCTTAACAGGCAGCTTTTTCTGCAGGTTTTTTATGCTTATTTTCATTCCTTTGTTTCCTTAGGATAGTTTACCCGGCTGTGGTAGATGCCGCTTAAGATCCTGGTGAATACCCCGGAAATCTTCTCTATATCTTTCAGGGTCAATTCGCATTCATCGAGCTGTCCGTCGATAAACTTATTATTGATAATTTTATGCACCATCTCTTCGATCTTGGCCGGGGTGGGATCTTTTAAGGCGCGCGTGGCCGCCTCTACGGAATCAGCCAAGAGCACAATGGCTGTTTCCTTGGTGTTCGGTTTTGGTCCGGGATAGCGGAATCCTTCCTCAGTTACCTCCTGGTCCTCCTCCTTGTCTTCCAGTGCCCTGCGGTAGAAATAGTAAACGAGGCTGTTCCCATGATGCTGGCGGATAAAATCCCAAAGCACAGGCTGCAGTTTATATTTCTTGGCCAGTTCTATCCCTTCTTTGACATGGTTCATAATGATCAGCTTGCTCATTGTAGGGGAAAGCGCGTCGTGTTTGTTTTTCTTTATGTCCTGGTTTTCGATAAAATATTCCGGTTTCTGGAGCTTTCCGATATCGTGATAATAGGCGCCGATCCTGGCCAAAAGCGCGTTTGCCCCGATGGTCGCGCAAGCTGTATCCGAAAGGTTGCCGACGATCAAGCTATGGTGGTAGGTTCCCGGGGCCTCAAGGATCATGCGCTGCAAGAGCGGGTGATGGAAATCCGCCAGCTCCAGGAGGCTGATATTGGTTACGCCCTGCAGGAGGTATTCGAATAAGGGGAGCACGCCCAAGGTAATGATCCCGGAGAGCAGGCCGCAAGCCATGATGATCAAATACCGCTCCGGCCCGGCGATCTGGAGATGCTCAAAAAGTAAGATACCGGCCAACTGCATGATCCCGGCGATGGCGCCTGCCCAGATGACGGTGGTGCGCCTGCGCGCTCCCTTTAGGAACATGGCCGCGGATATTGAAGAGACCATGAAAATAAACCAGGCCTTAGATGGGTCGGCGGTTAAGGGCGCCAGCGACACGGATGCAGCCAAGGCCAGGAAATAAGTTATCTCAAGGCTATTGAAGAGGAGCATGCTTATCATGGGGATGATCGCCACGGGTATGAAATAATAAGTTATGCCGTTGGCGAGCAAGAAAAAGCCGGTGGCAAAAGAAACCATAAAAAGAAAAGCCAGTCCTGAGAACTTGAGGTTCTTGACCCTGGCAAAAACGGGCTTAAAGGATATGTAAAGTATGATCAGGAAGAAAGGCACCCCCAGGTTCAGGAGGAGGAAACGGCTGAAGAGGAATAGGAACGCGCATAAGCCGAAAGCTGCGGGTATATTGTTAACGGGTAGTTTTTTCATACGCCTCGATTATCCTCTGCACTAAAGCATGCCTTACTACATCGGAACCGCTAAAGTAAATAAATTTTATCCCGCCTATTTCTTTAAGTATGTCCTGCGCCTGTAGCAGGCCGATGGGCTTGGCTCCGGGCAGGTCGCTTTGGGTCATGTCGCCGGTAATTACCGCCTTGGAATCAAAACCCAACCGGGTGAGGAACATTTTCATTTGTTCGGCAGTGCAGTTCTGCGCCTCATCAAGTATAATGAAGGCGTCATTCAATGTCCTTCCTCTCATATAGGCAAGCGGCGCGACTTCAATGATGCCGGTCTCGATATATTTCTCAATGCGTTCGGCCTCCATCATATCGTATAGGGCGTCATAAAGCGGCCGCAGATACGGGGATATCTTGGCGTGCATATCCCCCGGCAGAAACCCCAAGGATTCTCCTGCTTCTATTGCAGGCCGGGTCAGGATGATGCGCCGGGCCTCCTGCCTTTTCAATGCTTCTACCGCGCAGGCCATTGCCAGGTAGGTTTTGCCTGTGCCTGCCGGGCCGATACCAAAGACAATATCATGTTTTTTGATCGCCTCCACATATTCTCTCTGTCCGGTGGTTTTCGGGCCGATCTGCTTGCCCATGGAACCGCGCATAATACCGGCATCTAATGCTCCCGGGTGTTGGTGCTTCTCTCCTTTTTTAAAATTGGAGATCAAATAAGAGAGGTCGCTTTTCCCTATTTCTTCGCTGCCGCTGCGTAAAGCCTCCAGCAGGTATTCTACCAGTTGAGCCGCCTTTTTAATATTTCCGGCTGTACCGCTTATTTTTAAGTGGCCGCCGCGCAGGGTCAACTTGACCTTAAGTTCCTCCTCAATATTCTTGATATTGGAGTCATGGGCACCAAAGAGCCCTTGCGTCTCTTTTTGGGACTGCAGCTTGATTATTTTATCCACTATAAATAAGTTTGATCCCGCCCCTTGCATACATGTTTTCGGCAAGAATGCGGCGGGATAAATTCGGGCAGATAAGTTACGGAGCTTATTAAAAGCGACGTAACTTATGCCCTCATTTATTTTAGATTTTCTGTTGTCTCTGCCGTAGTGCCGGGCTGGGCCTTTAGCTCTGGGCTAGAGGGGATTTTCAGAGTCTGTCCGGGATAAAGCCTATCCGGAGTGCGTAAAATATCCTTGTTCGCCTCATAGATATCCTTCCATTTCCTGGTTGTGCCGTAGAATTTCTTGGAGATCTTCTGCAAGGTATCATTTTTACCTACGGTATAGCTCTTGGAGGTTTGTTCTGTAGCGGCAGGCAGGGTTTCCCCGGCCTCCATTGTTTCTGCCATTCCTTCGGCAGGAGCCTGTTTGGTAATTCCCGCGGATCGGGCCGGTAATTTTTTGGCAAACCCCAGCTCTATTTCAACAACCCTGACGGTACGGGTAGCTTTTCTCTCTGCAGCTTCCGGAGGCATTCCCATAAGGTAGCCGCGATTGCCTGACGCCGGAGAAAGGTCCTGGTCGATCCTGTCACGGGTCAAATTATATGTCCTGGCTACGCAGCCTGACAGGGCTAAGCTCAAGGTTAATAAGGAAATCCCGGCAAACTTGGTCGTGCTCATTTTATTTTCCTCCTTTAATGGTTATGCCTAATTCTTTTAATTGATTTTTTTCCACATCCGAAGGCGCGCTAGTTAAGGGGCAGAATGCCGCGGAGGTTTTTGGAAAGGTGATCACCTCGCGGATACTTGACTCTCCGGAAAGTATGGCTAAGAGCCTGTCCAGGCCAAAGGCCACCCCCGCGTGCGGCGGCGCCCCAAACTGAAATGCCTCAAGGAGAAAGCCGAAACGCTTAGATGCCTCCTCTTTTTCGATACCGATGATATTGAAGACCTTTTCCTGCAACTCCTGCCGGTGTATCCTCACTGAGCCGCTCCCCAATTCCATGCCGTTTAAAACCAGGTCATAGGAGCGGGATTTTACTTTATCCGGCGACCTCCCCATATTTTCAAGATCGCTTTCAGCAGGTGCGGTAAAAGGGTGATGCTCGCTTTCCCAGCGTTTCTCTTCGTCGTTGAATTTAAAAAGAGGGAAATCCACCACCCAGCAAAAAGCAAAATCATTCTTTAGCTCCGGCCGCAGGTCCGGCTTATCCGAACCGTATTTTTGCATGGATTCTTGGTAGCTTATGCGCTTAAATGGGGTCTGGATGTCTATATTTTTTAATTCCTTCAGGATCGACTTCATTAAGCCTTCGGATAAGGCAAAGACATCCTCTTCGTTTACAAAAGACATTTCAATATCCAGCTGGGTAAACTCCGGCTGGCGGTCAGCACGCAGGTCTTCGTCGCGGAAGCATTTGGCGATCTGGTAATATTTTTCTATCCCGCTTACCATAAGGATCTGCTTGAATAATTGCGGGGACTGGGGCAGGGCGTAGAACTTGCCCGAGTTTAAGCGCGAGGGGACCAGGTAATCCCTGGCGCCTTCAGGCGTGGATTTGGTAAGTATCGGGGTTTCGCATTCAATGAAATCAAGGCTACCTAAATAGGCGCGGATGACCTTATAAAGGTTGCTCCTTAAGGCAAGATTGCTAAACATTCTTGTCCTTCTTAAATCAAGGTAACGGTATTTAAGCCGCATCTCTTCGGTTATTTGAGCGGTCTCTTCAATTTCAAACGGCGGGGTTAGGCTGGGATTTAATATCTCCAGATCCTTTGCCAGTATTTCTATTTCTCCGGTTTGCAGCTTGGCGTTGACCGTTCCTGCGGGGCGCTTATTTACTATGCCGGTCAATTTAATTACGAACTCACTGCGCAGCTCCTGCGCTGACTTATAGGCTTCCCCTGATTCCTTGGGAATGAAAACCACCTGGGTAAATCCGTAACGGTCACGGATATCAATGAAGATCAATTTGCCATGGTCCCTGCGCCTGGCAACCCAGCCGCAGAGGATTACCTCTTTTCCGCTATCCGCCGCAGTAAGCTGGCCGCAGGTATGCGTCCTTAACATTTTAATTCTCCGGTTAAATTTTCCAGGGCAACTTCTTTTTGTTCTCCTGTTGCCATATTCTTTAGCGTAATAACATTCTTTTTTAATTCATCGTCACCCAGGATAATGACGTATTTTGCTTGTACGTCATTGGCGCTGCGGAGGGCCCCTTTGAGGGATTTATTCAGGAAATCCGTATCGCAGGGTATGCCGGCTTTGCGCAAGCCGCTTAATATTTTTAACCCGGCGTCTTTTGCCGCTTCACCCAAAGTAACCAGATAGACCAGGTCGTTTTTATCCTTATTATCTGCTATCTTAGAAACCAAAAGCAGCCTTTCCACTCCAAAGGCAAAACCAATGGCTCCCAGATCCGGCCCTCCCAATTCTTTTACTAAATTGTTGTAACGGCCTCCCGCGCCGATGGCATCCTGAGCGCCCAGCTGCGAATGGGAGATCTCAAATACCGTGCGGTTGTAATAGTCCAGGCCGCGCACAAGATACGGCTCAACCTGAAATAATATATTAAGGTTTTTTAAGCCGTTCTTTACTTTTTCAAAATGCTCCCGGCATTCAGGGCAAAGATGTGCATCGCTGATCTTAAGGCTTTGAACGATCTTGCGGCAGGTTTCATTTTTGCAATCCAGCACTCTTAATACATTAGTATTTATCCTTACCTGGCAGTCAGGGCACAGCTCTTTGGTATTTTTTCGCAGGGCTTCTTTTAATTCTAAAGTTAATGCCTGTTTATCTTTGGGGCAACCTAGGCTGTTGATTTTAATTTTATAATCCGTAATGGCAAAACCCTTGAGAAGCTGTTCGGTTAAGGCGATTACCTCCACATCCAGCCCCGGCTCCTGTGAGCCGATTGCTTCGGAGCCGATATGGTGGAACTGGCGAAGTCTGCCCTTTTGCGGCCGCTCCAGCCGGAACATCGGGCCCATATAATATAGCTTTACGAATCCGCTTGTTTTATCTAAATTATTTTCAAGGTAACTGCGTACAATCGAGGCAGTGCCTTCCGGCCGCAGCGCGTAAACATCCTCTTGGTTATGGATGAGGAACATCTGTTTTTGCACGATCTCGGTAGCCTCCCCCAGAGTGCGGCTAAACAGGGAAGCCTCTTCGATCAAAGGAGTGCGGATCTCCCTGTAATTGTAAAGGGAAAATATTTTG
>Ga0172371_10001494_pt1 | contig 37224 bp, 11 predicted proteins | sample Lak12m_FD_114543 | JGI IMG/M metagenome (GOLD analysis project Ga0172371, IMG submission 114543) | Freshwater microbial communities from Kabuno Bay, South-Kivu, Congo - kab_022012_12m | ecosystem: Environmental > Aquatic > Freshwater > Lake | place: Democratic Republic of the Congo: South-Kivu... | reverse complement strand
GGTTTAATAATAAATCCGTTGTGCTGCCGGAAAACGGATCGCTTCGTATTTTTGATGCCCAAGGAACAGTTCTCTACGCAGAAAATATCACTCCAGGGCAAACGATTCCAGGCGCTTATCTCAAAGAAGGGAACTATATTCAAGTTTCTGGTGCTCGATTGGCTCCTGCATCTAAAACAAGCGGAAAGGTTTTGGTGTCATTTCGGGATGTTGCTGAGGTCATTAGTGATGCCGGAGTCCGTGTCAAATACACGTCGCCTATTTGGGAGAATGTGACAAAAACCGTGAATGGCGTGTTGTCACCAGGAGCAGCAACTGCACGACAATTTGACGAACTTGCTTCCTATATTCAAAAACAAACTGGTGTTTCTGCAGAGAACTTAGAATCACTGTTAACGTCTGTGACAAAAAATACTCCAAGCAGTAGCACCTATAAGATTGAGTTTAACGGTCGATTTGATTTGGAGAAGCGGGCGTTTGTGTATGACACGATTGAACTTGATGCAACCAAACCAATTGATGCATCGGTACTTGATCGATTAAAAGGCACATCACAAGTTCGTATGACGGATACATCTGGGACAACGAGATTGTTTATCGCAGATGGTGGTGGGTCTAGCGCATTTCATGAGCGATATATTCCAAAATTAGACACATTGACCGATCCAGTTGCAAAAGATGCTGCCGGTAATCCATTGACGTATCAACGGATTCAAGTACCTGATGGAGCAAATGAAGCGCTAACGAAACAGATTCAGGACTTTAATAGTTTAATTGATCGATTTGAACAAGCATATCACGCGGTAGACAAAAACTTCTTTCACATGCGGAAGGAGCAACTTGAGTTGTTGATGAGTTCAGAAAATATTTTACAACTCGGTGCCGGAAGCGGAAAAACGACAATTATCGGTCCTATGATTGCCGCTATTGAGCGGAACAGTATTTTTACCTTACCATCCTCCTCTGATGCAACGGATTTTGTCAATCAAATCGCCAAAAAATCCATGAGATCGTTTTACGATACCGAGGGGATTACACCAGTGTTCTATGATAACCAACGAGGATTTTTGGAAGTGACAGAAAACTTCAACAGACGAACGGCGCGAAAAGTTGATGATGCAACCATGAAACGGTTGGCATTACTTGCTAAAGATGATCCGACAACACACGGTCTTATGGTTATTACGGAATCATCGGATCATGCATGGGGGTATATTCGTGGACGTGATGGAAACGGTGATTTCGCTTCAACGCTTCTCTACCAGATGAGCATGGGGAAACAATATACCAACGGAAGAGGGTATACGGTCGTGAGTGATGAGGTTGGTGCAGTGATAAACGGACAATTCTCCGTGACATCCGGTACACCCACTGCGCTTAAAAACTTGATAGACCAAAGTGCGCTGATGGGACTTGCAGATGGACAACAGATTATCAAAATTAGTAATGAAGTGAATTCTAGCGCAAGCTTACAAGCATTTCGAGAGCAGGTGCTTAAGCGAATTCAACAAATTCGTGAAAAAGGCTGTTTGGTGTCTGGGTGTGATATGTCCTCGATTCTTGATGACTTGTTCTATACCTACACCAAGAACAACATGAAATATCGATTGCCGATTCCGAAAGACGAAAAAATAATTTTCGATTCATACGGAGAACTGATTGATCAGGCATTGAAAAATCCAGACCTTCCGGCTGATGCGCCGATTCGTAAACTATTTACCGATATTCGTACAAAGTTTGCAACTGGTGAAGGTGGTTATGATGCATTACAAAGTGAGTTTGATACACTTTTACGTAGTGGTGCAGGGCAAATTGATGGGTCATTTGATGTCAACAAAGCACTCCTTGCTGACATTGCGTATCGGAAAAATGACTTGGAAGCCCGATGGTTTATTTTGAGTCAGACACCAGGGAATAACTACGGACAAGAAGGAGCGGAAATCGTTCTTCGACGAATGGGAGGAACAACCGGAGAACAATATAGTTCCATTTCGCAACAGGTTGCCCTTCAAACAGAAGGCCCAGCGCTCCTTGAAGCAGCGGGCATTCCTTTGAACAGATCTGTCTTAAAATCCATTGATGATATTAGTATTACCCCAAAATCTAGTCAGGTGAGTACGGTAGATATCCTTAATAAAACAGAGCGGTATATTGGATATGATGCAACACCAGATACAGCAGCGAGAAAATTAGGGGTACTGGCAACTGGGGCATCAGAGAGACCGCCAGATCCAACAAGATTCATGCAAAGCACGAGTCAAGATGATTTAATCCGACAAGTAGTTGCAGCTGAGAAACGGGCAAAAACCTTTGCTACAAAAGCACACGCGTTTGTCCTCATAGACGACGGTGTGACATTTGGAACAACAACAGACGGACTTATTCAGGCATATGACGGAGCTCAGGTGGTTGCAAGAACAAAATTCATCACTGATCCAAACGGAGGAGTCCACACAGAATACTATATCGAACGCATTATCAGATACAGCAATGGCAATTTTGAACGTGTCGCAACCCCTATCGGCTCTCTTGATGAATGGAATGGAGCGGTAAAAGAATTGTTGGAAGGCGGACAACCGCAAGATCTGTTGATTGTCTATGAAGGTCGTGCACGGGCGGTTGATTTGAAAGTATTGCCAGAAAGCAAAAATATTCGGTGGAACGTCGTGGCAAACGATACGAACACCATGGAAGACATCACCCAAGCCTTTAAGCGCAATCGCGTTCCAGCCCAACAATCGGATTTGATTGCCAACAGAGGATGGACGCCAGATGACGTGAAGAGCGCATCAGAATATACGTTGCTTGTTCGAACTGATAATACGTCATTAACGAAAACCAATATTATTGATCATTACAAAAGCGTTTTGGATGATGCAATTGGAAAAACAAGTGTGGAATCGAGGCTTACCAAAATTGCAGAGTTTCAAACAAATGCGCTGACCATCGCAAAGAATGAACTATTAAAAACAGTTGATGTGAAAGATCAAACCTCCCTTACCAAACAGTTGGACGCGTTAATTCAGGATGCAGAGCGGGTAAAACAACTCCAAATTCAATCCATATCAAAAACTCCGTTGCAAGGTGAGGCAATTGGAAAAGAGGTATGGACACGCGGCAAAGAATCGTATGCATCTCTTGAGAACACACTCAAACAATTAACTGATTCTTACCACTTGGACGCAGATCAAGTGAAGACCGTGAAGGTCGCATTTGGTTTGCAAGATAGCGGATATATTACCTTTGAGGAATTTACTACCATGTGGAAAAATCCAGTCAAAACAATGCCTGCGCCTGGCGCTGGTCCACTTGCTGAAGTGACCTATTTTGCTCAGACAACACATCCGGATATGATGCCACAAGCATTGTTTCATGGAAGCAGTGATCCAAGTGTGGTCAAAAAAGCTGCAACGACAACAACAGCAGTAGCCAAGCGAACCTCTACAGCTGCGAGGTATCCATTTACTCCGAAGGCAAAAATATCAACAGCGCTTGCTATTGCAAAACGGATAGGATTGACAACTGTATTATCAAAAACAGAGCAATTTAATCTTCTGTCTGGGTATGCTGCGTTTGTAAAAGCAACCGATGGGGTACAACAAGCAACGGATGCAGTTACACAAGCACGTCAAGAAGCAGCGACATTTGTTGAACAAATCACGCAAGCGGGAAGATTAACTGTGAATGATGTAATTGTTGGTGTGGATGCAACAGGCGAGATGCGACGTATTCCTGTTGTGTCAGGCGCAGTTGTCCGATGGACAGATCAATCAGGAACGCCTGTTGAAAAAACGATCAATAAATTTATTCAAATAGACACTGCTGTTGGAGAGGTGGTTATTGATACAAATGGCGAGCGTTTTACAGTTCCATCAGATGAGGTTTCCCAGATTATAAAAACAACAGGTCAAGTTACACCAGTTGTCCTTGCCACAAACATAACACAAGCAGAACAAGCGCTTCTAGATGCACAAAAACAGCTGGATGAATTTGTTGGAGATGACGGAACGACATTGAACAATGCAGTCAAACAAACCATAACCAAGTCGCTAACCGCAGCATTAGGAAATATTCAACCTTCTGATGCTGTTATTACAAAAACAATATCGTATATTGCTGCAGTTGCAAGTGGAAATGAAACAGGAAGAGGAGATTTTGAGAAAGTCATCCAAACATATATTAATCAACATAATGGAGCGAGCGGACAAAAAATTACAGTAACTGCACCGCAGGTAGTTGATGCAATGACTGCGCCATATCATGCTGAATATGTTGCATCGGCAAGTGAAGCTTTTCTTCCAAAAGATGTCTCAGGAGATGTCAAAAATAAACTGATCAAAACGCTCATAAAATATGTTAATAAAGCAGCGTCTTCTTCGATTCCACCAATTGGTGTTATAGAGCAGTGGAAAACATCCAGAAAGTATATCAACGCATTAAACAGATTGTGGAAGGCGACAGCAGGTGATGGAAAACAATATGTGAAGATTCTAACAGCCCTTCTTCCTGATATGGTTCGCGCAGGTGATGATATCGACGCAGTTGTTACACTCTTAAATCAAGCATCAAATAACGCGCAAACTCCACCGAAACGCTCTGAACCTATAACGCCGAGTGTCCCGGCAGCCCCGGTAACATCAGGAAGCGTTGTGATTGAGGAACCAGTCAATGTCACCATTTTGCCAGGTGTTGTGGAAGTGGCAACATTTGATGAGGTACAAGCATTCCACTCACGTCTTGTTGGAGCATATCCAGACAATGCATGGCCTGATAAGATGACACCGGGTGGTATGTATCGAAAAATAACGGATGTTGACGGCTCCATTGTCGGTATTGCGGTATTAGTGAATGATCCAAATACCACAAGCACACTCCTTGATCTTCTATTGATTGATCCGAAACGACAACAGGAAGGGTTCGGTTCTAAAATGATTACCGCTATACAAGAAACGCTTGAACGAAACACGTTGTGGTTGCTCGCAAGTCCATTGGGGCTCCCCAAAACAGTTGGAGCAAATACAACAGCAGCTCAAGATGCAGCAAACAAACTGTTTGATTTTTATCGAAAACACGGGTTTGTCTCGAATACAACAAATCAAAGCGGTGTTACGGTTGCTACGTTTGAGTGGAATCGTCCACCCATTCAGCCAGTTGGAGTCACACAACCTCAAAACGCAGCCGCATCAAAACCAGATGCCAAAGTTGTACAAGCACAACAAGAGGAGGCGGCATTGAAAGCAGCGCGTGATGAATTTGCAGCGTTGACAACAACTGCTGAAAAAATAAATGCAAACCTTCCAGTTGATGCACGCGTGACGCTTCCAACAATTGTCAGTACTGATCTTGATTCAATCAAACAAGGTATAAAAACGCTTACCAATGAACTAGTGACAGTGCTTCGAAAACAATATGCAGAACTTGGAGCAAAATACAAAGAAAAAACTGGGAAAAATGCACCTGCAATACAACGAAATCCTTCCATTGTAGATGTGCAAAAGGCCATTGAACAGTTGCAGATAGAGTATGCAAAACCAGTGAAACAAGCGGTTGCAAAAACGCCAAAAGTTCAACCTGCAGGTACGAAAACAGCAACTCCATCATGGATTGCAACCATGACAAAACCACTTTCAACAGCATGGAAGTGGTTTAACACCTTTACGGTGAATCGAAACAACGTCTTTACTCGTACATTGAATGCCAAACCAAACCAAAAACAATATTGGTGGAGTCGCGTGCCGCTTCTCTTAAGCGCTCTTATTCCAGGAGTGAATACCATAACAACGCCAGTTATCATTGCTACTGCTGTTTACGATGGAGCACGAGCGCTCAACGCCATTATTCCAAAGATCATCCACTCCATACAAACAGGTGTTTCTGTAGTGAAAGCAGCGCCAAAGCAACCTGCTGCTCTGTGGCAATTGATAAAACAAGTTGATATCAAACAAGGATTCACTGATCTCTCTACAAACAGAAATAATATCCTCATGAGCACGTTTAACGCGACAGCCGTACAAAAGCGGTATTGGATTAGTCGTGCAGCACTGGCGATGGTTTCTGCATTTTGGCCACCAGCATGGGTCGTTACCGGTCCATTGCTTATCTATGATATTTCGCGTACGGTCAATTGGTTTGTTACCGGCGCTCCAGTGCTTGCTGGTGGAACACCGACAAAATCAACCTCGATATTTTATAGAACCGATTTGCGTGTGAATCTTTTTGGTCTCAAACTGGGATCATTTTTGAACGTGACACCACAAAATCAACGTGGACTATGGTGGACCACAAGAATTGGTTCACTCATTCTCTTTACCCTCAACTTCAACCCGGTCTTTTTAGTGCCTATTGGGTACGATATCGGAAGAGTGATATATGATGCTGTACGAGGGCAACCGATGTTTTTCAAAAACCCTGAATCCTGGATGCCAATGAAGACACCATCTTCAGGAGGACAACAAGCAACACCTGCTGCAGGGTCAGTACAGCCGGCAGGGGGAACTGCAGATACACCAAGAGCATTAACAACAAATGAAGTAACTCTATTACGAAACGGTGCAAAGAGTGCTGCACATCCAGAACTTACACGAGAACTATTAAATGACACCCGGTTTTTCCCTAAAGACGCAATCACCATTGATGGAAGAACATTCTATCTTTCTTCTATTATACAAACTCCAAAATACAAACAAGCAATCATGTATACCCAACTTCCAGATGGAAGGATTGTGCCAAGAGTGTTGTATAAATCAAATAGTGATGGTGGGTGGAGGAGTACCCCAGGGTATGAAGGGTGGTCTGGCATCTATAGTAAAGGGATTGGTGTGTCGTATACGCAAGAAACAAAGCCACACGAAGCAATTAACAGATATTTTAATACCTCTAACTATATAGTCACGTCTCAAGAAAATGTCATCAAAACGAAATTTAATTATGTTGAGCTTCAAGGAGATCCAAGTCAACCAATAAGTAGAATTAACACCTTCACAGATGAGCAAAAAATATATGATGATACAGGCGTGTTACAGGAAATGCAAAAATATCCACCAGGCACATATTCCAAATCAGTGAATCATCAAGGGGTGCAATATGACGGGATGAGCTTTACAAAAGCATTTAGAACCATGGATTTTCAAGCACCGGAACTCTCTGGATTTGTGCCAAATTTCCATTTAGCGCCAGAAACAGTTGAAAAAAGTAATCACACATTATTAGGGGAGATTACACTCGAAACATATGAAGGAGTGTTACAAGGTCGTCCGGTGAAGTGGGTAATGGCATATGATGCAAAAGGAAGAACGTGGGTTGACCGAATCTATTTTGCAGATTCAAAGATTAATAGTTACGGGGTTTATGATGAAATTATTAACTCAGGTGCATTGACGAACAAACCATTGGAATATCGAAGTCAAGCCGCACAATTACAGCCAAAAACTGAATATGTTGATTATGATAAAACCTACGTGGATATAACGCCGCTCTTAGCAAATTTGTTTCCTATTCGAGAATTCAATGCCGCAAAAAATATCACGCGAACTACACAAGGACAACGTGTATCATCCATTAAACTCCAACGGGATGTTCCACAAGAGTTGAAGAAAGAGGATTTTTCTATTGATAATCCAGCGACGATTGGACGACAGAGCGGGAATACATTACAACTGTCTGGATTTGCACAGGTAAGCAGAATCCATTTGAGCACCTATTATGATAATGATGCATGGTGGTATGTGGATGATTTGGGAAGCACAAATGGAACTCGTGTTGATGGAATAGCTATTCAGCCAAATATCCCCAAACAACTCACCGGAGGAGCACACACGCTTCTCTTAGGAAATCAGGCAAATTTGGAAATAGTGATTGATGCACAGTCAAAGAATATGACTATCACATTGAAAAATGATGCAAACAACACCGTGCAACCGTCTGTTGTTGGCAAGAAAACCTGTTCTGATTGTTCTGTTGTTGTTCCAACGGTTATGAACTTATTGGATAAGGGTCAGACATCGCAAGCTAAAGCCTATTTGGATCACTATTTTGCAAATCAACCAGTGTTTGATGCATTAAACGCGCATGTTGAGGCAAGCGAAGCTGTTCAAAAACCAACGCAGGCAGAGAAAGATGATGCGTTGCAGGCGGTCCAAAAAGCTATTGATACCATTCGTCGTGCGCTTCAGGACTCATCATTGGTAGCAGAAGATCGAGAAAAATACCTGGCAGACCTTGAACAAATGCACTATATTGCCGATTTCCTCGATCTTTTGGAGGTTGCACCCTCATCATGGACAGAATACGTTAGTGTGGGAGCCACAAACACAGCAAATGCTACAAGGCGATGGGCAAACACAGGAAAGAATATTATTCTTGATCAGGCCGCTGGAGGTGGAGAGACCCAACAACCGATCGCACCAAAACAGCCCTCGGTGCAAGCAGTTCGTAACCCTACGATTGATACTGCTCAAATGCAGGTTGGGGGAATGGAATATACACATATTGAATCCTCCATTGCTCAACTCATGCGGTACGGTCAGCGCAATGGAGTACGATCTCAACCACAGTTTGTGAATGCAACTACTGGACGACCGTATTGGGTTGAAAACCCTACATATCAACCACTTCTTGCACAAATGGATGCTGGAAAAAGTGGATTGGATGCAAAAGTTGAAGAGGCGCAACAAATATTGGCAGACAATCATATTTGGGGACAATCCATAACTGGTGTCTTTTCCAATTCTAGTGAATATGTTGACGGACTTCATTCTATTCTTAATTTCGGTTTGCGATCCAAAGAAAATGAACCACCTTGGATAGGAGGATTTGCAAAAACAGGAATCGGTGCAAGTGCTGGTGATTTTTTCCATGGATATGCTGCACTCATCGTGCTTCCTGAAGGGGTGAAGATAGAGGATGTCTTTGTCGAAGACCCAATATTGCATCAGAAGTTTATTCCTTCAGATTACCTTTTGTACGTGCTAAAAACTCCTGAAGAGGCGCGTCTTTTTTCAAGTCTCATCAACGGCGACGCATTCTTAAGTCTTGGTTGGTATCCACCAGGAACAGATGTGTATTCTTGGACACAAAGTCGTGTTATCAGTCTTGAAGATATCATTACTCATAAGGATGATCTTACTGCGTTATCTCCCATACACAACTATGTGTCTGCGAGAAATGACTCGAATACGAAAACCCCTCTTGATACAACCCAAATTCCTGCGATTGTGAAAGAGATATGGGGAGCACAAGCGGGTAATGAATTAACAAGACTAGAACGAACCAATGACTTTATTGCATTAGTAAAGCAATCAGAAAAATATAAAGCACTCATGGCTGGGAGAAGTCCGACTGTTGATGAATCCACAGCAATTGATACAGCTATCCGCTCTGCTTTCCAGTCGCTTCAACAACCTTCAAGTATCGTATTAAACAGTTCACTCCCTGGTCTTCCACAGCTTGCCACTTGGCTTGGACCGAGGTTAGAAAATATATTTCCATGGATGACTAAATTCCAAGATGTGAATCTATTTGATACATTACGAAATAGTTTGAGCCGGATCATACAACCTGAAACTGAAGAACAAGTTGTTGAAACGGGATTTGATGAACGTGCAGTTACACAAAATTCTTCAGTACCTTCCGCAAACGCATTACCAAAAGAAACAATGTTGCCATCATTAACAAACGATATTGCATATTACCAGCAAAATCAATCGCCAATTGGAGATTATCTTATCCATGATGACACACTGATTCAACCACAAAAAGATGTAAACGCCAAAATTACTCCAGAGGAATACGAACAAGAGACATATGCTTTTAAAGTGCTTTCGAGAGCTGCGGGGTTTTATGAGTTGAGCGATCCTCGGGTTGTTGGATTACAACAAGAACTGGATAAGCTGTGGACAATGGTTAATAATGAACGACAAGAACAGGGTAAAGCACCGCTTCCACATCCACGACTGCTCATTACTGTAAATCAAAAAAATCCAAATGCGGTTTCGTATCCTGACGGAACAATCATGGTCAATCAACAAATTATTAATTTAATGCCGACAAAAGACGCATTAATGGCTGTCCTTGTGCATGAATATTCCCATTTTGAGGACAAGTTTGATGGCATAGTGAACAAAGTGGAAAATAAAAAATATGATAATACGCAAGTTCTTTCTGCTCAATTAGGAAACGCGTTTGGATTGCGTCTTGGTGAATATAAAGGTGATGTTGTGGGTCAACGTTTAGCAAAGTTGAACTATCATTCGCTTGCTGGAAGAACGATGTTGCAGGCGCTGCAGGTATATTATCAACGGAGTTCTGCAGATTTGACGCATGGAAGTACAATTTTACGTCAGATTTCTCAACTCTTGCAAGCAAAATGGATTGATTTCGGATCGACAAAAACAACAGAAGAACCAATTATTTCTTCATGGAAACGTCCAATCCGTCGAGATATGCTCGATGTTTTCTCAGCGGCACCATCAGACGCGTTTCCTGGATTGTTGAAGACAAACAGAATTGACCCTATTCTTTTGGGATCCATTTATGGAAGAGTAAACGATGTTATTTATGCGCGGTTAAGGTGGTATGAACGTCCATTCTTTGAATGGACACTTCGATTCAACAAAAAATTTAAGAATGACTGGATAGCATCGGTCAAAAAGACTACAGCACTGTTTCATCATATTCAGATGGCATATCCATCAGTCGATGCGCGCCAGGTGCATGGGTTATTATTGAATAATCAGCCAAATGGGTTTTACTCATGGGTTGTACAATTAAACGCCAATCCTCTCAATCGAATATTGACGCGAGACGTGCTGGATTCTCCCTTATTTGACTACAAGTATTATTTTCAACCTGCAATTATTGACACAATGAAGGATAGTGCTGCCACCACATTTAAAACGTTGTTTGGATTTCGAGATGGCATTCTAGAAGGTCGTGTTACCACGTTGTATTCTCATGTTGTTAACCTCTATGAAGCGCCAAATATTCGTTCGTATTTCCTAGGACACACGCAAAGATTTTCATGGAAAGCGTATGTAAACAGAGATCAACACGAATACGAACAGTTGCAACACACAATAGAGCGTATTGACTATCTCAAGCCGACGCATGCAAAGGTCGATATATCCTTAGGATTCCGACTGGAGAGATTGTTTGTACCGCACTTTATTCAAATGATTTCCAGGAGACAACCAGATCATGTATTTATCACGATTAAAAAACAGTTACGAAACGAAGATGGAAAGTTTGATGCACGCTATCATGAGTCGATGATTGACATATTGTATGCGTATACCAAAGCAAATCTTCCGTTTGTTCTACAGGATAAAACAGAAAAAGAACGCGTACAACTGGCGATTTCCTCCTTGTTTGATAGGGTAATCAGCAGGAATGTGATAAACGTTCCAGAACGCATTCAGTTGCAATATGAAGAAAGTATTTTAGAACGGTTTGGATTTACTACAGACAATGTGCTTTTGCAGTTTTCTCGTGCAGTTACACGAGGTGATCGTAATACTGTTCGTTCGTTAATGAGAAAAATTAACCCAGACCAACTATATGAATTACTCCAGGAAGACAATATTTCCTTGCGAAACAAAGCAATGTTACGATCTGAAATGCGCCGGGCAATTGGCATTGATGGTTCAGCGTGGGTTTCATCTTCAGCATATTCAGTAAATGATTTTACATGGGAACTCGCTGTGCTTTCTGTGCTTCATAATTTCGATTGGCCGCTCGATAAGCGTCCCAATCAGAAAAAAAATGTGGATTTGTTTATGAGTCAACGCGCTGCGGCATTAGACTCGTTTGATGATAAGAGTTTGATTGATGTTGCAAAGGCTCTTCGTAGGGCAGGGGTTACCACTATCTATCCATTCTACGAGGCATATAAAGCGCGTATCATGCATGACGTGACAAGTGGAACAATGACGATTGAAGATGGATACACAAACCTTTCCAAGATTCTTCAATTCAATCGTGGACCGTTTTATCGTTTAGTCGGGAATATTCCAGAGGATATTTTGTATCTTGCTGATATTTCTAACATGGTGCTTGGGAAACTGGAACAGAATTATGCACAGATTGAACCGTTTGCTTACACTAGCGCGGTAGCATATTTTGACTTGCTTGAACAGACATTTTCAGCAGGGGATACAAAAAACAGAATTATGCAAGGCGTTGCAGAATTTATCATTAAGAATGCTGCGTATGGAGAGGCAAAAACATTCGTGATGAATCATCCAGATCTCCGTTTTGAACTCATTCCACTTTTATTGACGTATCACGGTAGGGAAGTAGATGAAGGAAGAGATTTATATCAAGCGTTTCAAGAAGCTGTTGATAAATCAGTGGAGACAAGCACAAAAGCTGATTATGGTGGTGGACTTGTCGTTCTTGATACACTGTTTGATGTTGCATTAAAAGAATATCCAGAAATCGGATGGTCGTTTTTTCATGGTGCGGTCACAGGTGACTTTAATGAAGTTGTTCAGACTGTGGCAAAAGCATATTATCGCGCTGAAATGAGTTCTGAATTTAAATCTGCAAATAAGCGATACGGAGTGTTGTCGTTATCTCAAGTTTTGGATTTACTCTATAGTCTCAAACCAACAGAAAAGACATTGTTATTAACAAAAATTTTAACCGCACCAGCAGGTGGTGTTTTGGTAGAAACAGATTCTCGAAACAAGATTGAACAATTGTTGAATCAAAAAATATCAGGTTCCGGAAGAACCAAAGAAATATTTAATGCGTCATTGCACTGGTTACTTTCAAATAAAAAAGAGCTTGATAAAGCAGCTCTTGCTGTTATCAATTTAGTAAATAATCAGTTTTTAACCAATAAACCAAACACATCTCCGGTGTTTGGGATTATCAATGCATCCGTATGGACAGCAATACGTGAAGATGGAACGGGAAGAATGGAACGCTTTATGGCTACTGTTTATAAATTTGCCTGGTTGAAAGGATTTGTTCAATCTATTCCACGAGTATATGACTATATACAGTCTCAGCATGAAAAGACATATACAAACCCACGAACAGCAGCAACGGTCGCACGAGAAAAAACACTGACTAATCAATTAGAAAAACGATTTGCGAAACCAAGAGGAAAGAGTCAATATACAGGCGGAGACACGATTAGTGCAACAAGTGCGGTTCTTGAAGTAGCAAAAGCACTAGGCGGTGTCGGAACACGATTTTTACAGGTGTTAGGACAGTATGTGGAGTTGACCGAGGAACAGCGCCGAGATTTCGCAAAAGCCAATGATTCAGCCTCTGAATTGTATATGGTAAATCTCTTTCAATCGATGGACGCAGCAATATTAGACATTGATCGTCGGATTGCAGAAGCGTTGAGCTTACAAGATAACGAGACGGTTTTGCAATTACAAAAAGAAAAGAATGATATTTCCTTGTTGGCTGAAGATGTGCATGTTGAACAACGTTTGGGTGGCGGTTCTATCATGACCGCGTACCTCGTGACACGAAAAAGTACTGGTCAGAAACAAGTTATAAAACTTTTAAATCCAAACCTGCAGCCGCAATTGAAGAAAGACGTTGAATTTGTTCGATCATTGCTTCAGGATTTACAAAAATCTGACAAGGGACATGCAGAAGACTTTTTTATTGCTGAACGTATGCTCGACATGATTGATGTGTGGATGACTGAAGACATCCATGATGAAACGTTTTTGCGCTACGACGGCGTATATGCTGCTGCTCACGAAACATCCGTCGCAACCAATGGGATTCATGTAGGCGTTTCTCAAAGTGGTCTGCCGAACAATATGTATGTAAAAGTTGATGAATACGTTGAAGGTGTTACATTAAACAAGTTGATGACTGAACAGGGTGGCGCTGTCGCACGACCATATGTCATAGCTATTGTTGAAGACTATATCCGAACCCTTTTGTCTCCTGTGACGATTGATGGTACACCAGAAATCGTTGTCCATTCAGATTTGCATCCGGGAAATGTCATGATTAAACCGGATGGGTCTGTTGCTTTGATTGACAGAAATTACTACTTACGGCTCGCAGAAAGCGATCGAGCTCTGATTTCGCTTTTGTTTATGCCGGATGAATCAGTCGTTGTCACAAAACAAAATTGGATCCAAAGAATATTTAATCAATTTGGTATGGAGAAAGTGGTCTCAGGGTTGAAAAAGGTAGATAGTCTGGTTCAGTTTTTCGTTTCTTTACCGGAAAATACCAAGCTGGCAGCGTATCAAAATGCGATTCGACAAGATGTTCTGTCTGCCTTACTACGGAGTTCTAAAAAAGATGGATTTACTGTTATGAACATCTTGTTCCAAGTGTTAGATAAATATGCGGCCAAAGCTGGAATGGAAGAATCAGTGCCAATTCGATACCGCATTCTCTTTAAAAACCTTATTTCCATTAACGGTATGTTGCAAAGTGTTAACGGTCCATCTGTCCAAGAAGTTGCAGGTCAGATGCAATTAACTACCGCTGTTTTATTGACGCAAAAACCTTTGTTGGAACGTGTTGATTTTACCTCGGCTGATGCCCCACAGGCAGTACAAAAGATTGTAGAAGAGGAGTATGAGCGATTGCACCCAGGGCTATCTCCACCAGCTGAAGTCGTTTCTCAAGTGGTTGCAGCCATTCTGTCAACATATCCTTCTTCATTACTACCACAACAATCTTCACCCACTAGCGTCACACCCCAAAGCACAAAAACGCAAACACCCCTTCCATCGGAGGACATAGCGAGTCTTCTTTCGGTTGTTTCTGCAGTTGTATGGGATGGACGGGTTAATGAATTTAGAAATACCCGCACTGGGCAATTTGTTCGTTCTGTTATTGATCCTTCTTTGTACACACGAGACACAAATGGACAATGGGTGGATATGAAAACCGGCAAGACTGCAGACACCACCGATGTTATTCAGAACGAAACACAGGGTTTAGTGAGGCAACTCCGCGTGGAGTCAGGATCAGAAGAGGCATTTGCAAAAGCAATAGTAAATCAATTTGGTGTGTCTGTTGCCTCATGGAATGCACTGTCTCTTGATCAAAAAGCACTGCTTCGAGCTTCCCAATTTGAAACAGCCAGAAGCGGGTATGAAGCAGTCAAATCAACATATTTCGGTTCGCTTCCCAAGACGTTTAGTGAGAAATTGACAGGGACGACTGCAAAAATTTGGAGTGCAACCGCCAACTTTAGGCGTATGCCACAGGACTTGCTGGTTCGACTTCGTGTGCTTTTCCAACCACATCTTGCCACAGCGCTTCAAACAAAAACAGTGAACGCAACCGTGCTTTCGAGAAACACACTGATGGAAAATCCACAATTTACCGCACTGTTACAACAGGCAACGCTTGAGGGAAACAAAAAAGCCTTGCAAACCATGAAAAACCTGCTTGATCGGGAAGTGATGAAAGAGGTTAATGCCGAGAATGTACTCATGCTTTCTGGCATTTCAACAGAAGAGCTTGCTGTGATTGTTTCGTCTTTAGGGCATAATCCATGGGTCTTTTTGTCTGACAATCGCGGAGAAACCTCCAGGATTGTGATTGACAACGCCCTTATTGATGGCAAGCACCCGCTTGCAGCAGAAGGGGTTCTTGACGGGCTCTCTGCGGCCGAAAAAGAGAAAGAATTGTCCTACTGGCAAAAGATGTTTCCAAACATTCCATCGTGGTTACAGTGGCTGACAATAGCTAAATGGAGTGTGTCTCGGAATCACAGCGTTGTCCATACTGTAACTGTTGGTGGAAAAACCTACCATTTCCTGACGATGCATGTAGACCCCAAAAACGGGGTGACCTTTGTCAAAGACATATGGAACAAGATAACGGGAGTAAAAGACACAGACAGGAATATGTTTGCATACCATGCGATGGAGGCGGGGACAGGGAAGTCCTATGTTGGAACAGGACTGTATAACCTAGGACAAAAGCTCTTTATTGGCCAGTTACAGCAGGCAAAAGCACAAGGCATTATTGGGAATGTCGAAGTGATTGGAGAGGAGCAATACAAGACAACCGGTACCATAAGTGGCGACGATCCGATTACGTGGAAGATCAGCGATATGGTGAAAGCAGAAACCGAGGTAAAGAAACAACAAACGAGTGCATCAACACAATCTCAAGGAACTATAGTAAGCGGCTCACTTCCTGGTCTTCCACAACTTGCTGCATGGCTTGGACCGAAGTTGGAGAAGGCGTTTCCATGGATGACGAAGCTTCAAGATATGAATTTGTTTGATGCAGTACGAAATGGTTTGAATAGGAAAGAATCAATAACGCAAGAAAGTAAAACACCTATTTTGGAACAAGGAGATGAAAATCTGTCAGTGGTGCAAGTTGAATCTCAATCAATAGCAGAATTTCGGCACCATTTGGGGTTACCAACCACAATGAATTATCTTGCTATTGAAAAACAACTTGCCGAGCGGAAAAAAGTGGCAGATCAACTGGTGTATGCTGACATGCGATCGGATAAAACTTCTGAAGGCTTTATTACCCAAAACAGGAAAAATCTGAAACAGGCTGAAAAACGGAATCCATTGTCTTGGTTTAAGAAACTACAATACATGGCACGGCTCTCTCTGCAGGGAATTTCTTACGGATCTGTTCTTGTTGATTTTATTGAGCACGAGGAATATTACGGATATACCGCGATATTTGAAAACAAACCATTACTTCAAGCGCTGCAATCAGCACCTCATTTAGGAACCGCGATACAACGATATCAGGAGCTCCGCGGTCAACGAATATATATTCCTGGATATATAGGAAGTTGGAGTGATGAATTTAAGCAATTTTTACTTAAAGTAGCCAATATACCAGAACAACAATACCGTCAAGCAATTGCTGATTTGAATCATTATCCCTCTTTTTTGTTTGGAGAAGACATTGTTTCGAATAAGCAAGCGCAAGATACACTTCTTATCCTGTTAGAACGGGGTGGTTTAACGGATGTGCAAAAACAGTATTTTGATGATGTTGAGTGGATTATTTCTGTTTTTTCTGCGAGACACGGGTCAAGTGCGGTGATCTATGCAAGGAATTTGGATATTCCACCATATATTGAGGGGGTGACACAAGAACGAGCAAAGCGCGCTTCTCTTATTCGATATATTTTTGAACAATACATTGGTAATGGGGGAGATTATACCAATAATTTTTATGATTTATATAATGCTGTAAGTACAGAACAATTAGAAAATACCGTTTTACAACTCCAATCAGGAATGGTATTTGAAACAGATGAATTAGTGTTACCAAAGTCTTCAAAAGATGTGGATATAACTGCGCTACAAGCTTTATTTGAATTTGCTGGTGTCCCGCTTGCCCCGAACGATGTGTCTGTTGCATCCATCAATGCTGTGCAGAACACTGTTTCTACTATTGTTGAGATGTTGGTAAAATCTCCCGAAGAATTGCAGGCACTTCGGGAAAAATTTCGTGTCGATCCAATTAATACCGCATACATCGGATTACATGCACTTGCCTCTCAGAGACAATTCAATATTGACTATTCAATGGGAGAAAACGACCCAAAATGGCAACACACACAATTATTTTTTACCAGGTTTTTAGCTAAAATTGATCAAATAAGTGAAACGCAAAAAATTGGTCTAATCCAATACGCAAACACCCAGAAGTTGTTAACTTATGCTGCGTTGACGGATCCACAAGTTGTTCCGTATTTAACCCCAACACTTTCTCCTCTGTTCTATCAAATTATTGAGCGCATGAATGGAGAGCAAGTATGGCGAGTACGAGATTATTTAGTGGAAAATCGAAACAAGTGGGACGTGTACGTTTCCAAAGAAGGAGAATTAACACAACAACTCCTTATTGATTTTTTTAAGAAAGACATGACAAAGATTGATTATGATACGATGATAGCGCTTCAAAATACCATATCAGACTCTTTCTTAAATGCATTGACAGATGATAACGATCGTGCGTATTGGCAAGCAATAAAGACGAATAATCAATATTATTTTCGATGGTTTTTCCTTGATACGTTTGAAACAAGACACACGTATATACGGTCAGGTGCATTACAATCGACGGTTTTATCGAGTTTCTTTCAATTTTTACAATCAAAAGGTCTCACAGAAAAGTTTACGGATATAGAGTGGTTCCGTAAAGTTGTCACAGAATTGTTAAAACAACCTATTCAAGATACAAACGAGCAAGTGGCATTATCTATACTGCAGAAAGCACATGGTATTCCCATTGTTATCGCATTGTTAGCTGATTTGGCGGGAGAACGGACATATATACAAAACGGCATTCCGCAGCCATCGTTTGCACGAAAATATTTTGAACAGATGAGTTTAATTCAAAGACTGACTAATAATGATTTTGTATATAAGGACGAATTTGATGTAATAAACAGTATTTTTTCTGATGAGGTGCTTGCTTCTTATCCACCTTTTGAACGTGAACTGTATGCATTTCTTAAAACGCTTCAAGATAGGGTATTGATCAATTTTTATATACAACAACAACAAAATTTTTCGTCTTTTTGGAAGCAGGGGAAGATTGATACCCTTGCTGTTATGCGAGCATTAGCACAAGACACTTATCCTTCTGATCAACAATCTTTGTATCAGTCTCGAATTCCAAGATATATTCATCATGATTTAGCTTTGTCGTATCCGCAAGGAAGTAAAGAACTGCGATTTACAACATTTTTACAAGCTTTGGTTTCTTCAATTGAGGAAGGCTATAAACAAATGTATATTTCGACTTTTCTTCTTCGTCATTTTGATGATTTTGACACGTTATTTCCTAATGGCATTCCAACGAAACAAGCATTTCTCTTAGCGCTTCAAGAGCTATCAGATCCACATGTTTTTCAGAGTGTATATGAAGCGTTTACCGAGCAATTTGGTTCTATAGGAATAGATGAAGATATGGTAGCAGTTTGGAGTATGACTGCAAATATAACCGATGAAACAATGCGTAACGTTTTTCTGCCATACCTTACATCAGGACGTGAACACGACGTTATACAGAATGGTGTTTTAAGTGAAACGATACTTGATATATTGGCTCATACTATTGCAAATGATCCGAGCGAAAAAGAGAGAACATATTCGTTTAATTCGAGTCTTGAAGCTATTCTTCCGTATGCTCCTTCCACGATAACGACACAAGAATTAGAACAATGGAAGTCGGTTTTTTGGAAAACCGTTCTCGCATTACGATCTGACAGTAACGAAGAACTATTTTTATTTCAAAAATACTCTGTGTTTTCTCAATATGTAATGGGTCCAGAGTATACACTTTCCCCAGAGTTTTTCTATGATTTTCTGCAAGCATATCCATTTGTGGGAACAAATATGATACTGCGAGATCATTTTATTTCGTTTTTTACTTCACACATCCCTTCATTTTCAGCAGTTGATCAATCATTTTCCCGCATGTTGCTTGTGTTACTAAATGATGAAAAACAGAGAATGTTGCCTGAGATAATTAAAAATTATCCGTCTACGAAACAAACGCTCTGTTATACAACTGATTCTTGTTCTCTGCCATCAAGCATGCTGTACGCAGCATTAGGAGAGGCTAATAACATGGAGGTTCTTAACACATTATGGAATGAACATTATATTGCTCCCTCAACCACAGCGTTTGGCACATCAGAAGACGTAGTATTTTGGCAAGCATATTTTGCACAGGATAGTAATGAAAAGAAATCAGTATTTTTCCGACCAAAAGTAAACAACTTTTTGTTGTCAAAAAAAGATCAGTATCCACGGTATTTTGATAACAATGCGTTTACAGCCGCATTCTATCAAGATTTGATCGCAGAAAATCCAAGTGAGTTTATTGCTATTGCCGATAAACCAACATGGATAAAGACTTTCGGAGAAGAGAGAATAAAGAAGTTATTGTCTGTTCTTCCTGGTGGACAAGCAGATGAAAAACGAAACGCGTTTACGCATAATGCGTATGATCGAACCAGTCAATTTTTCCAATACGCCGTGACACAATGGCCGAACGATTTTACATTGACGTCAGATGATCTTGATATCATTATTCCCTTTATCCAGCAATTCGGTTTATCTAAAACTACAGGTATTTTCCATTTTTACAAGAATCTTTCTTTATACGAACAAGGGAAACTTTCTCAGCTTCCTAGTGATATTCAAGCGACTGGAATTACTACAATTTCTGCGTTAGAAGAACGTTTTAACTCAATTAAAACAAAAGTATTTGGAGAAAATCCTTTTACAGATACCTCTAACCTTGCCTCATTTGAACAGGATATTTTAAGTTTAGTAACGATGCATAGTGTGCATCGTTGGACAATTGTTCCTATTACACAATTAGCAAACACAGTGGAAACTGGGTATCGTTCAGGAACAATTGAGCCGTTGAAGCAAGAGTATACGACAAAAACTATTAAAGTACCGTTGCTAGCTGATTTACCCCAAGAAACCAAGAGTGAATCGTATGAAGTGTTTCGAAAGGAAATTTTAGCAAGTTTAGATGATCCAACAAACATTTCAGATATTCGTGAACAAATAACCCAAGTGTTTTTGTGGAAGATAGAGGACCTTCGTCAATCGGCTGATCCTTCTAAATCTTCCTATCCTTTTATTCAAAAACAAATTCAGTATGTGGAGACGGTAGTAACTCAATTGAAAGCCGCGACAACTATCGATCAACTTATCGGTATTTTAGTAAAAGAGAATGTTAAACAATATGGGGAAAAGGAGAAGGAGTTAGGGTCCTTAATCCGTCAATTAGCTTTTAGAAAATTGTTTATTGTTCATCAGCGGTCCGAAGGATGGATAGAAGAGATTCATTCGTTATTGGAAGCCCCAATGAGTATACCTGCAATTTCAGAAGTGGTTAGTATCGTCGATAACTACATTAAAGATCATGTGTTAAATATTCAAACTGAGAATCAAGAAGGGTATTGGGATCCAGAAACATTCATGTTACTCAAAGACTACAAAAAGAAGAATGACATCAACAATCTCTTTTTGTCTCACTTGGATGAATTGAGAAAAATATTGTATTCCATGCAAACAGCTGAGGCGCGAGGAAGTGTTGTGGTGGAAATGATTCCAGACCGTGGTTTGATTGGAGAAATGGCAGGATATCTTGGAGGTGTGTGTTATACCAAAGTGTGTCCACTTCTTTCAACTTATCCGAATGTTACCCCGTACAAATTTGTTGCTGTAGATGCGGAAACGCAAGAAAAACGTTTGCTCGGTTCTGCTTTAGTGTTTGAAGTTACAGATATTGATGGAAATTCTGTGATGGTAATTCGAGCATTTGATGTTCGAGAAGAACAAACTATGAAAATCAACGTATTTTTTGAACAATTCGTTGATCTTTTACAAGATGTAGCAAAAAAACGGGGAATAAAAAAGATACTTGCTGCAGGTACGGGTGGTACCATATCTAACTATCCAAATACAACAAACTATGTGTTGTCAACGTATGTAACAGGTAAACAATCAACACCATTAAAAGATCCGTTTGTATTTAATGGGTATGACATTACGAAACAAATGTATGTAGTTCGATCACTTATGGTGGAAGACACCCTCCTCCTTGATTCTTTGAAAAACCCAGATTGTTATGCAGATGCAAGAATAAGGGGAGTGGTGTATGCAAAAGAAGCTGACAGTGTGAATAGTGGATGTCCAGTTGGACTCTCTATGTCACCCGTTCGATGGCTTAAGGCGTATGTGACGGATCCAAAGCTTGCTATCGGGGGATTGCAGCAGGATATTACGCGTTGGTCAGCTGGGATTGGGTTGGGAGCAATACTAACAAAAGCGTCACTTGCCATCACAAATTTATCATTTGTCGAAGGCGGGTATACTCGGTTTTTGGACAAATTCGCACAGTATATTGGTCCATCTGTCTATATCAATCCAAACTATTGGCGATGGAACTTTATTGATTACGCCTTTGGGATAGTGTCTGCCGGGCTTGCTTATGGAGCACTTACCCTTGGATTATCAAAACTATTTCCAAAAGGGAAACACACACGGTTATTAGCAGTTGTAGGAACCATTCTTGTTACCACTCTATTTTCATATCTAGGAGAACAGTATGGGAGTATTACCCCCTTTAAAGGAGCCTTGCTCGATCCAAATGATTGGCTCAATGAATTTGGTGGTATGGGTACATTTTTAGCTGCTGAATATGTATTTTCTTTGATCAAGCAACGTGGTATATCTCTCACTGGACGTCTGTTTTCTTCCAACCTGAGATCATCGCTCCGTACGTTTCTCTTTTTTGCAGGCGTTGGCGTTGTTGGCTATGTCTCTGGTATCTCCTTGGTGTATTTTTTGAAGCTTTTAGGATTGTAGGTATCCTCTATGAGAGAGTTTTTCTTGTTGTACTCTTCTATATATTAATAGGAAGGGATGAGGAGAATATTGTCTTTGTATGATCCAGGTTCTGCTATTTTTGGGAATAGCTCTAGCTCTTGTTTACAGGCTTTTGCAGGGGAACTACGCATTTGACAGTCAATGAGTGTGAGTTTTGCCTGGAGTGGGTCATTGGCTATATACATATAATAGGAGGCAAGTTCCCTATGGAATAGCCCCCAATCAGGGGAAATGTCTTTTGCTATATTCCAAAGGATTTCGGTTGCTGTAGGGGCAGTAGAGAGGCTAGAAAAGCCAATCATATACAAGGTCTTCGATGCAATTTCAGGAACGGTTGCTGTTCCTGAAAACAAGGGAAAAAGTTCAGGGGTGAGAGCAGGAAGAATGATGTCTTTTGGAAGCTTTTGTGTGATGGGTGGAGTTGTGGGATTGGTCACATGGTATGCGGCATTAATAAATGTGGTAAAGACAGCATACACATCTTCCATGTGTCCATTTTCATAGAGGAACGTAAGGTAGGATTGGTAGTAATAGGAGTTGAGGGGATTAAGACGAAGCGCAGTTTTGTAGTATTCACTCCGTTTGTCAGGAGGAATGATGGTTTTTGCAGTTGCAAGGGTTATTAAGACATCAGGATTTTTCTTGTGCCAGAAGAGAATGAGGGATTGTTCTTTTGTTGTTAGAGGTTCACCTTGGATATTCTTATATTCAATATATCGCTCAGTTCTATTTGTATCATACGGTTGAAGAAGAAACCGTTTTGATACTGTTTCTACAGTGCTAAGCTTCGTATTTGCATAGAGGCTTGTTCCAACATACGCGCCAAGAAGAACAACTGCCACTATGGTTATCCCTTGTGAGAGGTATGTATTTCCTGGCTTTGTTTTTTGCGGAAGCAAGAAGGCGATGGTTCCCCACAGGAGAATCCACAGAGTAAAATAGTCAAGGTTGTAGTCAATCAGGCTGTACACAAAGGCGATGAGGACAGAATCAACAAGACCAATGGTTAGCCATTCGCCGTTTTTTGTTGTTTTTCTTGTTATAAGGAGCGTTTTGATAATTCGATACAGGACAAAGCCAATGGGGAGAGCGCCAAGGATTCCCACTTCAGAGAGTGTTTGGAGATACCAATTATGTGCAAGTCCTGAACCGTCATATGGGTTTTTATGATACTGCATAGAGGTTAAGAGGTAGGTGTTTGGACCGGTACCAAGAAGGGGATGGGAGACAAATCCACGAATGGCCTGTGTCCAGTTTGAAAACCGCATCTCCTCAGAAAGCCTACTTTTAGGCATGTACTCCATTGGTAATGGAATTCTTTTTGTTATTTCTCCCGTTGGGAAGACAAAAGAAGCAAAAACAATGAGAGAAACGATACTAACACCTATAACCAAGAGTGGATAGTGCCATTTGCCGAGAAACGTCTGTTTTGTTGTGTGATATTTTCTAGATACGAACAGAAGATAGATACCAGCAAGAATAATGGCGCCTCGTGAGAAGCAGAAAAAAATGGCAAGAAGAATGACAAAAAATATACTCCACCAAAGAATTGCATTTTTTTGTTTTATGCCAAAGTGATATGCAATTGGGAGCATGATGATGAGGAGATTAACTGCCTGATTATGTCCACTTTGTGAAAAAAAGAGATTCATGGGAGGCAGCTTCACAAGGTGTGGAAAAAAACGGAAAAGTATCGAAAAGAGTGCAACGATTCCTCCGATATATATCAGGCCTTTTGCATATAGAGGAAGCAGGGTTTCTTTTTTAGGAGTTGCATACAACAAAGAAAACACACACCATGCAGTTAGCACTCGGAGAAGAAAAGACAGAGAATATGCAGGGCTTGAAGAAAAGAATGTTGAGACAACTATCGGAACAAGTAGAGCAAGAAAGAGCAGGCTATCAGTGTTTGGTACCGCAATAAAGTGTGTTTTCTTTTGGTGGGTAACAAGAGAAATGAGAAAAACTACAAGAATGGCGGTTGTCCAAAACAGTTCAATGGTTCCTTGTCGTGCTTCACCAAAAAAGAGAGAAGCAAACAAGCTCATAATAAAGAAAATGATATATATCATTACCGACACCCTCGTTGTGCTGAGGCAGAGGTGGCAAGTGTTGCACAAGAAGCAACTGTGTAACAGGTGCCACTGACATATGATCCTGACATTGTGTATTTTGTTCCTGATCCGCCACAGGCTGCTGGTGGTGCAGTTAACCATCCTGCAGTAACTGAATAATCAAGACTACAACCACTGCATGGGTTGGTACACGCGTATGTGGAGCCGTTGATTCCTGTTGAATCGAGTGTTTCTGCATCATCACAGTTATAGTCATAATCATCAGCTGCAGTTACAGGACAATTAGTTGCATTTGTTAATGCTGTGGTAAAGTATGTTGTTTGCCCAGGTTTTGCATTTTCGTTTGTGTCACAACAGTCAGTTCCCACTGTTGCTGATTCACCAATGCTCGCACAGGTTGATCCAGCACAGACAGAATGCGATACAATGGAATAATAGGTGTCCGCATCTTCGTCAGGATAACAGGTAAGATTTGCTAAATAGGACGCACTACCATCATCGCAATCTTGGGTTGTTTTCCAGTTTTCATTCATGGTAGCAAGTCGTTGTCTCCCGGTATCTGTTGATGTATAGAGTGTTGTATCAGAAGGATAGGTATCAGCATCTGCATCTGTAATATAGACAGGTGCACCCAACATAATTTTCCCTGAATCAGCAGTTCCAGTTGCAGGACAGACGTATGCTGTTGCAGGTTGGATACTGATATACGCGCGTGATGCTCCAGTTCCTCCAAGTTTGATTTCTCCAACGAGCAATACGCCACATGCATTAATCGTTAAGGCTGTTCCATCTGTTTCCATAGTTAATATTGCCGTATTGGTTGTGCCAGTCCCTGCATCAAGACCAACAACAGTATCCGTGTCAACAGTTCCTGCCACATCAGTGTATGTTATGTTACCAATGGCCGGAATAGAGGCTGTTGTTGCAAACACATGAGTTACTGGATGATGCACACAGAAAAAAAGAACGCCGAGGAAGAGAAGCAACCGATGTAATTTCATAGACTATCGTGATCTTGGGCTTGCACCCCCAACACCACTCCCATTTGTGCTTTCTGCTTTTACAGACAAGCTATATTTATAGTTGACTGAATCAGGGAGAGGAGAAAGGGTTGTTTGCCATATTTCTGTTTTGTCTGTTCTTGAAACAAATGCAAACACAAGGTTGATTTTTGTATTGTCCATGGTAAATTCTCCTGTAACTTTTTGTACAGGAACGTCATTAGTGATAGTAGCAGCTAAAGTAAGTGGTTGTCCTTTGACTGCATTAAATGGATCGAATGATACTTTTGTGATTCTTGGGCCTGTTTTTTGGCTCGAACTGACGTTATATGTCCCTTTCGTTCCTTCATCGGGGTAGAGTTTTGTCATTGTTGGTGTTGCTGTTGGCACAACTTTGTTTTTTCCTGTTGCTTGTTCTTGTCCTCGTTTTGCATAGAGATACGCGCCAACACAAAGGAGAATAAAGGCAAGAATAACAAGGATAAGAACAGCTGGATGGACGGTTGGAGACGCTTGCTTTTTGGCAGTCATAGAAATGATAATAAAATACCTACAAAATCCCTATATTTATAATGCGGATAGTTGAGGAAAAAGTCAAGAGAAAAAAGAGATGGATAGGACAAGAAACCTCTGTCTTGTTATATGTGTTGTTTTTTTCGAAAAACAAGAAAAGATACAAGGAGAATGCTTCCAATACCACCAATAAATAGCACCATCTTTGTCATGCTTGGCTGATACGAAAACGATATATCATACTCACCTTTATCTTCAAGACGAATGGCAACATAGGAGGGGAATACTTCAATAGGCGTCACTTTTTTGCCATTGACCGTTGCTTTCCAGTTAGGATGATAGGTCTGTTTTAATATGATTACACATGTTGGACATGCATCAGTCACGCGGACCGTGGCAGTAAAGCGCATGTCAGCGGTTTGTTTTTGGGAGAGAATTTGTACCAGTGGCTTAGTGTATTGTTGTTCATACACAGGTGGCTCGGCAAAGAGGTTATGAAGTACACCATCCGGTGTTTTGTAGGTGGATTGACTAGTCATTTGAAAATGAGGCAGTGGTGTAGTGATTTCCTTTGTTGTAATACGAAGTTCTGGATATACGTTGTTTTTTGGGTCGGATGATTGTATCCATAGATGCACAAGATTAATAAAATTTTGTTTACTGCTTCCAACTACAGATGGCGCATATCCACCTTCTATATACCCATTCGTTTCTACATCATAGAGAATCCAGTTGGGGGTTTGGAGACGTTTTTTCCAAAAATGTTGTGGTGTTTTTGTTGGTGGCGCCACAACAGAGGTGATGTTGTAGAGATTGTAATGGACAGGATTTTCTTCGTTAAAAAATTGTTCCGTGTCAGCATTTGGCGACCATGTTTCTGGTAACCACAAGACGGTATTAATGCCGTAGGTAGACAGCTGCATGTAATAGGGGGTTGATGCAATGCGGAATTTGCTTCCTTCGGTTCCCCGTAGGGCATATACTCGTCCAGGAATAGTGGTTTGCACGGCGTTGATAGTGCTAAACAACGTATCCATATCAGCTTTTGCTTCTTCGTAGTTTTTGTTTGCCTCTTGTATCAACACATCGTTATATTTTGCGTAGGAAACAATGGGAGGAAGGAGGAAAATACAAGATAGAACCAAAATTAGGAGATAACTACCAATAGAAATAAGATTTTTTTGTTTTGTGGTATGGAGCAGTTTTACCACGATTGCTTCACTTGTTTCTGCTAGCCACATGATGCCAACTGGTATCAAGAACAATCCTGCAATATGGAGTCCAACGATAAAGCGGTGTCCATGGAATTCGCTCATTCCAGGAATAAGATCAATGAGGTCTCCCCAGGTAGTTCGTCCAAACAACAAAACTAGGAAAAAGAGAAATACGGTTGCAAGGGGTTGGAGATATTTTTTTGTTTCTTCTTTTTGTGTTGTAAAAGAAACGAACAATCCAATAAAAATGAGGAAGGTGAGGATGGGCATTCTTTGAAAATCAAAAAGCGCGCCACTGACGAGCTTTGTTATAACATCAACAACACCAAACGAATTAAATTTCCATACTGGGTCCCACACTGACGTATTGTGGTATGCACTGCCAGTAAATACAGGAATGATCCAGTACCCAAGAAGAAGAAAGGTTGGAAATATAAGGATACAGGTTTTTTTGATGCTAGTAAGTATTTGTCTTTGTATGACTCGTGGTTTTTCCTTGTCCAGGATTTGGAAGACAACTGGTGTAAAACAGATGACTGCAACAGCCATCCAGGCCATCATGCCAATACCCAAGTGTCCTGCCGTTGTTGCGGTTAAGAAGAGTGCAGTGAACACAAGATATTTTGTTGTTTTTGTATCATTTGTTGCATATCGTATGGCACTTGCAAGCGCAAGTGGGAAAAAGAGAAGGGCAAATAATTGGGAGGACAACCCCCAGCCACGCCAAAGGAACGATGTTTGATCTACACCATAGAGACCGTCTGTTGAAATAAGTAATGCAAAAAGTGATGCAACGCCTGATAAAAGAATGGGAAGGGAAAGGATGCGGAATGCAAGAAACAATACAAGCGGAATGCTACAAAGAAGAAGATAAATAACAATGTGGTAGTACTGAAAAAGGGTTATAGATGGTACGAGAAGATGTGTTGCTAGGAGCAGTCTGTATGATCCGACAATGGTCATTTGTGGGATATGGGAATAGTAATAAGGAAGGTTGTATCCTTCTGCCCAGTTTGGCACCCAGTGATCAAGAAGGTAGGAGAGGTGACAGAGGGGATAAATAATTGTCTTTGGACAAACTGTACGTGCATAGTCCCAAATGGTGTTTGTCCTATCAATGAGGGCGTATTGAAATGCGTTGTCATTGGGATCAATGGTTGTGGTTGGCTCATTTCTATAGAGCCACAACGAAAACCCCGTTGCTATACAAAGTAATGCAATTGCTATCCATTTTCGTATGTTCATAGTGATTTTATATACCTATTTTCCATATGCCTTTTTCTCGAAATGCTGGTATGGTTTGTCGTTTTGCAGCATTGAGAAGATGAGAGAGTGGTTTATGTTTCTTTTTTGCGTATGCGGATAAAGAAATAATATGTAATCCTTTGAGATAGGTAATACGTTTATGGAGCGATTCCATGAGGGAAAGGATTATTATTTTTTCCATCGGCTGCGTATTATTGTTATCCGTATAGGATGAAAAAGAACGATAATATTGCTGTTTTTCTTTGTTGTGGATGATGATGTTTGGAAATCCATGTTGCCCGAGTTGATAATTAATTAATACTCGGCCAATTCTGCCATTGCCGTCAATAAATGGATGAATTTGTTCAAATGTGAGATGAAACAGGCTAATTCTGTCGATAGGGAATACGGTAATTGCACTTGAATAGCACGTTAATGCTTCTTCGAGTCTTTTTTTTATGGTGTTTGGAGGCGCACCAATATGTGTTCCAATGCGTACATATTCATTTGCACGACGGAATCTCCCTGCAATTGCATCTTTAATATTTGTCATAAGCATTTGATGTAACAGCAAAATGAAGTGAAGATCAATATCTTGTGTTGTTATTTTACTTTTTATGTATGTGAGAACGTGGGCAAGGTTTTTTGCTTCAAACAGTTCTCTGAGTGATGCGTTATGCTCTGATTCCAATTCTAATAAAATACGTTCCGTTTGTTTTAATGTAAGTGTTGAATTTTCAATGGCGTTAGAATTGTATACAGATTCAACAATCTCTGCTTCGTCAATCATTGTTAGAAGCGCAGTTTTTCCGATTTTGAGTTTGTCATAGGTATGTTTTAATGTTTGGATTTTTGACTGAAACAAAAGAGAAGTAGCCATGGGTAAAGTATATCAGATTCACGTTATTTTGTCAAATTATCGTGAATTTGGTCAATTTTTGATACAGATTCACGGTTTTTAGGGCACAAGCATCGGATTGAGCCAGTCTGCATGATCATCCGTATTGCCGTTTCCTGCATCCGTAACAACGAGTTTTAATTGGGATACCCCTTGTATGGGTACAGCTATATGTATGGGAATATCATACCGTTTTACAACAGGAGATTGGTAGAGGAGGGTATCATCTCCATAAATTTCAAATACCACACTTGCTTGGCTTCCTGCTTCTGTGTCAATACCCATATCTGTTGCAAACGTTGAGAATCGTTTTGCAACATCATACACAATGGTGCTTGCAGCATGTGTGCCTAAACCCTTGTCATAGAACATGTATTGTGCGGAGAGTCTGTCCCAGGTTTTTGGATTGGTCACATTTGCATTGACTGGCATATTTTTAACCAGCGTGCCGTATTGTTGTTCATGACGAAATGGTGTGAGTTTGGTAAGAGATATTGGGGAATTGGTAAGAAGGGGCATGTTGAGAATAAGGAGTGCACCAACAAAAAAGCTACAACTAGTGATAATAGCTATTGTTCCGATTGCGCGACGATTAGCAAAAACAAAAGCAACATAGCCAAAGAGAAGGAGATAGGAAATGGTAATAGTGTATTGGGGATCTTTAAGAAATGACAGCATGGCAAGACCATTGTTGGGGTAGTTAATGATAAGGGCAGTGTGCATATTAACAAAGTAGAGGAGCGTAAACAAAATGTATCCAATAATTGAATATTGGAATACTTTAGTCTTCCAGAAGAACTCACGTTCTTTGATGGTTGTCCGCTGTTCTATAGCATGGGGGAAAAGGAGAAGAAGAAACACAATAAGAGGAAATGCATACCGGTCATGGGACTCTGTTTGGAACAAGAAAAACCCACCTGCTGCCATAATGAGTCCAAGGAAAAAGGTGTAAAGGATTGTTGTATTCTTTTTTTGGAGCATGGTGAGAACTGAGAGAAGGTAGGTGGTTGAAAAGAGCAAAAGTCCTACTGTTTTTGCATTGACAATACCAATTGTAAGCATTTTGTCAGACAGCTGCATACCCGCGCCTTTGGCAACAATCCACCAGAGGTTGTATGCGTTGAGTGACAGGAGCGGGAAGTAATCATAATTTGCAATTAAGGAAGTAATGACTCTGTCCATTGCATTAGCTTTTAAAAATGCGATATTGAGTCCGAAAAACCCAAAGAGCGCTCCTGCAAGGGATTTTATGAGTCCATCTCTGCCGTTTAGCTGCCAGACAAGGAGGAAAAACAATGGTCCGTAAATCATGTTTTGCAGTTTTGTCATGAGGGCAACCATGTAGACAAGTCCTGCAAGGAAATGTTTCTTGGAAAAGACAAGCAAGAGACTTATAAGAAACAGAAATACTCCAAGTGCGTCCACTTGGCCCCATACGGCACTGTCAAGAATTGAAACGGGGTTAAAAAGATACAGAGCTGCAAGAAATATATAGAGTGTTTGTGGGAGGGGTGGGAACCCAAGTTTTTTTGCATGTTTTCCAATAAAGAGAATGACAAACGCAATGCCAAGGTCAGCAGCAATTGCAGGTGTTTTGATGATGGTTAAAAAGAGCGTATTGGTGTTTGCCCAGAATTCAGTAAACAGATGGGGATTGGCAAAGAGACTGTATATAGCAGTTACCATCCACAAGAGATATCCAAATGGTGTTGGATAGTTGTTGTTGGTAAGAGACAGTCCTTTGACCAGTCCATGATCAAATGGTGCAAGCCCCCAGGATTTCCAAAACGCAACATCAGCTTCAAATCCAGGGTTTGGTACGAAACAGAACCGAAGGAGAAGCGCTGTGAGAAAAAGAAAGGGAAGAAACAAGCGATGAGCACATACTTTTTTCATACGTTATTTTCCTACATAGGTTCCACCTGCTGGCAGTACTATAGTTGGTTGCATCGCGTTAGTTTTTTGATAGCTTCGAAGAACAAAAATACCAAGAAGAATGCTCACACTTATGGCAAGAATAGGAAAAAGTGTTTCATACTGGTCAGGTTTTGTATGTGTCATATGTATGTCTCTGGTGGTCCTACAGTAGCAATTTTTTTGTCTTGGTGCAAGAGAGGCAAAATATGATAGTCTTGAAGTACTAGCGGTATGAAAAAATATATTTTTTCTGTTCTTGTTCTTTTCTTTGTTGTTGCATCATTTGCATCAACCTTCTATGAACTAAAACTATCAGGATCTGTTGCATCAAATCGATCATTTGAACTCATTCATAACTACATTACGGATTACAATTTTTATTTATCCCGTATCCGTCAGGGATGGGAAGGGCGGACAACACTTCTTGAGATTTATACCAATGAACCGCATCACGGCACTATTATTCATGAACTTTATTTAGTGTTAGGGCAACTGGCACGCATTATTCCTGACGGCACCATGGCGGTATTTTATGCATATCATGTGGCACGGTTTGTATTTGGACTCTTGCTTCTTTCTCTCATTGCGTATTTGGCAACACGACTGTTTAAACACGTCTTTTGGCAAACTGCAGCCTTTTTACTCGTGGTAACAGGTGCAGGATGGCCGCTCATATCAGCAGCAGGTGAGACATGGCGATTTAATAATTACATGCCTTGGTGGACGGTTCTTGAGCCATTGCAACGCATTACCTTTATTCCCCATATTCTGCTTGCACAAGCAGGAGTCTTGTTTTTAATCGTTGCGGGATCAACGCCAGAGACTATCAAACGAAAAGGGAATTGGATATTTCTTGGAGTCATTGCAACCATCACAGGACTTGCCATGCCACAAGCGCTTCTTACTGTCTATGGTGTCTATAGTTTGGTAACTCTTATAGAGTTTGTATTGTGGGATGGAAAACGGACGAAACAAGATATACGCGTATGGTTTAAAACCGTCGTGTTGCCACGCGTTGGAATTTGTTTGTTGAGTGTGTGGACAATTCTATATTTTCTTCCGCTATTATCTGTCTATCCATGGAAACGGTTGGTGGATTTTGAAGTATTACATCCCATTCGTTTTTCCTACATGGAGTATCTCAAAACGTTAGGACTTGCGTTACCTCTTGGGATTCTTGGTGCAGGGATTGCACTAGCAAAAAGAGACAGAGCATGGTATCCCATTGCTGCCTGGGCTGTTGGTATTGTTGGCCTTGTGTATCTTTTGACGTTTTTCCCGCTGCAACATCCCTTACGGTTTACCGAAATGGCTGCATATATTCCACTCGGACTCTTAACTGGGTATTTTTTTGTTTCTTGTATCAAATGGTTTTTGCATGCACACACGATTTCTACAAGACAGTATGGCAGTATTGGTGTCTACACGGTGTTGTTTTTAAGTATTGTGTATGGTGGCATGACTATGTATCACCAATTCCTGTGGCAAAAGGATTTTGTTGACATGAAGGTGCAAGCAGGATGGCCTGCTATTGCCATGAACAACTATATTGTGTATCCAGTCAAAGGCTTTATCGAAGGTATTGCATATATTGAACAACATACACCCAAAGATGCAATTATTTTGTCTTCTATTGTTGCTGGCAACTACATTCCAGCAAGAACCGGAAGAGTGGTGTATCTTGGTCATGAAAATACCTCCTACAAAGAAGAGAAAATTGAGATTGCCAAACGCTTCTACCAGGGGCTTACTCCTTCAAAAGAGGTCTATCAGTGGCTACACAAAGAACGCATCTCCTACGTCTTTGTAGGGCCTGAGGAGAAAGAACAGGCAAGTGGTGTGGACATTGCAACTGTGTATCCGTTTTTGCGACAGATTTTTGCCAATGACGAAGTTATTTTGTATGCGGTGTTGCCGTAACTTCAAATACTGTTGCAGTTTGTGACTCAAAGATTTTGGTAAGGAATGGATAGGAGGATTGAAACACAACAACATTTCCATCAAACGCGGTGTGGAGGACATAGGTGACGTGATGACGCTGCATCCAAAGTTGTGCCTCTTCGCTTGTTGGTTTATACAAAAAAATATCATAGGCTTCTTGTCGCTTTGCCCGTTCGTTGTCAGAAAATGCCGTACCGTTGACGGTTCTGTGTCCTGAGAGCGCTGGAACTCGAAGGTCCATAAAACTAATGGGATTTGCAAGCACCACATCATCATACGGCGTCTTCGTTTCTAAAAACTGGAAAGCTTCATACATAGAACTAGGAAGATAGGTTAGCATGTCAGAGGTAGGATCTTGTTTTGGTATTCTGTTTTGTACCTCAACAATAATGGTGGGTGTCACGGCAAGGAAAAAGATACCTATGCATATACCCGTAGCGACACTTTTTTTAAACGTTGTCATACGTGATAGTAGTGTAGCAATGGTAGCAACTCCCACTGCTCCAAACCACGCAAATCCAATGATATATGCAGGGAAAAGAATACGTGTGTTGCTTATACCAAGCCGTTCTGGAAGGGGGGTAAGAAATGCTCCATAACCAACAACAAGAAGAAAGAGAAAAAATCGTTCAATCGGTTGTGTTTTTTTGATGCGCGCAAGAAAGCCAACCAGTGCAAAAGGGACAATGGGACCAATGGCTGCCAACAAAAAAGGAATAGTTGTTTTTACTTGTTGTGTTTGTTCCCAGAGCTGCACTGCACTGTAGAGTTCTTGAGAAAAAATAACACGTTTTAACCACAAAGACACAATCCCTGCAATGACTGTTAACCCGAGGATGGTTGGGAGATCACGATATTTTTTCCATATACCAGTGGTTACCAGATATGAGCCAAGGAGAATAATACCAACCACAGGTTGGATGAGAAGAAGAAGAATATAGAGAGCAAAGAGGAGCATACGTTTTCCTCGTGTCATTTTCTCTTTTGCAAACAACAAAGACAGGATACAAATCACAAGGAATGTTTGCATGAGGGTATGGGGTGTTGGACCAAACCGGGTAAAGATATAGTGTGGGGTATTCCATAACTCAAAGGGATAGTGGGAGAGATTTGGATTGTCTGTATGGAAGTTCATGCTTGATGTGGAGAAAAGAAAAAATAAAAATGCAGGTATAGCAAGGGAGGGAACAGGAAATGTTTGTAAAAAGAGAAGGTACGCTGAAACACCAATACAGCAAGTTAGTAACAAGACGGTGAGATGGTATGTTGGTATGGGCTCAAATCCTATGAGATGTCCCAGTGCGCCAAACAGCACATTTGGCCAGTGAGACATAATGCTTGGTGTTATTGTTTCGGTATAGAGGTTTGTTTCCACAAGTCGTCCATGTGCGCCTTGCATAAACTCACTGACATATGACAAATAATCAGGCCAGTAGTGTATTTGTCCGATATAGACATGATTATTGGGGGTTTTATTGACGCCTATAAAATAGGGAAGGAGTGTGCCAATTGCAACACAACAGCTTATGAGAGAAACAAGAAGGAGTAGCAACCATTGTCTTTTTCCCATACATATATTGTATCGTGTTTTCTGTGTTATACTAGCGCCACAATACAGTTATGGCTCGATTATCACTTTCTCATGCATCAATTCTTGTTACCGGTGGTTTAGGATTTATCGGAAGCAATCTTCTTTGTTTATTGGTTAAAAAAGGTGCTGATGTCACAATTTTAGATAACCTTTCACCGACGCAGGGTGGAAATATATTTAATATTCACCCTGTCGAAAAACACGTGCACATTAATTACACCGATATTCGTGATACCCAGGCAGTGAATCAACTCGTGAAGGGGAAAGACTATATTTTTCATCTTGCTCGACAGACAGATCACATTATTAGTCAAACAGATCCGTTTCCAGACATTGATGTGAACATCAAAGGAACTGCCATTCTTCTGGAAGCGTGCAAAAAATATAATCCGAAGGCGCGACTTATTAATGTTGGAACACGCGGGCAGTATGGAACCGCAATTAAACTTCCGGTTGCTGAAGATGCGCCAACAAATCCAAAAGGGATTTATGAATTGACAAATTTGGCAGCTGAGAAAATGGTGAAGATTTATAACGATAACTATGGAATCCGTTCGGTTATGTTGCGATTAACCAATGTGTATGGTCCACGGTCACAAATGAAAACCAATCATTACGGCGTGGTGAATTGGTTTATTCGGCAGGCAATTGATGGTGAACCAATTTCTATCTTTGGTAATGGACTCATGCGACGAGATTTTCTTTATATTGACGACACAATTGATGCGATGATTCGATGTGCAACCACCCCTTCATGTTATGGGGAAATTATTAATATTGGACATAATAAACCAGATACATTTGTCACACTTGTTCAGACCATTGTTAAGGAAGCAGGGGGGAAAGCATCATATACATTTACCCCGTTTTCTGAGGAACGGAAAGCACAAGAACCAGGTGATTTTGCCAGTGATATACGAAAAATTAAGAAACTCACGGGTTGGAAACCAACAACAACACTTCGAGATGGAATAAGAAAAACCATTGCGTATTACAAAAAAAATAAGAAGGAATACTGGTCATGAAACTATCGTCCCTTTCTGTTTGCATTCCTGCATATAAAGATCAAGATTCCATTGAAATTGTTGTAAAAGAAGCAAGGGAAGTGGCAAGACGGGTTGCTTACCGATTTGAAATTGTGGTTATTAATGATGGAAGTCCTGATAATACAAAGAATCGACTTATAGCGCTTCAACGACGTATTCCAGAACTTCGCGTTCTCCACCACAAAAAAAATTGCGGGTATGGGAGGACAATTCGTGAGTTATATTACACTGGAAAATACGACTGGATATTTACCATTCCAGGAGATCATCAAATTCAAGCAAAAGAGATTATAAAACTCATTCCATCAGTAAAAAAAGCTGACATCATTATTGGTTGGAGAAAACATCGACTGGATACTCCATCAAGACAAAGACAATCCGCTATATACAACGCACTGCTCCGCACATTATTTGGAATTCGTTTTCATGATGTCAATTCAGTGCGGCTTATGAGAAAAACCGTTATGCAGCATCGGACGCTTATGACAGCATCGTCGTTTGTAGATGCAGAACTAACTATTAGCGCACTTCGTGATGGATTGCGTGTCGTTGAGATTCCAATTGTTCACAAAAAACGACGTACTAGTGGTGCAAGTGGTGGAAAATTTACCATTATTTTCCCCGTGATTCTTGATATGGTAAGGTATTTTATAAAAACGTTATGACTATTCCAATTTTTAACCTTACTCGGCAATATCATCATATCCAAAAAGAAGTCCGTCGTGCGATTGATACTGTGCATCGGCGTGGGATTTATATTTTAGGTTCAGAAGTGGCGCGTTTTGAAAAAGAATTTGCTTCATACATAGGTATACCATATGCTGTTGGCGTTGCATCTGGTACGGATGCACTAACACTAGCGATTCGATCGCTTTCTCTTGACCCTACGGATGAAGTTCTTATGCCAGTTAACGCATACCCCACATTCTTTGGGGTTGCTATGTCTGGAGTACCTGTTCGATTTGCAGATTGTGGTTTAGATGGCAATATTGACCCAAATGATATTAAAAAACGAATTACAAAAAAGACAAAAGCAATTGTTGTGGTACATCTCTATGGTAATCCCGCTGACATTGTTGGAATAAAAAAGGTTGTACAAGAACTTCATCGATCAGATATTGCCATTATTGAAGATTGTGCACAGGCGCATGGAGCAATGATTGGGCAAAAAAAAGTTGGGACATTTGGTGATATTGCTATTTTTAGTTTTTATCCATCAAAAAACTTAGGTGCTTATGGAGATGGGGGAATGGTCGTAACGAAGAATAAACGTATTGCTGATCGATTATATCGACTAAGGATGTATGGAGAAAAAAAACGATACGAAGCAACTGAAGTATCTGGAGTAAGTAGATTAGATGAGCTTCATGCTGCAATACTTCGGGTCAAGCTTCGTTATTTGGATGATTGGAACAGACGAAGAGCAGAAATTGC
>Ga0172371_10001493_pt1 | contig 37225 bp, 33 predicted proteins | sample Lak12m_FD_114543 | JGI IMG/M metagenome (GOLD analysis project Ga0172371, IMG submission 114543) | Freshwater microbial communities from Kabuno Bay, South-Kivu, Congo - kab_022012_12m | ecosystem: Environmental > Aquatic > Freshwater > Lake | place: Democratic Republic of the Congo: South-Kivu... | reverse complement strand
TGGAACTTTCCCGACCTCAATGCATTGTGGTCGGGCTTGCCCGAGCTCAATCGCTAAATTCTTGAGGGTCAGACCACTCGCGCAGCGATGTGCTCTGACCTCAACTGGCTAAGGATTCAGTTTAGGACACTCCCTCCCACCTTGGGGGAGGGCAGACGTGGGGGTTTGCTAGGCGCTGGCGTATTTGCGCAGCTCGTGTTTGGCAATAGCGTTGCGGTGAACCTCGTCCGGGCCGTCGGCAAAACGTAGCGTGCGGGCGCTGGCGTAGTAGTAGGCCAGCGGAAAGTCGTCGCACATGCCCGCGCCGCCAAAGGCCTGCATGGCCCAGTCGATCACCTGGCTCGCCATGCTGGGTGCCACCACCTTGATCATGGCGATTTCAGTGCGGGCAAATTTGTTGCCGGCCAGGTCCATCATCCACGCCGCCTTGAGCGTGAGCAAGCGCGCCATGTCGATCTTGCAGCGCGCCTCGGCAATGCGCTCTTGCGTCACGGTCTGCGCGGCAATCGGTTTGCCAAAGGCGATGCGGCTGCTGGTGCGTTTGCACATCAATTCGAGTGCGCGTTCGGCCAGGCCGATCAGGCGCATGCAGTGGTGAATGCGCCCAGGGCCCAGGCGTCCCTGCGCAATTTCAAAGCCACGGCCTTCACCCAGCAAGATGCTGCTGGCCGGGACGCGCACGTCTTTGTACGCAATTTCCATGTGGCCGTGCGGCGCGTCGTCGTAGCCCATCACGTTCAGCGGCCGCAGTACCGTGACGCCCGGCGCGTTGGACGGCACCAGGATCATGCTTTGTTGTACATGGCGTTCGGCCTGCGGGTCGGTCTTGCCCATGACGATGTGGATGGCGCAGCGCGGGTCGCCCGCGCCGCTGATCCACCATTTGCGGCCGTTGATCACGTAGTCGTTGCCGTCGCGCTCGATGCGGGTTTCAACGTTGGTGGCGTCGCTGCTGGCCACCGCCGGCTCGGTCATGGAAAAGGCCGATCGCAGCTTGCCTTCCAGCAGGGGTTTGAGCCACCGTTGCTTGTGCTCGGCCGAGCCGTAACGGGCGATGGTTTCCATGTTGCCGGTGTCGGGTGCCGAGCAGTTGAAGACCTCGCTGCTCCAAAGCACACGGCCCATGATTTCGGCCAGCGGCGCGTACTCCTGGTTGGTCAGGCCCGCACCGGCCTCAATGCCACCGGCATGCGCGCTGTCCACCGGGTAAAACAGGTTCCACAGCCCTTGTTCTTGCGCTTTGAGTTTTAGTTTTTCGATGGTTTGCAGCGGCGTCCAGCGCTTGCCCGCCGCCGTGTTGGCCTCAACCTCGGCGTGGTGCGCGCCTTCGGCGGGATAGATGTGGTCGTCCATGAAGCGCAGCAGCTTGGCTTGCAATTCTTTGGTTTTGGGAGAGTAGTCAAAGTCCATGGTGGCCTCTTTTGGGTAGGATGGGTCGGGTAAATAAATTGATAAAAAATGCCTCTAGCCCTTTACTGTCGTGCGCTAGCTGCTATAAAAAGACGCTGATCAGAGTAACTACCGGGTGCCGTGCCGACCCGGAATGCGGCTTGCATGCAGTGGCGTGGGGCTTGCATCATGGCTCTACGCTTACGCACGTTGGGCAAATTGCCACGCCAGTTGGGCCAGCGGTTTGGCTCCGGCTGCCGCGCGCAGGGCTTGTGCGTTGGCGGCCGTGCCAGTCTGCGCACGCTTGCCAATGCCTTGCAAAATGGCGGCGATGCGAAACAGGTTATAGGCCAGGTAAAACGACCACTCACCAGCCAGCTGTTCAGGCGTCACCAAGCCGGTACGGGTGCAATAACGCTGGATGTAATCGGCCTCGCCCGGAATGCCCAGCGCGGCCAAGTCCAGCCCGCCAATGCCGCGAAACGCACCAGGTGGAATGTGCCAGGCCATGCAGTGGTAGCTGAAATCGGCCAACGGATGCCCGAGCGTGGACAGCTCCCAGTCAAGTACCGCCAGTACGCGCGGCTCGGTGGGGTGAAACACCAGGTTGTCCATGCGATAGTCGCCATGCACCACACTCACCAGCGATTCGTCACGCGCCATAGGTGGAATGTGCGTCGGCAGCCAGTCCATCAAACGATCCATTTCGGCGATGGGTTCAGTGATGGAGGCCACATACTGCTTGCTCCAGCGACCGATCTGGCGTTCAAAATAATTGCCGGGTTTGCCATAAGACGCCAGCCCCGTTTGTGCTGGTTTCACCGAATGCAGCGCGGCAATGACGCGGTTCATTTCGTCGTAGATTTCACCGCGTTGCACCGACGTCAGGTCGGGCAGCGACTGGTCCCAGTAAATGCGCCCACCGACAAAAGTCATGATGTAAAACGCGCGCCCAATGACCGATTCGTCGTCGCACAGGCACAGCATTTTTGGCACCGGCACGTCGGTGTCGGCCAGCGCGCGCATCACGGTAAATTCGCGCTCGATGGCGTGTGCCGACGGCAACAGTTTGGCCACCGGTGCCGGCTTGGAGCGCAACACGCAGGTTTGGCTTGGTGTGATCAGCTTGTAGGTGGGATTGCTTTGTCCGCCCTTGAACGACTCAATCGTCAGCGGCCCGGCGAACCCGTCCAGATGCTGCGCCAACCATTGTTCAAGCGCGCTCTGGTCAAACGCCTGGCTGGGGGGAATGGCGCGTGTGCCGCTGTTGTCTTCTTGTTGGCTCATGGGTTCAAGATAATTTCAAACAAGGGTTCATGATCGGCTGCCAATGGCTTGTTCATGAACAAGCCCTAATGGTCCGCTTCGACGATGCGCATCAGCGCCGCCCGGCTGCGGATCACCACACCGCCCAATTCAATCCGGATAGTGTCCTCGCGCTCCAGAGTTTTTAGCTCCTGGTTGACACGCTGGCGTGAGGCACCGAGCAACTGGGCCAGTTCTTCTTGCGCCAGTTGCAGGCCGATGCGCACCTCGGCCGGGTCGCTCAGCGACGGCACGCCGTAAGATCGTGCCAGGTGCAACAGCTGCTTGGCCAGACGCGCGCGCAAGGGCAGGGTGTTGAGGTCTTCCACCAAGCCGTAGAGCTGGCGAATGCGCCGTGCGTGCAGGCGCAACAGTGCTTCATACAGCTCGTTGTGTTGCGCCAGGATCTTGGTGAAATCAGCACGCGCCACGCACAAGATGGTGGTGTCACCGTGGGCGATGGCGTCGTGCGTGCGGCGGTCGCCGTCAAAAATGGCCACGTCGCCAAACCAGATGCCCGGTTCTACATACGTCAGGGTGATCTGTTTGCCAGAAATGGCGGTGGAACTCACGCGCACCGCACCTTTGGCGCAGGCGATCCATTCTTGCGGCTGTTCGCCACGCGCAGCGATCAAATCACCGTCTTGGTAGCGGCGCACGTAGGCACAGCGCAAGATGTCGTGGCGCAGTGACGGCGACAGACTGGAAAACCAACGCCCGGCGTTGATGGACGCACGCTCTTCAAGGGTCAAAATCGGCTCGCTCATGCGCCCATTGTGAACCGCAACACGCATCATGCTAAGCCTGCACTGTCACCTGCGTGTCTTGAACCGGGATTGTTCATCAGGCGCACCTGCGGTGCTGCTTGGGCGTCAGCGGCGCACCTGCAAGGCACCCGGGTTGACGATGTTGGTGGGGTGGCCTTTGATGAAGTTGACCACGTTGTCGAAGGCGATGCCAAAGTACAGCTCGTAGCTGTCAAGTTCAACGTACCCAATATGCGGCGTGCAGACACAGTTTTCCAGACGCAGCAGGGCGTGACCCTGCAAGATAGGTTCGGATTCATATACGTCAATGGCCGCCATGCCCGGTCGTCCGCGGTTGAGCGCCGTCAACAGGGCGTCGGGCTCCAGCAACTCAGCGCGCGCGGTGTTGACCAGCAAGGCGCTGGGTTTCATACGCGACAAATCATCCAGTTTCACGATGCCACGGGTTTCTTCGTTCAGCCGCAGATGCAGCGAAAGCACGTCAGACTGTTCAAACAACTCTTCCCGTGAGGCGGTCACCTCCAGCCCGTCAAGAATGGCACGCTCACGCGTGGGTGCCCGGCCCCATACCAGCACGCGCATGCCAAATGCCTTGCCGTAACCCGCCACCAATTGACCGACGCGGCCGTAGCCCCAAATGCCCAGCACGTGGCCCTTGAGCGTGGTGCCCAGACAGAAGTTGGCCGGCATGCTGTTGGACTTGAGCCCCGACTGTTGCCAGGCACCGTGCTTGAGGTTGCCGATGTATTGCGGCAGTCGCCGCATGGCAGACATCATGAGTGTCCAGGTAAGTTCGGCTGGCGCCACGGGCGAGCCTGCGCCTTCAGCCACTGCGATCCCTTTTTCTGTGCAGGCGTTCACGTCCACATGGGGACCGATGCGACCGGTTTGGGAAATCATCTTCAAGCGAGGCAACTTGTCGATCAAAGCGCGTGGCAGATGCGTGCGTTCGCGGTTGAGCACGATCACATCGGCGTCTTTCAGCCGGACGGCCAGTTGCCCCAGCCCTTTGACAGTGTTGGTATAGACCCTGGCTTGGTAGGGTTCAAGCTTGGTGGCGCAAGCCAGTTTGCGAACGACGTCTTGGTAGTCGTCCAAAATCACAATATTCATGCCACCGATTGTGCCCGCCCGCTGGAAAATTTGGTTCGAGTTGGCGGCGGCTGCATCAATTTTTTACAAAATGGCGCGGCATTGCCTTAATGCGGCGCTTTACGAGTGTTCTGAAGTCAATGTTGCATTGCTTCCCGGGCGGCCAGCCTGTCCAGCTCCGCACAGACGTCTGCCATGCGCCCGGAGATGCGCAACCGTGCGCCATGACACGGTCCTTGCCCGGCTTCAACCACCTGCAGCACACGCAGCGGCCGTGCCGCGCGCGCAACATGGGTTGGCGCACGATGTGGCGCTGACGCTGTCGCCGCCAAAGCTGCCCGAACTGCCGTTTGCACCTGGTCTGTGCGGCGCGCGTTAACCGGCGTCGGATGATGGCGTGGTGTGGCGTGGCGAGGCGCCCCGGTTTGATCCGTGTACGGCGTTGACCCTGGCCGGGTCATCAGCCAGCGCCAGAGGGCCAGCAGGGGAGTCATCCAAGGCGATGCGACGTGTTGCACGGTGTTCATGGTTTACATCATCATGGTGTTGCGGATCAGTCCCACAGCCAGGCCTTCTATGGCAAACGGCTCACCCGGCTCCACCAGGATGGTTTGGTAATCGGGGTTTTCGGGGTGCAGCTCAATGCAGCGCGAGGTGCGCAAAAAGCGCTTGACGGTGACTTCGTCGCCCAGGCGGGCCACGACGATTTGCCCGTTTTTGGCATCATGGGTGGATTGCACCGCCAGCAAATCGCCGTCCATGATGCCCGCGTCGCGCATCGACATGCCGCGCACTTTCAGCAAATAGTCTGGCTTGTACGCAAACAAGCTGCTTTCAACGTAATAGGTTTTGTCAACGTGCTCTTGCGCCAGAATGGGTGAGCCTGCCGCCACGCGACCAATGAGTGGCAAGGCCAGTTGCGCCAGTGCGCTCAGGGGCGAGGCAAATTCTGCGCTGCGTGCCGCGTTGATGCTGCGCAGTGCGTCCCCGCGTAACCGGATGCCGCGAGAAGTGCCACTGACCAGTTCAATAGCACCCTTGCGCGCCAGGGCTTGCAGGTGTTCTTCAGCCGCGTTGGCGGACTTGAAGCCCAGTTGCGCGGCAATTTCTGCACGCGTGGGTGGTGCGCCGGTGCTTGCGATGGCGCTCTGTATAAGATCAAGGATTTGTTGCTGGCGATTGGTAAGCTTGGGACGGCTGAACATGATGACTCCTGAAGAGGTAGCGGGGCAACACAACATGGACCAAGTGACTGGATCAAAAACACTGTTTTAGCATCCAGTAACTGTATTTTTAACCAGTTTTTGAAAGTGTGCAAGTGAATTCTGCAAAAAATGCAAAAAAAGTGGTGGTTCTTGCCACCGGAGGCACCATTGCCGGTACGGCCAACAACGCTTCAGACAACATTGGCTACACCGCGGCACAGGTGGGCGTGACGCAGCTGTTGACGGCTGTACCAGGCTTGGGTAGCGTATTGCAAGGTCACCAGTTGGACAGTGAGCAGGTAGCGCAGGTGGACAGCAAAGACATGCGCTTTGACATTTGGCTGGCGTTGGCGCAGCGCGTGGCGCACCATCTTGGCCAGCCGCAAGTGACCGGCGTGGTGATCACGCACGGCACCGACACACTGGAAGAGACCGCGTTTTTTTTGCATGAGGTGCTGTCCGCTGAGCTGCTCAACGCCAAGCCGGTGGTGCTGACGTGCGCCATGCGCCCGGCCTCCAGCCAAAGCCCGGATGGCCCGCAGAACCTGCTGGACGCGCTGGCGGTAGCGCTGAACCCCGGCGCGCGGGGTGTGATGGCAGTGTGCGCGGGCACGGTGCACGCAGCGCTGGAGGTGCAAAAAACACATACCTACCGGCTGGATGCGTTCGCCTCTGGCGACGCCGGGCCGCTGGCCTACGTTGAAGAAGGCCAGGTACGTTTGTTAAAAAATTGGCCTCTAGCCCAGGTTGATAAAGCGCAAGTAGCTATTGACAAGATAGCAAATGGCGAGGTTTGGCCGCGCGTGGAGGTGATCATGAATTACGCTGGTGTCAGCGGTGCGCTGGTCGATGCGCTGTTGCGAGCCGCCCCTGGCGAGCCCCCCGTGCGTGGCCTGGTGGTGGCGGGCACCGGCAACGGCACCGTGCACGTGGAACTGGAAGCGGCCTTGCGCCGCGCGGTTCAGGTCGGGGTACGCGTGGTGCGTGCCACCCGCTGCGCCACGGGGCGCGTGTTGTCGCGGCCCGACGCCGAATTTGCCGATTCCCATGGCCTGTCCCCGTGCAAGGCCAGGGTGGCCTTGATGCTGGCGTTGATGGATGAGCCGGGGTGAAAAGTCGCGCTTTCCCCTTTGGTTTTTGAGAACGGTGCACAAATCACTGTCGGACGTGGGTGGGCAGTTCCAGCGCCTGTTTGGCCGCTTGTCCCAGCTCGATCACGGCCATGGCGTAGTAGCTGCTCCAGTTGTAGCGGGTGATGGTGTAAAAGTTGTCGGTGCCCGCCACGTAGCTGGGTGAGTCGTCGCCGTTTTGCAGTTCGATCAGCGCCAGTTTGCCGGTGTGCTGCAGGGCATCGCCCGTCAGCAGCACGCCATGGGCCTGAAAGCGCCCCACGCTGAAGGTGGGCAAAATGTCGGGTGTCAGCAGGGTGGGCAGGTCCAGCTTTTGCACGTCAAACGTCACCGGGTAGTGCGTGGCCAGCCCCGGCTGCCAGCCAAAGGCCTTGAAGTAGTTGGCTACCGAGCCAATCGCATCGGCGGCGCTGGCAAACAAATCAATCTTGCCGTCGCCATCAAAATCAATCGCGTACTTGCCCCAACTGCTGGGCATAAATTGCGGTAGCCCCATGGCACCGGCGTAGCTGCCGCGCAGGCTGGTGGGGTCGGTGGCGCTGCGCTGCGTCAGGCTCAGGTAGTGCCCCAACTCGCCGCGAAAATACGCGCTGCGCTCGGCCGCGCGCGGGTGGCTGGCGGGGAAGTCAAACGCCAGCGTGGCCAGCGCGTCCAACACGCGGTAGTTGCCCGGATGCTGGCCGTACAGGGTTTCAATGCCAATGATGCCGACGATGATCTCCGGCGGCACGCCGGTTTGTTGCTGCGCGCGCAGCAAGGCGGCGCGCTGTGCGCGCCAAAACGCCACTGCGGCCTGGATGCGCTGCGGCTCGATGAAACGGGCCCGGTAGGCAGCCCAATTCTTGGCTACCCCCACTGCGGGGGGTGTGACGGCTTTGGCAATGGCCGGCACGTAGCGCGCCTGCGCCAGCGTCTGGCGCACCCACGCAGGCTCCAGATCGTGCGCGCTGGCAATCTCGTGGGCGGCCTGCATGGCATCGCTGCGCTGGGCGTAGCCGGGGCCGACTGGCGCAGTTGCCAGCGCTTGGGCAGGCTTCTTTTTTGAATGTTGTTTTTTACTTGTGGCCCAAGTATTCATTGCGCATACAGCTATCAAAAAACAAGCAATCAGGGCGTTGGTTTGACGCTTTTGGAGCATGGTGGGCAAGGCAGTCAGGAAGGGCGGGGCAGTTGCCCGAGCGCTTGGCCAAGTGTAGCGAGCTGTTGCCTGAAGTCGGGTGCGCCCGCGGCGTAACGCAGCGCCTCCAATTGCAGCAGCCAGTTGCGCCAAGCGGTTCGACGCTGCGTCGCTGGTTGGGTATCAAGCGCACTGCTGTTCAGCAAATCGGCAAGCTGGCGTGGCGTGCTGTGGGACGGCAGTGTGTAGCCCGCGCGTTGCAAAACGAGCCGGGCGCGTGACAGCAGCCGCAGCCAAGGATCTTGTTTTTGTCGCTCCCACGCGTTCCAGGTGGCCCCGGCCAGGCTGGCCGTGACCACAATGGCGCACAGCAAGTAAACCAGGTCTTCCCAACCGGGTTCGTCAAAGCCCAGGTTCTGGAGCAGGTTGAGTTGCTTGGCCTGGGTGTAGTTCAGCACCCACTGGTTCCAGCGGTTGTTGGTGGCGTCCCACAGCGCACGCAGGTTCAGCGCCACCGCCGGGCTGACGGTGCCCAACAGCGCTTGGGCAATCACGCCGCGTGGCGCTTGCAGGCGGCTGAAGCTACCCACGCGAGCCGGTGACACGGCCGCTGTCGGGTCCACCCGCACCCAGCCCTGGTCGGCCAGCCAGACTTCGGTCCAGGCGTGGGCATCGCTTTGGCGCACGCTCCAGAAGCCGTCAAAGCGGTTGAGCTGACCCCCTTGGTAGCCGGTGACCACACGCGCGGGCACGCCTGCTGCGCGCATCAAAATGACAAAGCTGGAAGCAATGTGCTCGCAGAAACCCGCTTTGCGGTCAAACCAGAATTCGTCGGCGCTGTCACGGCCATAGATACCGGGTTCCAGCGTATAGACGTAGCCACCGCTGCGCAGTCGTTGCAATGCTTGTGCAATCAGGTAGCTGGCCACGTTCTGGTCGGGTGGCGTGGCCGCGCGCAGTTGTTGCGCCAGTTGTCCGGTGCGCGGGTTCAGGCCAAATGGCAGCGTCAGGTACGGGCGCAGCTGGTCGCGGGTCAGGGTTGTACCGTGACTGAATTGCGGGTAGCTGGTGACGCGGTAGCGCAGCAGCTCGGTGACGTTGGCGTTTTGCACCCATTGCAGTTCGCTGGTCATGCGCGCACGGCCCCGGGGCAGCTCGGGGGCCTGCGCCGCGGCATCGAGCGTGAGCAGCCAGGGCTGCTGGTTGGGCTCGAGCGTGACCTGGTAGCGCACCGCTGGCCCCAGCACCCGCAGTGCGGCATCTTGATCGCGCAGCAGCGCCACGCCGTCAGCGGGCTCCCAGCGCTGGCCGTTCAAGGTGGACAGCACCGGGCCGCGAAAGTACAGCTCGCTTTGCGGCGGGGGCGCGCCGTCAAAAGCAATGCGCATGGCCACGCTGTCGTCCAGTGCCAGACGCGCGATGTTGCCCACTGTCATCTGTGCTGACAGGCCACTTCGCCCGGCCATGGCGTCTGCGGGCATGCCCCACAGCGGGGCCATGCGCGGAAACAGCACAAACAGCACCACCATGATGGGTGCCCCCAGCAGCGTCATGCCAGCGGCAATGCGCGCGGCCTGCCACAGCGGCGGCTGGCCCACCGGCATGTGCGCGTTGACCAGAGCCGTCAGCAGCCCCCACAGCGCCATCAGCATGGCCAGCGCTGTCAGCAACGACTGCGAATAGAAGAAGTTGGTCAGCAGCAAAAAAAAGCTCAGAAAAAACACCACCAACGCGTCGCGCCGCGCGCGCAGTTCCAGCGTTTTCAGGGTGAGCAGCACCGCAACCAGCGTGACCCCGGCATCGCGCCCGAGCAGGGTTTTGTAGCTGAGCAGGGTTGCGGCGACGGCCACGGCCAGCAAGCCCAGCTTCCACCAACGCCCGGGCAGGGGCTGGCCGCGCCGGGCCAACGCAGCGCGCCACAGTATCACCAACGCGCTCAGGGTGCCGCACCACAGCGGCAGCTCGCGCAGCAGCGGGGCAAGCACCCAGGCGATGACCGCCAGCATGAACAAAGTGTCACGCGTTTCGCGGGGCAGCCGGTGCAAGGGGTTGGGGATCATGACGGTGTTCAGGCCAACGCCAATGCGCGCAGGCAGCGTTGCAGATGCGCGCCGCCGCGGTCGGGGGCGATGTCGGTGTCGGGGAGGCGCAGACCATAGGTGACACCCAACTGGTCGGCCTGCAGCACCCAGTTGCACAGGCGGCTGAGCTGGCGCTCCGCGTCGGTCAGTCCTGTGGCCTGGCGCTCCAGCCAGAGCGTGTGGTGCTGCTCGACGACGCTGTCGCGGCTGACCAGTTCACCCGTTTTGGCGGCTTTTTTCCAGACAATATGTTTCATCGGGTCGCCGCTGCGGTAAGGGCGCAGACCGTCGGGCTCGCCACTGTGTTGGGTGGCATGCAGCGGGCCGGGTTGGGCGTCGGCCAGGCCAATGGGCAGCGGTGGTGCCGATGCTTCGGGCTGCGGATAGACCAGCACCTGCGCGGCGGGCCGCCAGACGCTCCAGACCCGAAATGTGCCCAGCGGAAATGCGGTGTGTGCGCGAAGTGTCGGCAAGCGGTGCAGGCCACGCCCGGGGGGGTGCCAGGCCAGCGCCACGCGCGTACTGGTTTGTGCAGGGATGTCGCTGCACACCCATTGCGGTCGTTCGGCCACGGCCAGTTCGACGGCGTAGCGGGGACGCTTGCTGGCATTCACAAGTTGCACATGAAATACGCTCTTTGCTCCCGCGTAGCAAGCGTCAGGCGCTATGACGGTCATAGTGAGTCCACGCAGCGTACCGTGCGCGACATGCATCGCCACCAGGCTGCAACCGGCCAGCAAAAAGGTCAGCAGGTAGCCCGGATTGAGCTGGTAATTGATGGAGGCCACCAGTAGCACCAGCAGCGTCAGGCTCAGCATCAGCCCGGCGCTGCTGGGCACGATATAGACGCTGCGCTGCGTCAGCGTCACGCTATCGGCCAGCGGCAGGCGCTCTTCAAACCAGCGCGCCAGCCGGGCCCGGGCCCAGGTGATCGGGTACATCAAGGCAGCGGCACCGCATCCAACATGGCTTGCACCTGCCCGGCGGCATCGCGCGAGCTCTCTCCCACGGGGCTGAGCCGGTGTGCGATGGTTTGCGCCAGGATGGCGCGCACATCGTCCGGGGCGACATAGTTGCGCCCGACCAACAGCGCGTGCGCTTTGGCCACGCGCAGCACGGCCATGCCCGCGCGCGGGCTCAGTCCCTGCGCAAACCAGCGCCCCGAGCGCGTGGCTGCCAGCAAGTCCTGCACATAGTCCAGCAGCGGCTCGGCCGCGTGCACTGCCTGCACCTGGCGCTGCAGTTCTTGCAGCTCGGGCGCGCTCAGCAGCGCGGGCAGGGCTTGCACCAGCTCGCGGCGGTCACGACCGGTCAGCAGCGCGCGTTCGCTGGCGCGATCCGGGTAACCGAGCGACAGGCGCATCAAAAAACGGTCCAGCTGTGATTCGGGCAGTGCGTAAGTGCCTTGCTGGTCGTGCGGGTTTTGCGTGGCAATCACAAAGAACGGAGTCGGCAGGGCGCGCGTTTGGTTTTCGACAGACACCTGCTTTTCTTCCATGGCTTCCAACAGTGCGCTTTGCGTTTTGGGGCTGGCGCGGTTGATCTCGTCGGCCAGCAGCACCTGGGTAAACAAGGGGCCTGCATGGAAAACAAACTGGTCTGTGTGACGGTCAAAGATGGATACGCCCAGCAAATCGCTGGGCATCAGGTCCGAGGTGAATTGCACGCGTGAGAACTGCAAGCCAAAGGTACGCGCCAGCGCGTGTGCCAGCGTGGTCTTGCCGACACCGGGCACGTCTTCGATCAGCAGGTGACCACCGGCAAGCAGACAGGCCACGCAGTCTTGCGTTTGGGCAAGCTTTCCGACGATCACGGTGTTAAGCTGCTTGACCAATGCTGTAAGCTTTTCTTGTGTATTCATGGGTTAACCTTACCAAAAATCGGATCGGAGGAGACAACGCTTATGACAATGACCGGATACTTTACCCACCCAAGTTTTCGGCTGCACGAAATGACGCCCGGCCACCCCGAGTGTCCGCAGCGGCTTGACGCTATTGATGACCGCCTGCTGATTGCCGGGCTCGACATGGTGCTGAATCGGCGCACTGCGACACCGGCGGCCACTTCAGACATCGAACTGGCACATGACCGCATGTACGTGGCTGCTATTCGCGGCCTGAACGCAGAGCTGAAAGAAGCCATTGCGGCCGGTGGCGCAGACACACTGCAAATTGACCCCGACACCAGCATCAATGTGCACACCTGGACGGCAGCGCTGCACGCTGCAGGTGCCGCCACCGACGCGGTCGATGCGGTGCTGGCGGGAGAGTTCAAAACGGCGTTTTGCGCGGTACGCCCACCGGGGCACCATGCCACCCGCAACCAGTCGATGGGCTTTTGTTTTTTCAACAATGTGGCCATTGCGGCCAAGTACGCGCTGGAGCGGCACAACCTCAAGCGCGTGGCGATTGTCGATTTTGACGTGCACCACGGCAACGGCACCGAAGACATTTGCAAAGACGACAACCGCATCCTGATGGTGAGCTTTTACCAGCATCCGTTTTATCCGCTGGACTGGAAGCATTCCAACTCGCCCAACATGGTCAACCTGCCGGTACCTGCCTACACCAAGGGCATGGACATCCGCGAGATGATTGAAGCGGCGTGGATACCACGGCTGGAGGCGTTCAAACCCGAACTGATTTGTATCAGCGCCGGTTTTGACGCGCACCGTGAGGATGACATGGGCCAACTGGGTCTTGTTGAAAACGACTACGCCTGGATTACCCACCGCATCATGGACGTGGCCAAACGCCATGCGCAGGGGCGGGTGGTGAGCTGTCTGGAAGGCGGCTACGTGATGAGTGCGCTGTCGCGCAGTGTAGAGGCCCACATTCGCGCCATGGCCGATGTCTGAGCCGCAGGATATTGCCGAGTTGTGGGCGGCCTTGACGCAGCCCAGTGCCTTCACCGAGCTGGCGGTGCTGGTGCTGTGTGTGCTGCTGGCGTGGCTGCTGGCGCGCTTGGTGGCGGACACCTTTGAGGGGCGCGCCGCCAACTCCATCATGTTTGGCCGACGCATCGTTGACGGTGTGCTGTTCCCCGCGCTGTTGCTGCTGTTGGCCTATGCGGTGCGCAAGCTGTTGGCGCATTACGGCGTGCCGTTGGCGGTGTTCAAGGTGGCGGTGCCCGTTTTTATGTCGCTGCTGGCGATCCGGCTGGGCGTCAAGGTGCTGCAAGCTGCGTTTGAAGAGACGCCGTTGGTACGTTTGCTGGAACGCACCATCTCGTGGGTGGTCTGGCTGTTGATGGTGATGTGGGTTACCGGCGTGCTGCCGGTGGTGATGGTCGAGCTGGACCAGATCAACTGGAGTGTGGGGGACAGCACGCTGTCGGTGCGCAAGATCATTGAGGGCACGCTCACCGGCGGTCTGGTGCTGTTGCTGACGCTGTGGATTTCGTCGAGCATTGAAGCGCGTTTGCTGCGCAACGTGACTGGTGGTGAACTCAGTTTGCGCAAGGCAGTGAGCAACGCGGCACGGGCGCTGTTGATGTTTGTGGGTCTGCTGATGGCCTTGTCGGCGGTGGGCATCGACCTGACGGCGCTGTCGGTGCTGGGCGGTGCCATTGGGGTAGGCGTTGGCTTTGGTTTGCAGAAGCTCGCCGCCAACTATGTGTCGGGCTTTGTCATTCTGGCCGAACGCAGCATGCGCATTGGCGACAACGTGCTGGTGGACGGTTTTGAGGGCCGCATCAGCGAGATCAACGCGCGTTACACGCTCATCCGCAGTTTGGGCGGACGCGAATCGATCGTGCCCAATGAGGTGCTGATCACCACCCGCGTGGAAAACCTCACGCTGGCCGATAGCCAGTTGTGGCAATCGACCGACGTGTCGGTAGGGTATGACAGTGATGTGGATTTGGTGACGGAATTGCTGTTGCGCGCCGCGCGCAGTCAGCCGCGTGTGCTGGCAGAGCCGCAGCCAGCCGTGGCCTTGATGGCGTTTGGTGCGGATGGGCTGGAATTCAGGTTGGGATACTGGATCAGCGACCCCGAAAACGGCTTCAACAACCTGCGCTCGAGCATTAATCTGGAGATACTGCGTTTGCTGCGCGAGCATTGCATCGAGATACCGTATCCGCAGCGGGTAGTTCACCAGGTGAAAGCGGCCGAGGTTCCCGGCAAGCAATGAGCTGGTGGGATGCCGTCCCTGCCTTCTGGAAGATGGCAATTTCACGGTGGGGACTCAAAGAGGTGGCGGTATGGCTATAATAAAATAGCACGGTCGTTCTTTTATTGGATTTTGTAACGGAATGTCGCTGTTACGACCGACTTGAAACGATTGACCGCATAGAATGCACTGATTGACGTACACGTCAACTTGGCGGATGCCTGATGCTGCGTTGAGGTGCGGTTACCGGTTTGTTTTTTTCAACTTTGGAGAGTCATTTCTATGAAAGTCCTGGTCGCAGTCAAGCGTGTGGTGGACTACAACGTGAAAGTCCGGGTCAAGTCGGACAACACGGCTGTGGACACTGCCAACGTCAAAATGAGCATGAACCCGTTTGACGAAATCGCCATCGAAGAAGCCGTACGCCTGAAAGAAAAAGGCCTCGCCACTGAAATCATTGCTGTTTCCTGCGGCGTAGCCCAATGCCAAGAAACTCTGCGCACCGCCATGGCCATCGGGGCCGACCGCGCCGTCCTGGTTGAAACCACGCAAGACCTGCAACCGCTGGCCGTGGCCAAGCTGCTCAAGGCCCTGGTGGACAAAGAGCAACCTGGTTTGGTCATCCTGGGCAAACAAGCCATTGACGACGACGCCAATCAAACCGGCCAGATGCTCGCTGCCTTGGCGGACCTGCCGCAAGTCACTTGCGCCAGCAAGATTGAAATCGCGGACGGCAAAGCCAACATCACGCGCGAAATAGACGGCGGCCTGGAAACCCTCTCGGTCACACTGCCGGCGGTCATGACCGCAGATTTGCGCCTGAACGAGCCGCGCTACGTGACGCTACCCAATATCATGAAGGCCAAGAAAAAGCCGTTGGAAACGCTCAAACCAGAGGATTTGGGTGTCAACGTGGCCCCGCGCCTTATAACTCTCAAAGTGACCGAGCCACCCAAACGCAGCGCCGGCGTCAAGGTGCCCGATGTCGCTACTCTTATCGCCAAACTCAAAACCGAAGCCAAAGTCATTTAACACCCCTGAGTCAAGCTAGCGCTTGCCTGCCCCTCAAGGGGGCGAACCCGGCAGCCCGGCAAAGCCGGTTCTGCGGGTTCCTGAAGCGAAAGCCATTGCACTGCTTACTGTAAAGGATTTGAACCATGACCACCCTTGTGATTGCCGAACACGATAACGCCAGCCTCAAGCCCGCCACCCTCAACACCGTTACCGCTGCCGCCCAGTGCGGGGGCGACGTGCATGTGTTGGTGGCTGGCCACAACGCTGCCCCCGCGGCTGCAGCGGCCGCCCGGATTGCCGGTGTGGCCAAAGTACTGCACGTTGAAGCGGACACACTGGCGCACGCCATTGCGGAAAATGTCACCGCGCAGGTGGTGGCGCTGGCGGCCAGCTACAGCCACATCCTGTTTGCCGCGACCGCGTCGGGCAAGAACATTGCCCCACGCGTGGCCGCCAAGCTTGACGTGGCGCAGGTGTCAGACATCACCAAAGTCATCAGCCCCGACACCTTTGAGCGCCCAATCTTTGCTGGCAACGCCATCGCCACCGTGCAGGCGACCGATGCGGTCAAGGTTATCACCGTGCGTGCCACAGGTTTTGACGCTGCATCCCAATCGGAGCAAGCGTCAGCAGCTATTGAGTCCATAGCGGCTGTGGCCACGTCGGGGGCCACCACCTATGTCGGCAGTGAGATTGCCAAGAATGACCGTCCGGAGCTGACCGCTGCCAAGATCATCGTCAGTGGTGGCCGCGCTTTGGGCTCGCAGGAGAAGTTCAACGAGATCATGACCCCGCTGGCCGACAAGCTTGGCGCGGCCATTGGTGCCAGCCGTGCCGCAGTGGACGCAGGCTACGCGCCCAATGACTGGCAAGTGGGCCAGACCGGCAAGATTGTGGCACCGCAGCTCTATATTGCGGCGGGTATCAGCGGTGCCATTCAGCACTTGGCGGGCATGAAGGACAGCAAGGTGATTGTGGCCATCAACAAAGACCCCGAAGCACCGATCTTCAGCGTGGCCGACTACGGGCTCGAAGCAGATCTGTTTGTGGCGGTGCCTGAACTCACCGCTGCGCTTTAAGTCGATTTGAACCCCTGGGCATCCATCGTGATGCCCTTTTTTTATCTCTATCCCAATGTCGCATTGCGCGGTGTTGGACTGACCACAGCAAAACCATCGGAGAGTCATCATGAGTTATGTCGCCCCTGTCAAAGACATGTTGTTCAACATCAAGCATTTGGCACGCATCGACCAGATTGCCCAACTGCCAGGCATGGAAGACGCCGGACTGGAGACCGCGCAGGCGGTGCTGGAAGAGGCTGCCAAGTTCACCCAAGGCGTGCTCGACCCGCTGAACTGGGAGGGAGACAAGAACCCCACGTCGTGGAAAGACGGTGTGGTGACCGCTACCCCAGGCTTCAAGGACGCTTTCAAGCAGTACACCGAAGCCGGTTGGCAGGGCTTGCAGCATCCGGTGGACTTTGGCGGGCAGGGCCTGCCCAAAACCATTGGTGCGATGGTCGGCGAGATGCAAAACGCCGCCAATCTGAGCTTTTCCCTGTGCCCCTTGTTGACGGATGGAGCGATTGAAGCCTTGTTAACCGCAGGCTCGGATGAACTCAAGGCAACGTATCTTGGAAAACTGGTCAGTGGCCAGTGGAGCGGCACCATGAACCTGACCGAGCCGCAGGCCGGTAGTGACCTGGCCGCCGTGCGCACCAAGGCCGAGCCGCAGCCCGACGGCACGTACAAGATCGCCGGCACCAAGATTTTTATCACCTGGGGTGAGCACGACATGGCCGAAAACATCGTCCATCTGGTGCTGGCCCGCGTCAACGGCGCGCCCGAAGGTGTCAAGGGCATCAGCTTGTTTGTGGTGCCCAAATTCATGGCGAACCCGGACGGCTCGGTGGGTGCGCGCAACGATGTGCAGTGTGTGTCCATCGAACACAAGCTGGGTATCAAGGCCAGCCCCACCTGTGTGCTGCAGTTTGGCGACCATGGCGGCGCGCTGGGTTACCTGGTGGGTCAGGAAAACCGCGGGCTGGAATACATGTTCATCATGATGAACGCAGCCCGCTACGGCGTGGGCGTACAGGGTATTGCGATTGCAGACCGCGCTTACCAAAAGGCGGTGGAATTCTCCAAAGAGCGCATTCAAAGTCGTCCGGTGGATGGTTCCTTGCCCGCAGCGGGCCCGATCATTCACCACCCGGACGTCAAGCGCATGTTGATGACCATGCGCGCCTACACGGAAGGCTGCCGCGCGCTGGCGAGTGTGGCCGCCGCCGCCTACGACGCCGCGCACCATCACCCGGATGCGGAAACGCGCAAGCAGAACCAGACCTTCTACGAATTCATGGTGCCGCTGGTCAAGGGCTACAGCACCGAAATGAGTCTGGAAGTCACCAGCCTGGGCGTGCAGGTGCACGGCGGCATGGGCTTTGTGGAAGAAACCGGTTGCGCGCAGTACTACCGCGACGCGCGCATCTTGCCGATTTACGAAGGCACCACCGCCATCCAGTCCAACGATCTGGTCGGACGCAAGACCGCGCGTGACGGCGGCCAAGGTGCGAAAGCAATCGCCGCGCAGGTGCAGGGCACCGAGGTCGCACTGATTGCCACCGGCACGGCCAATGCGCTGGCCGTGGCCAAGCGTCTGGCCGCAGCGCGTCAGGCGTTTCTGGACGTGGTGGACTTTGTAGCGGGTAACACCAAGGCCCACCCCAACGACGTTTTTGGCGGCAGCGTGCCGTACCTGATGCTCACCGGCAACCTGATGGCGGGCTGGCAACTGGCGCGCGCACTGTTGGTGGCGCAAGAGCTGGTGGCCAAGGGCGAAGACGTGGCCTTTATGCAGGCCAAGATCATCACCGCGCGCTTTTATGCCGACCACATCCTGACCAAGGTTCCCGGTATGCGCGATGCTGTTGTGGAAGGTGCGGCAGCGGTCAACGCGCTGGCGCTGGATGCGTTTTAATGCGCCATTTGCCCGCCCCTTTGAGTGCCGTGCCGTTTCCGGTCATCGGCTCGCCCTTGTTCATCATCAGCAACCCCAAGCTGGTGATTGCCCAATGCACCAGCGGCGTGGTTGGCGCCATGCCTGCGCTCAATGCGCGCCCGGCTGAGCTGCTTGAAGATTGGCTGGCCGAAATAACTGAGGCACTGGCGGCGCACAACGCAGCGCATCCCCGGCAACCTGCGGCACCCTTAGCCATCAATCAGATCGTGCACAAAAGCAATGAGCGGCTCGAACACGACATGGCTTTGTGCGTCAAATACAAGGTGCCCGTCATCATCACCAGCTTGGGTGCCCGCGAAGATGTGAACGCCGCCGCGCACAGTTACGGCGGTGTGGTGCTGCACGATGTGATCAACAACCGGCACGCGCACAAGGCGATCGAAAAGGGGGCCGACGGTCTGATCGCCGTGGCCGCTGGTGCCGGCGGCCATGCCGGTGTGAAAAGCCCGTTTGCGCTGGTGCAAGAAATTCGCCAGTGGTTTGACGGCCCGCTGGCGCTGAGCGGATCGATCGCCACTGGTGGCGCGGTACTGGCAGCGCAAGCGATGGGGGCTGACTTTGCCTACATCGGCTCGGCCTTCATTGCCACGCACGAGGCGCGCGCCTCAGACGCCTACAAGCAGGCGATTGTTGATGGCACATCAGACGATATCGTTTATAGCAATCTGTTTACCGGTGTGCACGGCAACTACCTGGCACCCAGCATTCGCGCCGCCGGGCTGGACCCGCAGCACCTGCCAGAAAGCGATCCGAGCAAGATGAACTTTGGCGGCGACCGCACCAAAGCCTGGAAAGACATCTGGGGCTGCGGGCAGGGCATTGGCGCTGTAACGCAAGTGCAAAGTACGGCTGACCTGGTGGCGCGACTCAAAAATGAGTACGCAGCGGCGCGCGGTCAACTTTGCCATCTTGTATAAGAAATTGCCTTCCAGCCCTTTATTTGAAAGTGTAAATAGCTATTTTTTAAATAGCTATTCAAGCTCGAATCAGACTTACGTGGGCCAGGTGGAACCTTGTTCTGGCACCAAGGCACGCCAACCCAGCTCGCGTTTGATGCGCCCACGCAGCGTGTCGGCCGGGCCCGCTTCGCCGTGCACCACATAGACCTGGTCGGGCGCTTGCGGCATGGTGCGCAGCCAGGCCAGCAGTTGGTTGGCGTCGGCGTGCGCCGAGGCTGATTCCAACTGTACTACCTCGGCGCTGACTTCTACGTCACGCCCGTGAATCCGCACGGTTTTGGCACCGCTGGCCAGCGTGGCGCCGCGCGTACCCGGGGCTTGGTAGCCGGTGAGGATGATCATGTTGCGGTGGTTGCCCGCGTAGTGCGCGAGGTGGTGCAAGACGCGACCGCCGGTGGCCATGCCGCTGGCCGACAAAATGACCATCGGGCCGTGGCGGCTCGCCAGCGCCTTCGATTCGTCGGTGCTGTTGACCATGGTGGCACTGTGCGTCAGCGCGTGCGTGTCCTGGCGGCTCAGGCGGTGTTCGCCCGGGTGATCCTGAAACAGCTGGGTGGTGTGTACCGCCATCGGGCTGTCCAGAAAGATCGGTATCGAGCTGGTCAAATCTCCTTTGAGCTTGAGCAGGTGGATCGCGTGCAGCAGCGCCTGCGCGCGCCCCACTGCAAACACCGGCACCACCGCTACACCGCCGCGTTTGGCCACACGCTGCAAGGCCGGTGCCAGCTCGGTCAGCACATCCTCGTCAGGGTGGGTACGGTCACCGTAGGTAGATTCGATCAGCACTGTATCGGCCTGTGGCGCGTCGTCAGGAGGACTCATGATCAGGTCGTCCGGACGGCCCAGGTCGCCTGAAAACAAGATGCGCCGACCCGCCACTTCAAGCAGGATGCTCGACGCACCCAGAATATGCCCGGCGGCAGAAAAAGTGGCTTTCCAGCCGGGGATGGGTGCGATGGTTCTGTGGTAGTCCACCGCCGTGATCAGGTGCTGTGCGTCAAGCGCGTCCTGGCGCGTGTACAGCGGCAGCGCTGTTTCATGTTTGGAAAGCTTGTGGCGGTTGACAAAGGCCGCGTCTTCCTCTTGCAAATGCCCACTGTCGGGCAGCAGGATGCGGCACAAATCCTGCGTGCCGCGCGTGGCGTAAACGTGTCGGCTGTAGCCCTCTTTGGCCAGCAGCGGCAAGTAACCGCTGTGATCCAGGTGCGCGTGGGTGAGCAGCACCGCGCTGATCTGGTCGGGCGCGATGGGCAGTGGTGCCCAGTTGCGCAGGCGCAATTGCTTGTAACCCTGGAACAGGCCGCAGTCCACCAGCAGGCTCTTGCCGTCATGCTGCACCAGGTATTTGGATCCGGTGACGGTTCCGGCACCGCCCAGAAAGGTGATGTTGACGCTCATAGTGCGATCTCCTCGTGCAAACAAAAAAGCCACACCAGGCCGTGCGCCGGGTGTAGCCTCATTGTGCGGGATAGCCGTTGTCGGGGGAATGCCGCTTAGCTAAAAAAACTGCGCAACCGGTCGGTCCAACTGTCACCCGAAGGCGAATGTTTGCCGCCCCCCTTTTTGAGCGATTCGTCGAGCTCACGCAGCAGTTTGCGTTGGTGCTCGGTGAGCTTGACGGGTGTTTCCACCGCGATATGGCAGTACAGGTCGCCGGGGTAGCTACTGCGCACGCCCTTGATGCCCTTGCCGCGCAGACGGAACTGCTTGCCGGTTTGCGTGCCCTCCGGGATGTCAATGGCCGCCTTGCCCGCCAGCGTGGGCACGTCAATCTCGCCGCCCAGGGTGGCGGTGATGATGCTAATGGGCACGGTGCAATGCAGGTCGTCGCCGTCGCGCTCAAAAATATCGTGTTTTTTTAGCCGGATCTCGATGTACAAGTCGCCCGGCGGGCCGCCGTTGGTACCCGGCTCGCCGTTGCCCGCGCTGCGGATGCGCATGCCGCTGTCGATGCCCGCCGGAATTTTGACTTCCAGTGTTTTCTGCTTTTTGAGCTTGCCTTGGCCGTGGCAGGCGGTGCAGGGCTCAGCAATCACCCGGCCCGAGCCGCGACACGTGGGGCAAGTTTGCTGCACGCTGAAAAACCCCTGACGCATCTGCACTGAGCCACTGCCGCCGCAACTGCCACAGGTCTTGGCCTGCGTGCCGGGCTTGGCACCCGTGCCGTGGCAGGTGTCGCAGTTGTCCCAGCTGGGGATGCGGATTTGTGCCTCTTTGCCGTGGGCTGCTTCTTCCAGGGTGATCTCCATGGCGTAGCTCAGGTCGCTGCCCCGATAGACCTGACGCCCCCCCGCGCGACCGCGCTGCTGACCAAACATGTCACCAAAGATGTCGCCAAAGGCCTCGGCAAAACCACCATAAGCGTCCGCCCCACCCGGGCCACCGCGCATGTTCGGATCCACCCCGGCAAAACCGTGCTGGTCGTAGGCGGCACGCTTTTGCGCATCCGACAACATTTCGTAGGCTTCTTTGGCCTCCTTGAATTTTTCTTCCGCCGCCTTGGCTGCGTCGCCCTGATTGCGGTCAGGGTGGTGCTTCATCGCCAGCTTGCGATACGCCTTCTTGATTTCGTCGTCTGAGGCGTTTTTGGGAACGCCCAGCACTTCGTAGTAATCTCGTTTTGACATGGTCTCTATGGCCTGGTTTCAATGCAAACGCCGCGTTGAAACCGGTAGGTCTTCAGCGCGGCGCGTGTCGTCTGGTATCAACAAGTCTTTTGGCAGCCTGCGGGTCAGGGCTTCTTGACTTCCTTCACCTCAGCATCGACCACATTGTCGTCCTGAGCCTGTTTGCCGCCCTGGTGCGTTTCGCCGCCTTCGGGTGTAGCGGCGGCGTCGGCAGCTTGCTTGGCCTGGACGTCGGCGTACATCTTTTCGCCCAGCTTCTGACTGGCTGTCATCAGCGCTGCGCTCTTCTCGTCGATAGCGGCTTTGCTGTCACCCTTGAGGGCTTCTTCCAGGTCTTTGATGGCCGTTTCGATTTTTTCTTTTTCAGACGCGTCGATCTTGTCGCCGTAGTCGGTCAAGCTCTTTTTGACACTGTGCACCGTGGCCTCACCCTGGTTCTTGGCTTGCACCATTTCCAGCTTCTTCTTGTCATCAGCGGCGTTCAGTTCGGCGTCTTTGACCATTTGCTGAATTTCAGACTCGGACAAGCCCGAGTTGGCCTTGATCGTGATCTTGTTTTCTTTGCCCGTGCCTTTGTCTTTGGCACCAACGTGCAGGATGCCGTTGGCGTCGATGTCAAACGACACTTCAATTTGCGGCGTGCCACGCGCGGCCGGTGGAATACCCTCAAGGTTGAATTCGCCCAGCAACTTGTTGCCCGAGGCGATGTCACGTTCACCCTGGAATACTTTGATCGTCACGGCCGGCTGGTTGTCGTCGGCGGTGGAAAAAGTCTGGGCAAATTTGGTCGGAATGGTGGTGTTTTTGGCGATCATCTTGGTCATCACGCCACCCAGCGTTTCAATGCCCAGGCTCAGAGGCGTCACATCCAGCAACAGAACATCGCTGCGGTCGCCCGAAAGCACCTGGCCCTGAATGGCAGCACCCACAGCCACGGCTTCGTCGGGGTTGACGTCTTTGCGTGGCTCCCGGCCAAACAGCTCCTTGACCTTTTCTTGCACCTTGGGCATGCGGGTCATGCCGCCCACCAGAATCACGTCGTTGATGTCGCCGATGCTCACACCCGCGTCTTTCAGCGCGGTGCGGCACGGTGCAATGGTGCGTTCGATCAGCGCTTCAACCAGTGATTCGAGTTTGGAACGCGTCAGTTTGATGTTGAGGTGCTTGGGGCCACTGGCGTCGGCCGTGATGTACGGCAGGTTGATGTCGGTCTGGGCGCTGCTGGAGAGCTCGATCTTGGCTTTTTCAGCGGCCTCTTTCAGGCGCTGCAACGCCAGCACGTCTTTGGACAAATCAACGCCTTGCTCTTTCTTGAACTCGGTAATGATGAAATCGATGATGCGTTGGTCAAAGTCTTCGCCACCCAGGAAGGTGTCGCCGTTGGTGGACAGCACTTCAAATTGCTTTTCGCCATCGACGTCGGCAATTTCAATAATCGACACGTCAAACGTGCCGCCGCCCAGGTCATAAACCACGATCTTGCGGTCGCCCTTTTCGCTTTTGTCCAAGCCAAAAGCCAGCGCCGCAGCGGTGGGTTCGTTGATGATGCGCTTGACTTCCAGCCCGGCAATACGCCCGGCGTCTTTGGTGGCCTGGCGTTGTGCGTCGTTGAAGTAAGCGGGTACCGTGATAACGGCCTCGGTGACCGGCTCACCCAAATAGTCCTCGGCGGTCTTCTTCATCTTGCGCAATACGTCTGCGCTGATCTGCTGTGCCGCCAGCTTGTTGCCGCGCACCTCAACCCAGGCGTCACCGTTGTCAGCAGCGACGATACGGTAGGGCATCAGGTCGATGTCTTTCTGCACTTCTTTTTCAGTGAACTTGCGCCCAATCAGACGCTTGACCGCGTACAGCGTGTTTTTCGGGTTGGTGACGGCTTGGCGCTTGGCCGAGGCACCCACCAGCACCTCGCCGTCTTCCTGGTAGGCAATGATCGACGGTGTGGTGCGGGCACCTTCGGCGTTTTCAATCACTTTGGGGTTGTTGCCTTCCATGATGGCCACGCAACTGTTGGTGGTGCCCAGGTCGATGCCAATGATTCTTCCCATGTTGAAACTCCTAAATAATCAGATGTGTGTCATTTGCGGGTGACTGGATTGATTTCAAGCTGCCCCCGGCGTTTATTTGCCTGCTGCTACGGTCACAAGCGCCGGGCGCAACACGCGCTCGGAGATAAGGTAGCCTTTTTGCAGCACCGTAACGACCGAGTTTGCATCCTGGTCAGATGGCACCATGCTGATGGCCTGATGCTGATGCGGATCGAATTTGGTGCCGGACACCGGGTTGACAGCGATCACCTTGTTGCGTTCCAGTGCGGCCAGCAGCTGGCGCAGAGTGGCCTGCGCGCCCTCGCGAATTTGCTCGAGCGTGGCGTCGTTGATGGCCAAGCCGGCCTCCAGACTGTCCACTACAGGCAACAGACTTTCGGCAAAACCCTCCACGGCAAATTTACGGCTCTTGGCGATATCGTCTTCGGCGCGCCGACGGGCGTTTTCGGCGTCCGCTTTGGCGCGCAGGAACTGATCTGCCAATTCAGCGCTCTTGGCCTGCAATTGCGCCAGTTCGGCTTGGCACTTGGCCAGTTCGTCCGCCTCGAAGTTGGCCACGACAGCGGCCATATCGCCTGGGTCCTCAGAATTGACACCAGAGGTGTCGGTGGGTGAAACGGGAACGTTTTGGGCGGTTGATTCAGCCATTCGATTTCACAGATGCAAAAAAAAGATGCAAGTGAAATGGTGCCAACGGCAACATATTCAAGTGCAAAAAGGAAAAATAAGCAACGTGTTGATAACCGGACAACCTGCGCCCGCCCCGGGGGGGAGCTGTGCCAAGCCAGAGGGCTCAACTGACAGCGAGCAGCTCTACATCAAATGTGAGAGTGGCGTTGCCAGGAATGACGCCGCCCGCGCCCCTGATACCATAACCAAGATGCGGCGGGATGACCAGAGTGCGTTGGCCACCTACACGCATACCGGCCACGCCTTCGTCCCAGCCCGCGATCACCATGCCCGCACCGAGATGAAAGCTGAAGGGATCGCGTCGATCCAGACTGGAGTCGAACTTGCTGCCCTTTATGCCGTCTTGATACAGCCATCCGGTGTAGTGCACGGTGACACGCTGGCCAGCGCTGGCTATAGCGCCTTCACCGACAACGGTGTCCTGATATTCGAGCCCGGAGGCAGTGGTTGTAGCAGTCATGCGGGTCACTGGGTCAGGCTTTTTTCTTGGCTTGGGCAGTGGCCCACTTGGTGGCAAACGCCGACAAGTCACCCATGCGTTTGAGCAGGTCACTGCCCATGTGGGTCACGATGTAGCCGTGCTGGCCATGATCCATCAGACCAGCTTCACGGAGTTCCTTGATACGGGTATTGAGCGTGTTGGGTGTGATGCTGCCCACGCTGTCTTGCAGCAGGCGGAAGGTTTGCGGATGCCCATCTTTAAGCGCCCAAAGCACACGGATGGCATAACGCGATTCCAGCAGGCTGAGCAATTGACCGATGGCAGCACTTTCTTTGGTACTCATGTAAGGGGTCTCCTTGGGTTTTGGCGGTCTGACTTCAATACGACACGAGTTGACCGTTTGGTTTCAGTGCACCCTGGTCAATCCGCAAATTCACTTGGCAATGCTGAACTATATCGCAAAATTCCTGTAACGCTACATCTTTCGTAGCTCTCAAGCATCACCTGAAAAGGAAATAGTGCGGTATATTACAGCCGCGTTTTGATCAATGTTGCTCAGAGTTGATGCCAAGTGATGGCGTAACAAGATGGGCGCTGACACAGGGCAAAAACCATGGCTTTTAATTTTGAGCAGGTTCACAATTACCACGAGCGCGTTGTTTTTGAAGCCGTTGCCAGGCTCTCCACCTCTTACCCTGCCTTCGACTCTGGTATGTTGGCCGATGTGGCTTGCATGACGCTGAACCGTTTGCCTGTGCGTTATGTTCGGCATGATGTTGACATGATGTTTTATCTCACCGAGAAAGAACGCACAGCCATGGATGAAGCGATCGACGAGGCATTGGCGTACGCTTTTGCATACGTCGGGCAGCGCGCCAACCGCCCTCTGGTCTCGACTTGACCAACCGCGCCGCGCGCTGTTTGCATTTACGACATTGAACAGTCCGTCTTTTTACCCCGTTGGTACGCCGGGTCAACTTTGGCACGACGCTGACCTGGCGTGCTGGCGCGCGCAACAGTTGAGGCGGCGTAGCTACGCGGCAGATGTACTGCACCGTGTCGAAGCGCTGACAGGAAGGTTTGAAATAGTGCGTTATGGCGACGTGTCTTACGCAGATGAACACTACGCTTTGGTGGCTGTGCGCAACCAAGCGTGGCGACCAGAACGGCCTGCCGTGTTGATCACAGGGGGCGTGCACGGCTATGAAACCAGCGGCGTTCATGGTGCACTGCGTTTTTTGGAGATGCAGGCTCATCGCTACCAGGAGAAAGTCAATTTTTTGGTTGTTCCCTGTGTCAGCCCCTGGGCTTATGAGCGCATCCAGCGCTGGAACCATGACGCGGTGGATCCCAATCGATCGTTTCGAGACAACAGTCCGGCGCAGGAATGTGCTGCTTTGATGCACTTGATTGCCCCGTGGCGGAGTCAATTTGTGGCGCACATCGACTTGCACGAGACGACCGATAGCGATGAATCTGAATTTCGTCCAGCGCTGGCCGCGCGTGACGGCAAGGCCTTTGCACCCTGCGTGATCCCCGACGGTTTCTATTTGGTGGATGACACGGACAACCCGCAACCTGAATTCCAGCGCGCCATCATCGAGTCGGTGCGGCGCGTCACGCACATTGCACAGCCGGACGCGCAGGGCCTCATTCTTGACGCGCCCGCCGCAGCGCAGGGTGTGATCCGCTACGCTGTGAGGACCTTGGGCCTGTGCACCGGCATCACCGGCGCACGCTACACCAGCACCACCGAGGTGTACCCGGACAGCCCCAGCGCCAGTGCAGAAAAATGCATTGAAGCACAGGTTGCAGCCGCGTGCGCTGCTATTGATTTTGTGTGTAAAAGGACATAGAAGTCGTGGCCAGGAAAACCGCAGAATCAAACTGGAAACGCATCGCGTACGTTTGAGTCATCGTCTCAGGTGACGGAAAGTAATCGGCCTGTTTGCATTGGCCTACTTTCCCCAACTATCCCTCAACCCCACCGCCAGATTAAACACCGGCTTGCTGCCCTGCACATGATCCACCCGGTCCGCGACAAAGTAGCCATGCCGTTCAAACTGGAAGTTCTGCCCTGGCAGCGCATTCGCCAGCGACGGTTCGACTTTTGCTGTGATGACCTTCAGGCTGTTCGGGTTCAGGCTGGCCAGAAAGTCTTTGCCGCTGGCGTCGGGGTTGGCGTCCAGAAACAAGCGGTCGTACAAGCGTACTTCGGCGTTCATACTGTCGGCCACGCCGACCCAGGTGATGGCGGCCTTGACCTTGACGTTGTCGCTGCCGGGGGTGCCGCTCTTGGTGTCGGGCAGCACGCTGGCCAACACCTCGGTGATGACGCCATTGGCGTCGCGGGTTGCGCCGATGCATTCGATGACATAGCCGCCTTTGAGCCGCACCTTGTTGCCCGGAAACAAGCGGCGGTAGCCTTTGGGTGGCACGTCTTCATAGTCTTCCCGCTCAATCCACACTTCTTTGCCGATCGTGAAGTGGCGCATCGGGCTTGCCACACCTTCGGGCGGATGCGGCAGCGCCGACTGGGTGCAGGGTTCGAGGTGGCCTGGCGCAAACACTTCGTCCCAGTTGGTTAGTACCAGTTTCACCGGGTTGAGCACGGCAAAGCCGCGTTGGGCTTTGGTTTCCAGGTCTTCGCGCAGGCATCCTTCCAGGGTTGAATAGTCGATCCAACTGTCGCTCTTGGAGACACCAATGCGCTCGGCAAACAGTTGTAACGCCTCGGGCGTGTAGCCGCGCCGACGCAAGCCGACGATGGTGGGCATGCGTGGGTCGTCCCAGCCGCTGACCCGCTGGTCATAAACCAGTTGTGCCAACTTGCGCTTGCTGGTGATGACGTAGGTGAGGTTCAGACGGGCAAACTCGTATTGGTGCGGTGGCGGGCTGGCCAGCAGGCCGCCCTCGATCAATCGCGCCATCAGCCAGTCGTAAAACGGGCGTTGGTCTTCAAATTCAAGCGTACAGATGCTGTGGGTGATCTGCTCCAGCGCGTCCTCGATCGGGTGCGCAAAGGTGTACATCGGGTAGATGCACCAAGTGTCGCCGGTGTTATGGTGCGTGGCGCGCCGGATGCGGTAGATGGCCGGGTCGCGCAGGTTGATGTTGGCCGACGCCATGTCAATTTTGGCGCGCAGCACCATGGCACCGTCTTCGTACAAACCGTCGCGCATCTGTTCAAAACGTGCCAGGTTGTCCGCCGGGCTGCGGGTGCGGTACGGGCTGTCGATACCGGATTTGCCAAAGTCGCCGCGGTTGACGCGCATCTGCTCGGCTGTTTGCTCATCGACATAGGCATGGCCGGCCTTGATCAAATACTCGGCCGCGCGGTACATGAAGTCAAAGTAGTCGCTGGCCTGGTACGGTTGGTCGTTGCCTGGCTGACGCCAGTCAAAGCCCAGCCACTGCACCGCGTCGATGATGCTGTTGACGTATTCGGTGTCTTCTTTTTCAGGGTTGGTGTCATCAAAGCGCAGGTGACAGACACCGCCGTAGTCGCGCGCCAGGCCAAAGTTCAGACAAATGCTTTTGGCGTGGCCAATGTGCAGGTAGCCGTTGGGCTCTGGCGGAAAGCGCGTGCGGATTTTGGCCGGATCGGGCGCGCCCGCGGCGTGGTGCGCGGCATCACCCGGCGAGCCCCCCCAGCGGCGTTGGGCATAGGTGCCTTTGGCCAGATCAGATTCAATGATCTGACGCAAAAAATGGCTGGGCTTGGCGGCGTCTGATGCCGTTGCCGGGGCTTGGGGATGGTTGTTGGCGGTCGTCGGGGAAGTCATGCGGGGCATTTTAGACGGCCCACTTGCACTGGGCCCGAAGCTAAGCGCTGATCGTTAACGCAGTCAAAAATGCAACGCACTTGCAAAGGGCAGAGGCATTGCGGCAGATCAGGCCCGTGAATCCCGCAGCGAGCCGCCGAATGCGATATTCAACCTGTTTTCATAACGGCTACGGGCTACGCCAGCAGTGACTCGGTAAACGCGTTGATGGCGTTGATGTCTGGGGGCAGTTCGGTAAAGGGCAGGTGCTCACGCTGCAAGATCAGCCGCAGTCCGGCGTCCACTTCCTTGGCCTGTTCCTCGTCCTGAAAGCGACCACTGCGCACGTATTTCTTGTCGCCACGGTGCACCAGGACGTTGATGTTGTCGTTCTGTCGATACCACTCAAGAATTTGCTCGCGGGTTTTGGCAATGTCGCAGATGTTGTCGGCGTAGTTTTCGTTGTAGAACAACACTTGAGGCAATGAGCATTCGGTAATCAAAAAATGAACTTGCCCGTCAATCAGGTTGAGCATTTCATACTGGCGCTGGGCAATGTAGTACTGGTTTTTCAAGACTTCAAAGTTTTGTTGCCAGACCAGCGATTTAGCGTAGTCGGGGATGATTTCGACCGTCTTGCCATGCAGGTTCAGGTACAGCACGATGGCTGCTGAAAACAGTGATTTTTCACTGCCTGGCCCACCAATGATGTTGATGACCTTGGTCGGGTACAACCGCATCTTGGTCTCGGGCAGATGGTTGATCACATTGGTATAGCGGATGGACATGGGGGCAAATCATACGGGGTTTTGGCGTTGGACGGCAAGTTGAGCCTTGTCTGGTCGAATCTGTATCAGACGGCATCACACGCGCTTGTGCCAGACGTGTTTTCATGGCTGAGCAGCGATAATTCCGCGACGGAAGGAAACAAGCATGGATATTGTGTTGTTGATCAAGGCCGCTGTGATGGGCTTGGTAGAAGGTTTGACCGAGTTTTTGCCAATTTCAAGCACGGGCCACTTGATCCTGGCGGGTGCCTTGCTGGGCTTTGACGATGAAAAAGCCAAGGTGTTTGACATTGCCATCCAGACCGGTGCCATTTTTGCGGTAATTCTGGTCTATTGGCAAAAAATTCGCGCCACCGTCTTGGCTTTGCCGTCCGAAAAGCAGGCGCAGCGTTTTGCCCTGAACGTGCTGATTGCGTTTGTGCCAGCGGTGGTGCTGGGCCTGTTGTTTGGCAAGGCCATCAAAGCGCATCTGTTTACCCCGGTTGTGGTGGCCAGCACTTTCATTCTGGGCGGCTTTATCATTCTTTGGGCCGAGCGCCGTCAGCAGAGCAACCCTGCCGTGGCGCGCATTCAGGATGTGGATGCCATGACGGCCATGGACGCGCTCAAGGTGGGGCTGGTTCAATGTTTTGCCATGATCCCCGGCACCAGCCGCAGTGGTGCGACCATCATTGGTGGCATGTTGCTGGGCTTGAGCCGCAAGGCCGCTACCGACTTTTCGTTTTACCTGGCGATTCCCACGCTGATCGGTGCTGGTGCCTACAGCTTGTACAAAGAGCGCGCGTTGCTGTCGCTGGCCGACACGCCGCTGTTTGGTGTTGGGCTGGCCATGTCGTTTGTCAGCGCTTGGCTGTGTATTCGCTGGTTACTGCGTTTTATTTCAACGCACAGTTTCAACGGATTTGCCTATTACCGCATCGTGTTTGGTTTGGTGGTGCTTGCCACCGCCTGGAGCGGCACCGTCGTCTGGTCGGCCTGATTTTGCGAGCGTCGCGGTCAGCCCATATTGAGCAGGGCTGCCTCGATCGCGGCGGCGGTAGCCAAGGGCTTTTCCATGGGGAACAGGTGGCTGCCGTCAATCATCATGATGCGCCCCTGCGTCACACGCTGCGTCAGCGTCATGCCCACTTGCTTCATTTCTGCCGAGCGTGTGCCGCCGATGAATGACACCGGGCAACGCAGCGGGTGCTGCCGTAACACAGCTTCGAGGTTGTCTGGCAGCGTGTTGTAGATGGCAGTTTCCACCGCACGGTCAAAACGCAGTACGCGCCGCAATTCACCGTCCACCATGGCATCGCAGGTGCCGTGCGTGATGTAGTCCTGTAGCACCTGGGAGTGCCAGCGGGCAAATGCGCGCTTACCCTGAAAATACGTCAGCGCGCTGGCCGCGTCGGGCCACTGGTTGCGTCGGCGTCGGCTGACCTTGCCAGGCGACCAGTTGCCCACCAGTTGCGTGCGCTTGGCCATGCCCAGCGCGGTGGCCTTCCAGCCGGCAATCAGTGGCGCGTCCAGCAGCACCGCGGCACGCGCCAGGCTGGGCGCGTGGGCCGCGGCCATCAGGCTCAGGAAGCCGCCCAACGAATGCCCCACCAGGTAAGCTGGCTGGCCCTGCTGCTGGACCAGGGGGGCCACAAAATCCAGCAATTGCTGCAACAGGTGCGGCCAGTTGCTGGTTACCGGGTAGCGTGGATCGTGACCAAACTGGTCGATGGCCTTGACCGTATAACCGCGCGAACGCAGCGCCTGAAACAACACGCCATAGGTGGCTGCGCCAAAACTGTTGGCGTGTGAGAAAACGATCAATGGCCGACGATGGGGCATGGTGTCAGATCAGCTTTTCATCAGGGGTAGTGATTTTTTTCAACGGGCGGCTGCGCGCAGCGTTTTGCATGAGGGGTACGGTGGTGTGGCCACCGTCCCACATGGGGTCCTCGATGCTGTCAAACACCTCGCGCAGCTTGACCCCCCAATTGTTATGCATCATCCGGAAGTAAGGGTTGTCCTCATCGATGCAGACCACCTTGTCGGTCTGGAACTGGTTGGCCTCATACACCACCAGGTCCAACGGCAGGCCAACCGACAAATTGGACTTGAGTGTGGAATCCATAGACACCAGCGCGCACTTGGCCGCTTCGTCCAGTGGCGTGTGCGGCGTAACAACGCGGTCCAGCACAGGTTTGTCATATTTGGATTCACCAATTTGGAAGTACGGTGTTTCGGGGGTGACTTCGATGAAATTGCCTGCCGAGTACACCTGGAACAGGCGCTTGCCTTCGCCCTCGATCTGGCCGCCAAAAATCAGGCTCACATTGAAGTCCACCCCGGCGAGCTTGAGCGACGCAGCGTCGCGCTGGTACACATGGCGAATGGCAGCACCCAGCACCCGCGCGGCGTCAAACATGCTGCGCGCGTTCCAGATCGTGATGGGCTCGCTGTCTTCGTGTTCTTTGAGCTTCTCTACCTGCAAAATCTCTCGTACCGACTGTGAAATGCTCAGGTTGCCCGCCGACAACAGCACCATGAAACGATCGCCGGGCTTTTCATAGACGATCATTTTGCGAAAAGTGCTAATTTGGTCCAGACCGGCATTGGTGCGGAAATTGGACAAAAAAATCAGTCCCGCGTTGAGTTTGATAGCGACGCAGTCAGAGTCCAGAATAGAATTATGCGGTTGGTCCAGTTCTGGTCGTGCTGGTAAAACTCGGTTTTCTCCACACCTTTGGGGATGCCGTTGAAGTCTGAGAACAGGTCGGCGGTGGTCTGACCAGCCTCGTGTTCTCGCTCCCGGGTTTGGCGCAACAAGTCGTCAATCAGCACCTTGGGGTGGACTTTTTCCTGGATGTAAAGCGGCGGCGCGTTGACCACCAGGTCGCTCCAGTCCTGCTCGTCCTTGCCGCGCCACACCAGTTGCGGGTCCAGGTCGGTGTTGCGCGAATATCGCACTTGCTTGGGGGCGATGTGCTCTTGCGTGGCAATGAATTGCTGCTCGACCGACGGGATGTTTTTGCGCTTGGCCTCGTCGTGGGTGAGAGTCTCGACGTGTTTGGTGCTGAGTTTGGTGGCCATGGGGTCTGCTGTGGTTTTAGCCTTCAAGGCTGCCAGGGTTCTTGAGTGATTTTTTGTCTTCAGATGTCAGCCGACGCGCCACTTTTTTGACAACTTCCGCCGCTGGCAAACTCTCGGGCCGAATGCCACGACTCAGCAAGGTGTTGCGAACCGCGTCGTTGTTGGTGATGTGTTCAGACGAGATGGCGCGTTCGGTCCCCAACTGGTGCGCACGGGTGTTGAAAATGGTGATTTCGGTCGCGAAGTCTTTGGCTTTGAGAATGATGGTGGGAGCAAAGTCGGCCAGCGGACGGTTGTCGGGGACGTTCCAGGTGGACTTCATGGCCTGGGTAGATTTGCCAAACAGTGCCTGATCGCCCTTGCTGCGGATGATGGCAAAGTCCTGGTTGCCGCCCGTTTGCTCAAAAATGACCTGCGAGAGTTCTTTTTCAGTTTCCGAGAGTTTCCTGCGGGCTGAAACCCGCTCGGCTTCCAACAGGCGCTGTTCGATCAGTTCGGCTTTGCGGGTTTGGACAGCGAAGTAGGTTTGGGCGAAGGCAATTTCCTGCTTGCGCGGGTCGCCGTTTTGGGCGATCAGGTAACAGGCGTAGCGAGTGAGCATGATGTCGTCAATGTCGCGCTGGCTGCCAGAGCCCAGATCGACCATTTTCCTGACGTCAGGAAAATGGTCTGGCACTGGATGACCCGACACCTCACAGGCGGTTTTGGCCCTTGAGACCACGTTGAGAAAGTTCTCCCACTTCGCGTAGCCCAACAGGTGTTGGATGTCCCGCGCCAGCCAAAACTCGACACCGTTGTCGGCCCGTTGCGCATGGGCTTCAAAGTTGTTGGTCAGGCTATGAATAAGCTCAGTTTTCATTTCGTCACCCCCTCGATCAGCTTGTTGAAGTGGGCATCCACCGTGGCCTTGAAGTCGGCTTGAATCTGAAACACCTCGGTGAACTCGGCAAAGGCCCAGCGGCCATAAGTGCCCAGATGGTTGACGCCGGGCACCCAGTAGGTGTCCATGGTGGACTTTTTCTCTACCGCATCTTCGCCCCGGTAACCTTTGATCTCGACTACCAGGTGCAGCGGGTCGGCTGGGCCGTAGCCGTCATCGACCAGCACGATGAAGTCGGGCAGGTATTTGCGCATGATGGAGCCAAAGCGGTACGGCACTTCCAGCCCTAGGTTGTGGTTTTTGACGTAGGCCAGCACCTTGGGGTGGGATTCGGCCACTCGGCAAAACTCGCCCTCCCAGTCACTGTCCAGAATCACCCAGTTCAAGTGGCAGTGGCTGGCGCTGGTTTCCCAGCGGTCGGTTTTACTGGTGTTGAAGCGCACATGGGCTGTGCTGCCGGTGGGGTTGTAGGCATCCAGCAGTGCCTTGATGGGGCGCGCGCCCAAAAACTGGCGGGTGATGGCGGCGGTGATCTTGTTGCAGGCCATGTCGGCCAGCTCCTGGTACATCAGCAGCGCGGGGTAGGTGTCGCCCTTGCAGACCAGGTATTTGGGGTTGCCCGCGTCGTCCACCGCATCCAGCCATTCTTTGACAATGCGTTTGAGCTGGCCAAACAAGTGCAGTTTGGGCGCTTCGCCGGGGTCGCGCCACTTGGTGTAGAGCAGGCGCTGGGTCAGTTGAAACAGCAAGGTGCTGGGGCGCATATCACCCAGGTGCTTCAGGCTCATGTCGGCACCTTCGCCAATGATGCCGGAATTGCGGGTGATAGACGGCCCCACCAGCGCGGGGCTCAGGGTCAGGATGGATTCGTCGTTAAAGCTGGCGCTCAAACGCTCTTCAGGCAGCTCCACACGGTAGCCTTCAACGCGGGGAAAGGTGATCTCTAGCGCATCACGCTCCGGACGCATGGCCTTGACCTGCACGGTTTCGCGTGGCGGCTGGGGTGGGCCAATGACCGGCTTGGCAGTAAAGTTGAAGGGAATGCCAAATACGTCGGCGTACTCAACGTTGAACAGACCCTCTTCGTTCAGCTCATACGATTGACGGCGCAAGGCACGGCCAATGACCTGCTCACACAGCAACTGGGTGCCAAAGGCGCGGATGCCCAGCACATGGGTAACGGTGTTGGCGTCCCAGCCCTCGGTCAGCATGGAAACCGATACCACGCAGCGGATGCCGCCACCCAACTGACCAGACTTGCCCACAGTGTTCATCACCTCGCGCAGCAAGTCCTGGTCGGTGATGTTGTCGCCAGAACGGGCATCGCCACTGCGCTCCACAATTTCTCGGCGAAAACGCTCGATTTCATCGGCAGCCATGCCCCGAAAGTTGTCGTCCAGCGCGTCGCCCGCCTCCAGCTGTTCGCTGTCAATCAGCAGGGTGTTGGGGCGTGGCAGCGGGTTGCCAGTGGTGTCGTCAAAGTTGCGCAACAGCGCCAGACGGCCGTTTTCCAGGGTGCTGGTGCCGTCGTCATTGTGGCGCTGGAAACCCGAGACGAAGTCATAGACCAGCTTGGAAATGGCGGTGTTCTGGCACACGATGATGAAGCACGGCGGCACCTTGATGCCGTGCTCTTCCCACAGCTTGTAGGTCTTCTCGTAGTGGCCATAAAGCGCCAGTAGCGCCGTCTGCAGGCGCAGAGGCAATTTAAGCGGGTCCAGTTCGCCACCGGTGCCACGGCCCTTTTTGGGCATGTCTTTGCGGATGTGCTCCCACAGGTTGCGGAAAACCGGCATTTCTTCGCCGGGGATGTTCTCGGCCACAGGCACACGGGGCAGCTTGACGATGCCGCATTCAATGGCATCCATCAGCGAGAAGTCGCTCATGGTCCAGGGAAACAGCGTGCCTTCGGCGTAGCCAGAACCGCTCAAGAAAAACGGCGTGGCAGACAGGTCCACAACACGCGTGACGCCCAGTTTGCGATGGACGGCCTCCAGCCCCGAAATCCACAGCCGGGCAGCTTCGTTGTTCTTGTCGGCCTCCTTCTTTTCGTCACCCTTGAGGTCTTCGTCATCATCAGGCGTGGGCTTTTCACGGTAGCAGTGATGCGCTTCGTCATTGATGACCATGATGTTCTTCATGCCCATCAGGTCGGGCATCACACGCTGGAGCATCTGGCCTTCGGTCTCCAGCGTCAATGGCGCATCACCGGTGCGGCCTTGCAGCAACTGGCGACCGCCCTTGGACAGCTTAATGCGCTCGCGCCGCTTGAAGGCGTGGTAGTTGGTGATGACGATCTTGGCGCGGCTCATGTCATCCAGCATGTCGCTGGGCAACAGTTCGCGGTCTTGGTAATAGCTGTTGGGGTCGTTGGGCTGCAAGACGCGCAGGCGGTCTTTGATGGTGAGACCGGGGGGCACAAATCAGAAAACCTCGGGTGAAGTGTTTGCTGGTGGGGCGGCGCACTGCGTTGATGGTCTGCCAGGCAATCAGCATGGCCATGACAGTGGTTTTACCGGCACCGGTGGCCAGCTTGAGCGCAAGGCGCATCAGCTCGGGGTTGGCGTCTTTGTTGGCGCTGGTCAGGTGGTCCAGCAGGAGCTTGCCGGCCTTGGTCAGAGGCGCGACTTCCGTCAGCCAGATGGCGGTTTCTGCGGCTTCGACCTGGCAGAAGAATGGGCGGACACCGCTGAAGGTGTGATGCCGCCAGTGTTGCAGCAGGCGCGCTGTTTCAGGGGTAACCTGCCACTGGCCGGGATTGGGCAGGCTGCGCCAGGAATCGACGGCCTGGCGTACCTGGTTGATGATGGAGGTAGGGTCGTACTGCTGCGCTGCGCTTGACAGGTTCAGACCTTCGTCAAACAGCATTTCAGCCTGCTGGCTGCTCTTCTTGCGCTTCTTGGGCTTGGGGATAGGGGTGATGAATTCGGCGCGACGACGCGTTTCAAGCACTCGCTGCGTGGGCTGGCCGTCGGGGTCAAGCTCCCAGTGCCTGCTCGGGCAGGCGTAGGGGGAGTTGAGGATGGGATGGTCGAAGAAAGGGTTGGACATGATGCGCAATGCTGCTGGGCTAAATGACTGCAGGAGCCGTCAAACGGCATTCAGACGTAGCCATACGGTTGACGTTGGAAGTTGCTGAGCAACGTAGCAAATTGCCGAGGTTGTGGCGCGCCTGTGGCATACAGTGTCCCTTGGAGTGTTATTGGTTTTTCATTGCATTCTAGGGTGGTCTCGTCGGGGCTTCTATCGCGAATGTGGCAGGCAGGAGCCCAAAACAAAAAACCCCGCACAGGGCGGGGCTTCAGGCAACTTCCATTTGCGTATAGCCATTTGGAAGTTAGGGTACTGGCGGAGAGGGAGTCCGTCGAATCCACTTTTAACGCATTGATTTATAAGGTGTTTTTAGGGTGTCATTTTTCTACCCACCTAAATACCCCCCTAAAAACAAAACGCTTGGACAACTCCACCACGTAAAAATCGAAGTGCAGTCTAGCACCTCCACCACGGCCATGCAGCGCGGTGCCACCACGAAAAAATCGCAGTGCAGGCCGGTGGTGAACCTCCGAAACCATCGAAACCCTATCGCGCATCTTTGACACTTTGCGCGCCACGGCGGGCGCGAACCGACATAACCGATAAAACCTATTCGCTATGGGTCATAGGCTTATCGCCCAAAAAGGCGGAAAGCTCAGGTGCCTACGCCCAATAAGGCGTCGGTGCTGCTCTGG
>Ga0172371_10001492_pt1 | contig 37228 bp, 20 predicted proteins | sample Lak12m_FD_114543 | JGI IMG/M metagenome (GOLD analysis project Ga0172371, IMG submission 114543) | Freshwater microbial communities from Kabuno Bay, South-Kivu, Congo - kab_022012_12m | ecosystem: Environmental > Aquatic > Freshwater > Lake | place: Democratic Republic of the Congo: South-Kivu... | reverse complement strand
TGTCACCGCTTTCGTCCCGGCCTGTCCCAGCTCAGAGATGCTTGGCTTGACGCGGATGCGCCGTCGCCGGACTGCTCTTGCCCTCCAGGCGCCCGGCAGTACCCTCCGGTCTGGAGGGCAAGCACAGTCCCGCGCCTGCGGGACGGCGCGCCGCCGTGTGAGGTCCAGTCGGGTGACCGCACACGCCAGGGCGGCCACGGGCTGGACCGGCGGCATGAGGCGGTGCACGTTACCCTCTCTGTTACCGGCAGCGTGCGGCGGCCGGCAGGAGGGTCCTCAGCATGCGAACAAGCCTCTACCGATGGTTGGCCGGAGCGGCGCTGGGCGGGTGCGTTGCCGGGCTGGCGGCCGAGTTCCCCCTGGCGCCGTACGTCGATCCGGCGCAGTTGGATGTGCCCTGGCCCAAGCACAGCCATTACCGGCAGCCCTGGCGGGCCTTCCTGGAGACCCGCAGCGGTGACGAGTTCCGCCGCGGCATCGGCATCAACCTCAACGTACCGGCCAACGAAGACCTGGCCGCACGGCTGCTGGCTGAGGCGGGCTTTCGCGCGGCGCGCATCGAGATCGGCTGGGGGCAGGTCGCCTGGGACGAGGACGGTCTGAACGACGCGGCGTGCGTCAGCCGCCGGCTCCAGGCCTGCCGCGCCCACGGGCTGCGGCCCACGGTCCTGCTCAATGCCCACCACGGAGTGCCCTGCCCAGTGCGGTCCTTCGAGCGCCGCCTGACGGCCGACGCGGCTGCCGGCGACCGCACGCTCCGGCTGGACAGCCTGGCCGATGTCGTCCCGGGCCGTTCCGGGCTCAGCAACCTCACGGACTACATGGCTGCCCAGGTCTTCATCACCGCCACCGACCCCGCCACCGGGGGCTGCTCCCTGAGCCGGCCGTTGCCCAAGGCCCTGAAGAGCGGCGAGAAGGTCCTGCTGGCGACCCTCAAGTACCTACCGGCGCACCCCGTCGGGACTCCTGAGTTCGAGGAGACGGCCGCGGGCTGGGAACGCTACACGGACCTGGTGCTGGCCGCCGTGGCAGCGGCCGGGATCCAGGACTTCGATGTCGAGATCTGGAATGAGCTCAGCTTCGGTTCGTGCTTCATGGGCACGCACGGCATCAACGAGTACTACGATCCGCCCAAGCTGCCGGCCGGGACGGACTTCCTCAACCCCGGGGGCCATGCCTGGGAGATCGGTCGGCGCACCGTCGAGAGGGTCCGTCGAACCTCACCCGCGGCGCGCTGCATCTGGGGGTTCTCCAATACGACCTTCTTCCACACGCCCATAGAGAAGCTGCCGCCTGGAATGGCCGGGCAGACGTATCACCCCTATGGCACCGGTACACGGAGCCTGCCCGACCGGGAGCAGGCCCCCGACGATCCGCAGCGGTGCCTGGAGGGGTTCGTGCCCCGGCACGAGATACGCCTGCCCGAAGGTTGGGCCCAGACCTACATCCAGACGGAAAGCCTCATGCGCCTCCTCCGTCCCGAGGCCAGAGCCCGTCGTCCGGAGGGATCGGCGCTCTTCGTGCACTGCATGACCGAGCACGGCGTCGTGCCCGGCGAGTGCGGCGTCGCGACCGAGGCCGGAGCCTGGGACCTCAAGGCCCGCTGCGCCCTGCGCGCGTTCTGCTTCTGGCTCGGCAAAGGCATCTCCGTGATGCACTACTACGGCGCCTTCGACCAGGATGCAAAGGGCATGGGACTGCTGCCGGTAGACCTATCTGAACATGCTGATGGAGAAGCGTTTGCAGACGTTGCCACGCCACCTCTCCAGGCCGTGCGACGGCTGACTGCTCTCTTCGCCGACAGTGTGCCGGTCACGGCGCCCGTGCCCGTGACGGTGGCCGCGACCGCCCTGGCGGAGGGCCGTCCAGTCTTCGGCGGCGATGCCACTCACCCGCCGCTGTGGGAGCGCGACCTGCTGGCCGTGCTGCCCTTCCAGACCGGGCCAGAGGGATTCGTCGTGGTGGTCTATGTCATGACCTACGACGTCACTAGCCCCATGCCCGAGGTACCCTATCGCCTGGCGTTGGGGGGCCTGCCGCCGGGATTGTCCGTCCGCCGGTTTCATGAACCCCTCACCGGCCGCGATGTGCCCCTGGCCGGAAGCGTCTCGCCCGCGGGCGTGCTGACCCTCGAGATGCCGGTGGCCGACACCCCCCGGTTGCTGGTGATCGGGAGGTAGGACGGCCGGTCCCAGTGGTGGCGGCAGACCAGCGGCGCTCCGGCCCGCGGTGGCGGGCCTGCTCTTGCCCTCCAGGCACCCGACAGCACCCTCTGGTCTGGAGAGCAAGCCCAGGGGCGGCAACGGCCGATCCGGCGCGTAGCCGGTCTGGGGCCCCGCGCGGGCGCGTGGCTGCGGCGGCGCTCCGGCCGTGTGTGCGGGCCTGCGCCTGCCCTCCGGCGGTCCCCTCACGGGGCGTCGTTGCCCAGCAACTGCAGCGTGAACTCACCCGTGATGCGGTCGCCGGCCTTCAGTGGGGTCTGGCCCAGACGGCATGACGAGAGCACGTGCAGCCAGGCGCCGCCGGCTGGGTCCAGGCAGGCTCGGACATGCCTGTCGCCCGCCGCCAGGACTCTCACTCCGCGGCCGGCAGCGTCCGTGAGAGCCGCTTCGTAGATGTGGAAGCGGATGCTGCGGAAGTCGGCGGTACCCAGGGCGGTCTGGTCTTGGGACCACGGCCAGTCAGGGCGGAGGCCCTCCGGGTCCGGGCCATGGGTCCCCGGACGCCAGGCCAGCGCGGTGCCCTCGGTTCGGCTGATGGAGTCATCGGGGAAGACACCCCATTCACTCCAGCGCCGCCAGTGGAGACGGTCTGTGGCCGCCGGCAGCCGGAGGCGCACGCCGATCTCGCGGACGGCGGTCTCATGGCCGCTGTAGGTGTAGTCCGTGCGGAGGGTCGTCAGGCCCTCGCGGTCGATGAGCCAGACGATGGTGCCGGCGACGTCCGGGTAGCGGTCCCGGGTCACGATCTCAAGGCCATCTGGGTGTTCCCGGACGTCCACCGCCTCGACGACTCGGGTGCCGGGCTCGGGGAGCACGGCGTAGGGCTCGGACTTGGGCCCGGCGAGGTCGCCGAAGTCGTAGCGGGTGAGGTGCAGGGCAGGGGCCTCGACCAGGGCCGCGGCGTGGGCCGGGTCCTGCGGGTCCAGGGCCGCCCTGGCGCGGTCGAACACCAGCGCGAAGCCCTTGCCGTGCAGGCTGATCTTCCCGCCATCATCGTGCCATTCGGGGGCCCCCGCCCGGGGCCTGGGGACCACCACGGGCTCGGGTTCGCCCAGAGCAATGGCCGCGGCGCTAACCAGTCGGCCGGCGCGATCGGAGCAGCGCAGTACCAGCCTCTGGCCAGGGCGGGTGTCGGCCGGCACGGCGATCGTGAGCGCGCCGGCAGCCTGCGGTGGCACCGACGCCTGGGCCATGCCGGCGTGGCCGCCCAGTTCCCAGGCGAAGGCCAGGGCCTCCAGGTCGGTGAAGGCGTAGCGGTTCTCCACCGGCACGACCACCTCCGACTGGCCGTCGCGGAAGGGCACCTGGCGCCGGGGGAACCACACCGGCGCATAGATGAGCTTCGCCAGCCACCACTCCGGCTTGGGCCGCCGCCAGGCGTCCACCAGTCCCCAGAAGCCATGGACCCAGGAGTACCCCGCGTGAGTGCCGTCGCGGAAGTAGAAACTGTCGTCGTGGGAGGCCCAGATCATGCCGCCCGCGACCCGTGGCGACCTGAGGATGGCGGTCCACGCGCCCGGTGGCGTGCCGGGCTTGAGCGGCGGCAGGGCGATGCTGGCAGCGCACTCGGCAGCGTAGGCCGAGGCGGGGTCTGCATGCCCGTGGCCCCAGAGCTCACGCAATCCCGGGTCGATCAGCACGTCCGTCTGCTCGTGGCAGACCGGGAAGTTGTACTCGCCGAGGACCAGGGGCTGACCGGTCACCGGCGCGGCAGCCTCGTAGGGCAGGCCCGGGTAGTGGCGGTTCGCCAGGTCGAACTGGACCTCGTTCTCGGCCTTGCTGAAGGGATGGTTGAAGGTAGTCAGCCGCGATGGGTCCAGCTCCCGGACCAGGCGGTTGGCGATGAGGAACGCCTCGTTCAGGTGGGACTCGTTGGCGATGGACCAGAACAGCACGCTGGGATGGCTGTTGTAGTCGTCCAGCATGGCCGTCGTCGGGGTGAGGACCTCCCACAGGTGCTCGACGTCCTCCGTCGGCGCTACCCAGCAGAAGGGGGCCTCCACCTCGAGGTACATGCCGAGCCGGTCCGCCGCCTCCACCAGCTCCTTCACCGGCGGGTAGTGGCTGGTACGCAGGGTGTTAAGGTTGGCCAGCTTGAGCAGCTCGACATCCGTGGCTGCGTGCTTGGCGGTACCGGCGCGGCCACTCAGGGGGTCGATCTCATGGTGGCAGGCTCCCGCGAGTTTCACCGCCACGCCGTTGACGCAGACCTGGCCGTCCTTGACCTCGACCTTGCGGAAGCCGATCTGCCGCTCGATACGCTCCAGGGCCCGATCGCCCTCCCGGAGCTCGATGGCCAGGGCATAGAGGTGCGGCTGCTCCGCGTTCCACTTCAGCGGGCTGGCGACCTGGGACACCAGGCTCACGTCGTGGGTGCCCGGGGCCAGCTCGCCGAGGTCCAGGTGCGGCCGGCTGTGGGCGACCGTCTGTCCGTCCGGGGCTCGCAGCGTGACCGTCAGGCCAAGCCCGGCCAGCGGGGCGGGGCCCGGGTTGTCGATGGCCAGCGCCAGGCGCAGTTCGGCGTCACGGTAGCTCGCGTCCAGATCTGTGAACAACCTCATCCTCGCCACCTGGACCCGCGGCAGAGCGAAGAGGCCAACGCTGCGGTCGATGCCGCCCAGGCTGTGGAACGCGTAGCCCGAGGAGCAGGAGAGCTGCTCGGAGACAGTGGCCACCTTCATCTCCAGGTCGAGCCGGTTCCGCTGTCCTGGAACCGCTCCCTGCGTCACCTCCCACTCGACCGGCGTGAACAGGTTCTCGCTGTAGCCCAGGCGCTTGCCGTTGAGCCAGTAGGTCGTTCCTGCATGGATCGCGTCGAAGCGCAGGAAGAGCCGGCACCCCGCCCACTCGGCCGGCACCTCGAACTCGCGCGCCATGGTGACGCTCTGCTCGGGCGGGATATCGAAGCCCTGCTGGCGCCATTGGCCCGGCACGCGGACATCCTGCCAGTCCTGGCCGCCCAGGTCCCGCGTGCCGGGGGTCCCGGAGCTGGCCGGGCTGAACCGCCAGATCCCGTCCAGCGACATCCGGGACACGCTCAGCCCGGCGACCGCGGCTGGCTGCGGCCGGTAACTCACGGGCACGAAGTGGCGGCGCTCGGGGGGCACCGCATAGGCGACCTCACGTCCGGCCGCGGCAGCCACCAGGCGCAGCCTGTCCTCTTGGGCCAGCGCCAGAGACGCCAGGCTGAAGCGGAACGAGCCGTCGGGCCCCGTCGCAGCCTGGGCCAGAGCGACCGTCTCGTCGCCACGGCACAGGCTGACCCTGACGTCAGCGACGCCATCGCGGCGCAGGTCCACCACCCGTCCCACCAGGGTGCCCTGCACGCCCCATACCGAGGTCATCTGCAGCGCCTCGGTCGGTGGCGGCCCGTCGGACCACAGCTCGACCTCGGAAACCGTCGCGTTGACCTCGCCATGGATACGGATCTCCAAGGCCAGCCTGCCCTCCGGCAGGAGACCACCGGGGACCCCCACCACCACGCGGATGGCGTGGCCCTTGGGCAGGGGGAGCGGCGGGTGCAGCTCCACGCCGTTGGCCCACAGGCTCTGGACTCGCTTGTAGACCTGGTCGGTGGCGTAGGTCAGCCCCAGCGCGTAGGACCCGTGCGGGTCCAGGCGCTCGTAGACCAGGCTCAGGACCTTGTAGCTGAAGGCGGCACTGCGGGCCCGGAGGTCGCCGTCGTTATCGTGGGTGCCATAGGTGAAGAGGTACGTGTCGCCCACCACCTGCAGGTGGGGCTGCAAGCCCGCGACGCCGCAGTCGTCGTAAGCCTGCAGCGTGTAGCCCTCGGGGACCTTCGCCAGGCGGTGGTCCACGTTATCCCCTCCCGGATCGGGGTCAGCCCCGCACAACGCCCACGCCAGCAGCAGCCCAAGCACCAGCCCTGAACCGGTGCAGCGCCACAGCGCCTGGCCTCGACGTCGGGCGGGACCTGGGCGCCGCGCTTCGCGTGCTATCGCTGACTGCGGGTCTGCCACACGCCTACCATACACCCAGCCGGGAGGCCGTCTCGCCGGCTCTCGGGGGCCTGGCACCAGCTCCGCTTGGTGAAGCAGCATCTGCACCGGTGAGGCAGGTTCCCGGCCAAGCCGGGAACGCTTGGAGGGCGGGTCCTCCGTAACCCGCCGCCGGGATGCGGAGATCCCCGCCTCCAGACCGCTGGGAGCTCTTGCCGGTTTGAGGCGGAGCTTCGCTAGCCCCAGACCCACCAGGGGGCCATGGGGGTCTCGCCGTAGACCAACACGTCGAACAGCCCATGGGTGAGCAGGCAGGGCCAGAGGCTGCCAGAGCGTTCGCGCATGACCCCCAGCAGGGCGCCCACGCCGAACGTGAAGCCGACGAGCACGACGAGAGTACCCGCTGAGGCGGCCCCCCGCGGACCGGCGAACAGAGCCCCCTTGTAGGCCGCGTGGAAGGCAGAGGTAGCCAACACTGTCCCCGTCGACCCGAGGGGCCTGAGGCGTCCCTGCATATAGCCTCGGTAGACCAGCTCCTCGGCCCCGCCGATGAGCAGTGCCGTCGGCGCAAAGGCCCGCAGGTCAGACGGCCAGGCGGCGCAGCCCAGATACACCCGGTACCACACCGCCAGGCCCGCCCCGAGCGCCAGGCCTGTCGCGCACCAGGCGAGGTCCCGGCGGCCAGGCCACCGGCGCAGCGCCAGCAGCTCGACGGCCGAGCCGCTTACCATAAGCCCGTGGGCGATAAGAGCGGCGGTGACCGCGAGGACGGCCAGGGAACTGACCCGGGCGCCAGGGCCACCATGGACGGTCAGGGCGAACCCCACCAACCCCGCGGCGGCCAGGACAGCCTCTGCAAGGGCCACCCCGGGTCGCGGCTGGGGGCCGCCATCAGCGCGCGGCGGCACGCCGGTTCCCCAGGGCCCGGAAGGTGGCCATGGCGGCCAGGGCGAGCGGCACCAGCAGCAGCAACCACCCTGAGCCCAGGCACATACCGCGTACGGGGGCGATCCGGCCCTCGGGCATGCGCTCCTGCAGTCCCAGGAGCCGTCCGGCCTGTTCCGGCGCGAACTCGTCCTTACCGAGGGCGAGGAGGCGCAGGTGGGGCAGTTCGGCGAGCAGCCCCGCCTCGGGTCCGGTCGAGCCGGGGCAGAGCAGGGCCCGGAGGTGGCCCAGGGAACGGAGCGAGGAGAAGTCGGTGAAGGTCTCGCAATCCATGAACTGAAGGACCTCGATGCCGGGGTTGGCAGCGATGAGGCGGTCGACGTCGGGCTGGCCAACGGGGCCGCGGAAACCCAGCCAGGTCAGGCCACGGAGGTCAGCGAGGGCCGCCAGGCTGGTGGGTCCCTCCGAGTCGGCGACGCCGACCACGAGGCCCTGCAGGTGGGGGAGACGGGCGACCTGCCTCATGGCGCGTTCGGGCAGGACGGTGATGGCCAGGTGGCGGAGGGCCCCCTGAGCGTCCAGATGGGTGACAGCCTGAAGGTCGTCGGCGCTGACCACGAGGCGTTCCAGAGAGGAGCCTCGCCGGGGCAGGCGGAGCGTGCCGTCGTGGGATGAGGCAAACAACACCAGCGAGCGTAAGCTGGGGATCCCGGCGATGGCGGTCAGATCGAGGTCCTCGGCGTCGGTGATCAACAGGTCCCGGACCCCGGAGTCGGCCAGTCGGACCAGGTCCGCTGCCGCCGCGTTCTTGAGGACGATCAACCGCGGGTGAAACAGGGCTAGGAGGTCCTCGCAGGCCGCCAGGTGTTCGGCCATGATGGCGTCGACGTCGGGCGTCTGCGCCGCGAGTCGTGCGAGGGCTTCCTCTGCCTCGGGGGGCGTCTCGGGGCCGATCTGGACCACACGCAGGTGCCGCAGGCCTTCCGGGCCGACGGTCGCCATGGCCTCGAGGAACTCAGAGGTCCACGCGGAGGGCTCGTCCGCAGCGAGGGCCACGATCTGACCGGAGAGGAGCAGCCAGTCCTCGGCGAGGGCCACGTCCAGCACCGTGCCATCGGACTCCCGGTAGGGGACCAGGACCATCTCGGTGGAGCCCCCGGTCTGGGGGCACTCGATGCCGAGGAGGTCGCCGTCCGCAGCCAGGCCGGTGGGGCCGGCACTGTCGGTGGCACCGAAAATCAGTTCCACGCCGCCAGGAAGGCAGTAGTTGAGGAGGGCCTTGGCGGCAGGGACGCTGATGACATGCGCCTCGGCCGGGGCCGCGAGGGCCCTGCCGCCAGAGAACAGCATGGCCAGGCCCAGCCAAAGCCTACCCCATCCTGCGCCACGGGTACCGCTCGTCGGGACTGTGCGGTGCATCGGTTCAGCCCCCCGACGGGATGGCTCCCGGCGCCTACCCCCTGTAGGCCCTGAGCCTGCTGCCGACAGCCCGCGGAGAACGCGCTGCCGGCGCTACCGGCCCAGGAGGCGCCGGGCTTCCCGATACTGCTCATAGAGCCGGACGAGGTCCGCCAGGCTCTCCACGCCGAGCTTGCGCATGACGCTGGCGCGTTGGAGCTTGACGGTCTGCTCGCTGGTCCCGAGTTCCGAGGCAATCTCGCGGTTCAGCATGCCGGAGGCCACGCGCTCAAAGACCTGGATCTCGCGCGGGGTGAGTTCCTCGACCCGGAGCAGGATGTCCTCGGACTCCTCCAGAGAGCGGACCATCTGCTGGTGCTTCTCGACCGCTTTGCGCACAGCCTCCAGCAACTCATCCTTGCCGAAGGGCTTGGGCAGGAAGTCCACGGCGCCCTGGCGCATGGCCTTGACGGTCATGGGAATGTCGCCGTACCCGGTGATAAAGACGACGGGCGGCGCCGAGCGCTCGGCTGCCAGGCGCTGCTGGAGCTCGAGGCCGTCCAGGTCCGGCAGCTTGACATCCAGGACCAGGCAGGCCGCCAGGCATAGGGTCGGACAGTCCAGTAGAGCCTGGGCCGCCTCGAAGTCCCTGACCTCATACCCCGACGAGACCAGGATCTTCCGGGTGAACTCCCGGACCCCGGCGTCATCGTCCACAACGTAGACGGTGGCTTTATCCTTGTACACGCCGCCGACCTTTCTGCAAGGACTCCCGCCGCATCCGCCTTACACAGTAGAGGCCGCCAAGGCGGTTGTCAACCGATAGGCGGGGCCCGGGCACGCGGCCCTGCCTCGTCCGCGGCGCCCGTGGACCTGGCGACCCCCAGACCCGGGGGCCCAGGACGGCCCCGGGCACCGCCGATTGGGGGCCTTGGGGTTGCATTGGCACGGCCATCGGGCCATCTTGCGGGCACGACCAATCCGTGGTTGCAGGCCGGTGCGGCGTAGCCGGCAAGGGGATGGGCGACATGGCACTGGCGGCGTCCGAGGTGGTTTCGAGGGTGCGAGCGAACCTGAACCGGGTCATCCGCGGCAAGGAGGCCGCTGTCGACGGTCTGGTGGTGGCGCTGCTGTCGAACGGCCATGTGCTGATGGAGGACGTCCCCGGTGTGGGCAAGACGACGCTGGCCAAGGCGTTGGCCCGTTCGTTGAGCGCGGAGTTCCGGCGGATCCAGTTCACGCCCGACTTGCTGCCCACGGACATTGTCGGGGGCATGATCTACTCGCCGACGACCGGGGAGTTCAGCTTCCGACCGGGGCCAGTGTTCTGCAACGTCCTCCTCGGCGACGAGATCAACCGGGCCTCGCCGCGGACGCAGTCGGCCCTGCTGGAGGCGATGAGCGAACGGCAGGTCACCGTCGAGGGCCAGCGCCATGAGCTGGCGCGGCCGTTCATGGTGGTCGCCACGCAGAACCCCGTCGAGTACCATGGCACCTACCCTCTGCCGGAGGCGCAGTTGGACCGCTTCGCGCTGCGGTTGGGGCTCGGCTACCCGGATGAGGACACCGAGATTGCCGTGGTGGAGGACCAGAAGTCCGTTCACCCACTGGAGGGTCTGTCGGCCGTGGCCGATACCCTGGACGTGGTGGCGGCCCAGGACGCCGTGTGCCGCGTCCATGTCGAGGCCAGCGTGGTGCGCTACATGACGCGACTGGTCAGGGCGACGCGCCAGGACCCGCGTCTGCGGCTGGGGGCCAGTCCCCGGGCCGCCTTGGTCCTCTATCGTTCCTGCCAGGCCCTGGCGTTGGTGCGCGGCCGGGACTACGTGACGCCGGACGACGTGCGCGAACTGGCCACGGCGGTGATCGCGCACCGCCTGGTGCTCGACACCAAGGCCAGCTACTCCGGCGTGCGCAAAGATGCCGTGGTGGCCGAGCTCCTGGACCGCGTGGCCGTGCCTCAGTGAGTGGGGAGGCCCGCCGGTATGGATTGCCGGGAGACGTTGACCGTGTGGGTGCATGGGCTCTGCCGGCTGACCTTTGACGTGATCGCCGCCATGGTGGTCTGCAGCCTGACGGCGGCGGCCGAGGCATCCGCGGCTGAGCCCGCATTGCCCGGGACTGCCGAGGCTCTCGTCCTGGAGGCCGAGCTCTGCCCGAGCCTGACGTACCCCTGGCGGCCGGTGCGTGTGGGCGGTGCCTCGGGCGGTCTGGCGTTGGCGGTGCCAGAGGGCTCCGGCAGCGACGAGGCCTTTGATCCGGGCTTCGCCGGCCGCGCCGAGTTCGTCGTTCCGGCGGGGGGCGCACGCGGTCGGCGGCTCTGGCTCCGGCTCTACTGGAACGGAAACTGCAGCAACTCCCTCTACGCCCGCTGCGAGCCCGGACGGCGGTGGACCACGGTGACCAGCCATACCATGCGCGGCTGGCACTGGCTCCCGGTGGATGGCCTGACCGTTCCGGCCGGTGGGGGGATGCTGGTGCTGGCCAACCGCGAGGACGGGGTGTGGGTGGACCAGCTCTGCGTTGCGCCGGAAGGGTCCCCAGCGCCTGCCGGGGTCCTGGAGACCACTCCCGGCTGGCCGGCGCCCGGACCCGCCCTCCCCCCGGTGAGCATGGTGCCCTGCCCGGGGGGAGCGGCGGTCGAGGCTCTGCCACCGACGGAGTACCTGCTGCACCATCGCCGCGAGGCCCGCGTGGCCATGCCCTGTGAGCCGGTCCTGCCGGTGTTCGGAGGTCGCGAAACGCCGCTGGCGGTTTGGCTACGCTGGAACCGGGATGGAGGCCTGCCGGCCGAGCTGGTGCTGGAGCCACCCCAGGGGCTCGCCGTCGAGCCGGCGAGCCGCCGGGCGCTGAGCGCAGCGGCCGGACCCCTGGAGTGTCTTTCCTTCACGGTCCGCGCCCTCCCCGAGCTGCCTCGCGGCTACACCCGCCTGGCCTGCCGCCTGCGCACGGCCGAAGGGCTCGAGCAAGTCCGGGAGGCGCGGGTCCTGCGCCCCTACCGGTGGCTGGTATCCCAGGCCTACCGCCTCAACCCCGAAGCCGGCCTCGACCAGTCGGCAGCCTTGGACGACGCCGTGGCGGCAGCACCTCTGGCAACGACGCATGGGGTCGCCTGGCAGGACGTGCAACCAGACCACTTCACCGCCTTCGGCCTGCTGAACCTGCGGCAGGCCGTGAGCTCGCAGCCGTTCGTGCAGGCTTACGCGTTTGCCCGTGTCCCCAGCGCCGGCGGCCAGGCCGTCCTGGACCTCACTCACGACGACTGGATCCGCGTCTGGGTCAACGGCACCTGCGTCTACAGCAGTCAAGAGTCGGCCCCCTCGACGCTGACGCGGGTGCGCGTCGAGGTCAACCTGCGTTCTGGGGAGAACGAGGTCCTGGTCCGGTGCGCCCAACTGAGGAACTACTGGGAGTTCGGGCTGGTGGCGGAGGCGGCTCCTGCCACCACGCCGCCGGGGGTGTCCTCGGCGGCCCCCGTACCCCGGGAGGCCTGGGTCCCGGTGTCGCTGCCCCCCTGGCGCCTCGAGTCGATCGAGGAGGACCTGGGGGCGCTGATGGGCGACCTGCCGCCGGGGGAGGGCTGGCGCGCCGTGGCCGCCGCCTGCCGCGAGGGCCCGCTGGTGCCGGTCGAATCCTGGCAGCGCCTGGTGTCCCGCCTGCAGGGCTACACCCGGAGCCCGGACGAGCTCCTGCACTGCGCCGACAGCCTCCTGGACCTGCGCCGGCGAGCCGAGGCGGCGCAGGACTTGCCGTGGTCGGACCTGATGGCGCTGGTGGCGCTGACCTTCCGCGAGCGCGCGGCGATTCTGTCGACGGCTCGGCGGCCTGTGGAAGCGGCCGAGGAGACCATGGGGGCCATCTGCTGGGCGCCGGTGCCGAGGGGCACCAACCCTCAGCATAGCGAGGTGGTCCGCCTGTTCCTCTCGGCGGGGGCCATCGAGGAGGCCCTGGCCTACCTGGCGGGGCCTGCCGCGGACCTGCCCCAGGCCCAGGCCCTGCGGGGCGTGGTTTGGCTCTACCAGGGCGACATGACGGCGGCGGCACCCCTTCTCGAGGGGGTCCGCGCCGACGCTGCCGGACGTTACGCCGGGTGGCTCCTGCGGGCCGGGCGGGCCCCCGAGGCAGAGTGGCTCCTGCGCCGGATCGAGGGACCCACGCTCTGGAACCGGCTGTCACTGGCCACAGCCTACGCGGACCAACGCCGGTTCGTAGAGGCCGGGGACCTGTTGTGGGAGTGTCTGCTGCACCCCGATGCTCAGCCCTACGAGTGGGCCAACGCGGCCTCCCAGTACGCCGACTTCCATGCGGCTCGCTGCTCGATCCCCGCAGCCGTCGTCCGCGTCGAGGGCGAACTGGCCCGCCTGCCGCCTCAGGCCGAGGACCTTCGGCTGCGCCTGCTTGACGCCCTGGTCCGCCTGCACGAGGAAGCGGCTGACCCTGTGCCTCTCATCCTGGCGGCCGCGGACCGGGCCGACGAGGCCGCGCAACGCTATCGCCAGCGCTCGACTACCCTCGAGGAGGGCAGGTTCAACCGGGCCATGTCGCGGCTGTCGGAGGAACAGCGCTACGAGGAGATGATCCGCCTGTGCAACCGCGCGCTCTCGGTCTCGCCCGGGCTGCGCAGGGTGATCGACGTCTGGCGGCTCGATGCGCTGACGTCACTGCGGCGGGAAGAGGCGGCGGCGGCCGTTCTCGGACGACTGATGCGGGTGGCAGAGGGCGACGCCGGACAGGCCCGTCGCGTGGTCGGCCTCCTGGGCATCTCCAGGCACACGGCCCCGGCCGCGAGCCGGTTGGCGCGGGCCCTGCTCGTGAGGTACCCCGACGACCGCACCACGGCGGCCGATGCCTGGCTCGCCATCGCCGGTGCCGGAGCCGTCTTGGGCCAGTACGCCGACACGGTCGCCGGCCTCGATCACGCCCTGGCGCTCCAGGACCCCGGCACCTGCTCCCCCGAGGACCTGGCTGACCTCGCCCGCTCCTGGGTGGAACGCTGCCTGCATCTCTCCGGCCGGGACCCGGCCCTGGGCGCGGCCCTGCTGGCGTTCTCGGGGGCCGTCACCCGGCAGGCGGCCGCGGCGGAGCTCGGCCCTGCCAGGAGCGGGTTGCCGTGGGCCCTAGACCTGGCCCACGGGCCCTCTGCATCCGCTGTCGACGAGGAGGGGCCGACCGGTATCGCCGGGGGCCGCTGGGGTGACGAGGCGCTGGTCCTGCTGCGCGAGATGGGCAACGCCGGGGCGGGGAGCCACTACGCCGTGGAGCCCGGTGACCCTGCGCGCGTGTGGGTCCTGCCGGCGAACGGCCCCCCGCTCTGCGCCTCCATGGGCAAACCGTTCCGGATCGAGCGCTTCCCAGACGCCTTCCGGGCCTGGGGCAGCGATCCTCCCGCGGTCCGGGCCATCGCCTTCCTGGAGGGCCTGGTGTGGCTCGGGACCGATCAGGGGCTCTACTGCTACCGCCGCTCCTGGAACTGCTGGGACCGCCTGCGCTGGCCCGGCGACAACGGCCGCAGCCCGGTGACGGCCGTCACCAACCTGGAAGGCGTCCTGGAGGTGAACGCGGAGGCCAAGGGGGGCGGCGCGGTCCATCGGCAGTTCGATCTGGCCACCTGGACGTGGCTCGGACTGTCGGAGTGAAACCGGTTACCCCGCCGCCAAGGCCAACCGGTCTCGTCGCCCCGCCAGGCCGTAACCGGGGGACCTGAGTGCGGCCACCGGCCGAGCCGGCGGGATGACCAGACCTCGCTGACCGCCGCACAGCACCGCGCAAGCTGAACGCCGGTCGGAATCGGCGATGGCTTGCGTGCCGCGATGGTTCCCAGCTTCGGAAGGCGCGAGCGGTCGCCGGTTTGGGGGCCAGTTCACCGGCGTCTATCCTGCGCGATTCGCCGAGCTCTGGACGACGGTCTGCACTCAGGCGTTCAGGCGGCGGCCGTAGGGCGCTCTGTCGGGCCCGGTTTTCGCGACGCCAGCGACCCCGCCCCCGGCATCCCGCATGTCGCCAGAATGCGCTCGCTCGGCCGCGCCGAGGGCCAGCTCCCACGACCAACCCCCGCCCCCGGAACAGCACTCGGTTGCCCGTCTCCCCTGCCAGTTTTCGCGCCGGCCGGCAGTCCGTGCGCCACGCCCCATGCATCGCGAACACCACGGCTATGGACCGCCCGCAGAGGGTGCCCTGATCCCAGGCCAGACGTCCTGGTTTCGCGCCGTGGGCAAGCACCGCCGCCGCGCCCTGCGCGTCGCGAAAACCGGGAGCGGGAGTTGCCCTCCCGGACTGCGCCCGGGCTCCGGTTCGGTGCCAGGTCTTCGCGGCGTTCCGGCGTGGGCTGCACTCCTGGCCACGTCGCGAAAACTGCGGGCGGGGCAGGCGTGCGAAGAGGCCGGGACATGGCGCTGCGGAACGGGACACCGAGGAGAGAGTCCTGGGATGTCATCGGGGGCCAGGGATGGCGTCTGAATGGGCCGGGGAGCGGGGCTGGATGATGGGGCGTCAGGAAGGCGGGGCTTGGGGGGTAACCCTCAGTGAAGTCCGCGCCGCCGACAAGACCGGGCTCGCGAGGACGCTCGCGGGCCAGTGGCCGCGAGCCGGCCCGCGCCTGGAGCGGGAGCGTCCTCGCGAGCTTCCCGGCACTGGCTGAGGCCTTGCCTTGGGGGAGCCCTTCACAGGGAAGACATGCTTATATATACTATAGTGTAAGAGAATGCCAGAGGGGGTCCTGCGATGAGACGATCAGAGTCATTCCCGGTACCGCCGTTCAGCGGGGACTGCGTGGCGCGGGCCCAGCAGGCGGTGGGCTTGGCGGGCGGGGTGCTGGTGGGCTGTGTGCGGGGCTGCGGCCCGGGGGACTGGTTGTTCCCGTCGGCGGCCGGGAACGGCGCGGGTCCCGTGTCGGTGCGGGCCTTGCAGCGGACGCTGGTGGCCCTGGTGTAGCGGGCACGGGCGCCAGCGGGGACCCGTTTCGAGGCGTTGCGCCGGCACGGGTCCCAAGGGGAGCCCTCCCGAGCCCATGAGCGGTACAGGGAGAGGCATTGGCTGGTGCGGCCCTTCAAGGGGTCCGACCCACGCCGCGGGTTCGGCCTGTGGCTGCCGATCCGCCACCCCGGCCTACCACTCCGGGCGGTCGAGGAAGGACGCCAGCCAGTTTGCCAGCCAGGTCCAGCGTCGGGCCGCGTCGGGCGGGAGCTGGCCGATGAGGCGGTAGGCGGTCTCCAGGGCCTCCGGGATGGCGGTCCGTTCCCGGGCTTGGCGGGCGCACTCCACGAAGCGTCTGGCCAGTTCGGGGCCACCCAGCCGCGGTGCTGCCACGCGGTCGAGGAACGAGTCGAGGTCAGCCTTGGGATTGGCGCTGGAACCGAGGTCTGCCAGCGCGAGGTAGTTGAGCTCGACCGTGGGGGCGAAGGGCGAGGCCTCGCCGAAGATGGAGGTGCCCTCGAAGCCGGCGGCGATGCTGCGCTGGACCATTGCCGCGATCCACGACACCGCCAGCTCGCCCCGCAGGCCATACCAGTAGGTGGAGAAGTGTCCCCGCATGATGTGGCGGTGGCCGCTGGCGGGGACTCGGCCGGCGGCGGTCCACGGGGCGTTGCTGTGGGGCGGCACGTAGCGGTCGACGACCCACTGGACGAAGACGTCCTGCGGGAACTGGCGGAGGCAGCCGTCTGCCCAGGCAGGTTTGCCCTCGGCAAAGTAGGGGGCTTCAGCCGGCCCGGCGAAGGGCTCCGGGTGGGAGTAGGTCTCGCAGACGATCCAGGCTCCCGGGGCCACGCTGCGCACGGCCTTTGTGGCCAGCGGGTACATCAGCGCCATGTCCTCCCAGGAGAGCACGCCGGAGGGGAACTGGCGGCGGTCACGGCACTGGGCGCACTGGCAGACGCCGGTATCGCCGGCCTCGATCTGGACCCCGCCCAGGGGCAGTTCCTTCAGCAGCCACTGCAGGGACTCGGCAGCGAACTCCTGGTTCTCGCGGCGGGAGGGACAGGCCACATGGTGCGAGCCGAAAACGAAGCGCATGGGCTTACCGTCGCGGTCGACGCCGTAGAGCTCCGGGTGCTTCTCCAGATGGCGGGTCAGGCTGTAGGGGGACGGGCCCTCGTAGTACACACCGCCGTAGGCATTCAGGCCGACGCCCGCCAGGAGACGGACGCCCGACTCCGCGGCCACATCGCACAGCCGCCGGGCCGCCTCGATGCCGCCATGGACATCGCGGAGGAGGCCCCAGAGGACGACCCCGTCGATGCCACTCCGTCCGCACCAGCGCAACAACCGCGTGTAGTCGGCGACGAAGTCGTCCTTCGAGCGGAGATACGGGTTGCAGGCGCCGATGGTTTGAGCGCCGGGGCGGTTCAGGTTCCACTCGGTGGCGTGGTCCCAGGTCCACAGCAGGCGTACGGACACTGGGGCTGCGGGGCTGCGAACGGCCGGAGGCGTTGCCGTGGAGGCCATGGTTGCATTCTCCCGTCGGTGTAGGCACTGCCCCAATATGGGGTCTGGCGGTCGGTTTGGCGAGGGCAGCGGTGTGCCGCGGGCAGCTTTGGCCGGTCGCCGGGGAATTGCGCGCTATGGTATGGGGCCATGTCCACCGGGGCCGCCTTCCGGTGGCGGCAGTCCGGGGTCCCGGAGGAGTACGGTCGTGGGCTGGTCGGCGCATCGTGTCGTGCGGGCTACTGTGGTTGGCTTGGTGCTGCTGCTGCTGCTGAGCGGCGTGGCCATGCTTTACTCGACCAGTTTTGCCGCGTGTTCCGAGTACTACCTCAAGCGGCAGGCCATGTGGGTGGCGTTCGGCGGCGTGCTGGCCCTGGGGTTGTCGCTGTTGGACTACCGTCGCCTGGGGCGCGCCTCGTGGGTGCTGATGGCGATGGTGGCGGTCGCGTTGGCGTACCTGGCGTTTGCCCATGTGCTCTACAAGCTCCCTCCCCTGAAGGGGCTGGTGCAGTACCTGCCGCTGGTCGGAGGCCCCACCAAGGGTGGCTTCCGCTGGCTTCATCTGGGGCCCTTCTCCCTGCAGCCCTCGGAGTTCGCCAAGCCGGCCATCGTGTTGTTCCTAGCCGAGTACTACCAGCATCGCGCCCGGCACACGGAGGAGTTCAAGCGTGGCTTCCTGGTGCCCTTGGTGTGCTGCGGTGTGGTCATCGGGCTCATTTTCCTGGGCAAGAATCTGAGCACGACGGTCATCACGGGCAGCATCATGGTGGTCATGATGTTTGTGGCGGGGGTACGGCTCCGGTACCTGCTTGCGCTGGCGCTGCTGGGGGCCATCGCCTTTGGGGTGGTGGTGAAGTTCAGCCGCGAGCACCAGCGCCGCATGACGACCTACCGGGACCCGGAGGCCCTGCAGCAGGGCGAGGGCTACCAGCTCTGGCATTCCCAGTTGGCCCTGGGCTCCGGCGGCTGGCTTGGCCTGGGCATCACGCAGAGCCGCATGAAGCAGTACTACCTCCCCGAAGCACACACCGACTTCATCGTGGCCATCGTGGGTGAGGAGCTGGGGTTCGCCGCCGTGGCCGGGCTGATCCTGCTCTACTGCCTGCTGGGTGGCAGCATTTTTGCCATGGCTTCCCTGGCCAAGACCAAGGGGGCCATCCTAGTCTGTGTGGGGATCGGCTGGACGCTGGCGTTCCAGGCCTTTGTCAACATCGGTGTGGTCAGCGGCTTCGGGCCCACGACCGGGGTCACGGCGCCCTTTCTGAGCTATGGTGGGTCGAGCATGTTGAGTTGCATGGCGGCGGTGGGTTTGCTGCTGAGTGTCAGCCGGGTCTGCGAGCAGGACGCCCAGGCGGCGGACCTGCAGGAGGTAGGCTTCAGCCGCAGCCTGGGGCAGCCCGGTCCCGGTGGGTGGAAGTAGCCAACCATGCCTCCCACAGCGTCTCCAGCGCCTGTCGCCCGGCGCCCTTCCGGGCCCTGCCGTTGTCCAGCCCCTGGGGGAAGGTCCACGATGACCCGTTCTGATGCCGGCGTGCTTCCGTCCGGTAGCCTCGCCCCGGGGGCCCGTGTCCTGGGGGTCGCGGCGCGCCGGTTCGGAGCGATCCTGATGGTGGCGGCGACGGTGACCTTCGCGGCAGGCGCCGGGGTTGCGATGATGGGGGTGGATGGCGACGCCCGCAGCGCCGACGTCCAGAAGGTCGTGCTCGAGCCGATGATCAACGACCCCATCGAGCCGGCCAACCGCGGCTCATTCGCCTTCACCAAGGGGGCCGTGGACATGGCCATCGAGCCCCTGGGGCAGGGGTGGTCGCTCCTGGTGCCACGGGTCGGGCGCAAGGGGCTTGACCACCTCTCTCGCAACCTGGCCTTTCCGGTGCGTTTGGTGGCCCTTCTTCTCCAGGGGCGGGTGGCGGACTCCGGCCAGGAGACGGGGCACTTTGCGGTGAACTCCACCCTTGGGGTCGCCGGGCTGTGGGATCCGGCGCGGCGTTTTGGCATCCCCACCTACGAGGAGGACGTGGGCCAGGCCTTTGGCGCCTGGGGCATGGGGCACGGGTTCTACCTGTTCATCCCGCTGATGGGGCCCAGCAGTGGCCGGGATGGCATGGGTCGTCTCCTGGACTCGGCCTTGAGCCCCTCCTCGTATGTGCCTGGCCTCAACTGGTTCTTCGCCTTCAACCGCATCAGCCTGCACCTGGACTCCTACGCCAGCCTGCGAGCGGCGGAGCGGGACCTGTACTCCGTGAGCCGCACCGTGTGGGCGGTCCAGCGTCAGACTCAGGTGCGGGACTACGTCATCCCCGAGGCTGCCTTTGCTCATGCCGATGCCGATCTCTCCGTGGGCGCTCTGGCCCTGCGGGCGGGCGATGAGGATTTCCTCTCCTGCTCGCGCGACGGCTCGGCGCGCATCCCGGCCACCGGCGGCCGGCTGCCGTACTCGGCCTGGATGCAGAAACGGCCTGCGCCGCTGGTTCTGCTCCTTCCGGGGATCGGCGGCCACCGCCAGGGAACTACGGTGGTGGCGCTGGCCGAGGTGCTGTTCCGGGAAGGCTACTCGGTGGTCGCCATCAGCAGCGTGTTCCATGCCGAGTTCATGTTCCGGGCCTTGACGCATCCCTATCCGGGCTACACGCCGGCGGATGTGGGCGATGTGCACGCGGCTCTGGTCGCGGTCGTCGCCGCGGTGCACGAGCGCTGGGGCGAGCGCATCACGGAGATCTCGCTGGCGGGGTGTTCGATGGGTGGGATGCAGGCGCTGTTCCTAGCCGCCGGCGAGCCGGTGCCTCTCCCGGGGGGGAAGGCGTTCGCGCGGGTTGTCGCCATCAATCCCCCGGTCGACCTCCTGGCGGCGGCCGAGCGCTTCGATCGGTTCTATGACATCCCTCTGCGCTGGCCCGCCGAGGAGCGTGCGGCGCATCTGGAGGACGTCGCCCTGCGCGCCTGCAGCCTGGTCAGCAAGGGCCTCCCCGCAGGCCGGCCGCTGCCGTTCTCCCGCGAGGAATCCCTGTTCCTGGTGGGGCTCAGCGGCCGCGACGTCCTGGCCACGGCCCTGCACGCTCGAGCGGTGCGCGACGCCAAGGGCGCCCCCCATGCGGTGGCCAGGGACGCGATCGAGGCGATGAACTCGGTGTCCTTCCAGCGCTACCTCGACGAGATGCTGCTTCCGGTCTACCAGGCGGGTGATCCCGGCAGGCCCCTTGGGCTCCTGAGAGAGGAGTGTTCTCTGCGGGCCGTGGCGGCGACCCTCGCCAAGGACCCCCGTGTGCGCATCGTCACGAACGCTGACGACTTCGTGCTCGGGGATGGCGGGGCCGACTGGTTGGTGGAGACCCTCGGCACGGCGCGCGTGCACGTTTTCGTGCAGGGCGGGCACCTGGGCAATCTGGACCTGCCGGAGGTGCAGCGGGCTATCGTCGACGCCCTGGGGGGGAAGCCGGACCACGAGCCGCTGACGCGTGGTCCCCGAAGGGCTCCAGCCAGGGGCTGGTCCGCCTGGGCGGGAAGCTCCCCTGGACCGCCCTAGCTGCGCTTGATGACGCAGCATCTGCACGCTTGAGGCAAGTTGCCGGCCACGCCGGGAACGCCTGGAGGGCGGGTTCCCCGCACCCCGCCGCCGGGATGCGGAGATCCCGGCCTCCAGACCGCGGGGAGTTCTTGGCGGTTTGAGGCGGAGCTTCGCTGGCCACCGGTCGCGCGGCCGACGCGCCGACCGCGGCCTTGGAACAGCCCTGTGCCCCCCCGCCCGTCCGTTGAATGCACGTCTGCCGCGTGGTATCCTTAGGCTGGCTGGCGGCCGGAACATGGTGATTACCAGTATTCGTGCCCACCACCCGCAGTGGGGGAACCCGGCGGGATGCTGTTGCCGCGGTCCGGAGTGGGCCGACAGGTCAGCGCCACGGACGGAGCGCGGTGGCTTGAGCGGCCCTGAGCCTGCCGAAGGGCCTGGATCAAGCCACCGGGGTTAGCCCGTGGTCGGAGACTGACGCGCGGGGGACCTGCCAGCGGCCCCGGGGCAGCGCCAGAGGGATGGCGGGCTCGCCGTGCGCGCTCTGGCACAGACACCTGCATGGAAGGAGGTGTGGACCGATGAAGAGGAGTGCCTTGGCTCTCTTGGTGGCGGGCATCGGGGGGCTGGCCCTGCCGGTGCAGGCGCAGAGCGAGATCTACACCGGGCACAAGAGCGACATTTCCGCCGTGATGTTCTCCGCCGACGCCAGCAAGCTGTTGACGGCCGGCTATGGGGACCGCTCGGTACGCATCTGGGACGTGGCCACTGGTGGCCAGATCCGCAAGCTGACCCCGGACTGGAGCCTGGCCAACGATGCGCGCTATTCCCGCGACGGCCGCTTCGTCGTCGCCTGCGGCGGCCTCGAAGCCATGCTCTGGGAGGTCGAGAGTGGCGAGGTCCTGCGCCGTCTCAAGAACGGTCACACCGACACCGTTCGCTCCGTCGCCATCTCGGCCGACGGCAGCCTGGTGCTGACCGGCGGCCGCGATGGCAAGGCGGTGCTATGGAACGCGGCGGACGCGACCATCCTCCGCACGTTCGACGCGCACACCGCTGCCACCAGCGGCATCAGCGACGTGGACATCTCGGTGGATGGCACCCGCATCCTCACGGCCGGCAGCGACGATGACCTCCTGAAGGTGTGGAATGCCAGTAACACCAGCGCGCCCACGGCGCTGCTGGCCGGCCACACGAGCATCGTGAAGTCAGGACGCTTCTCGCCGGATGCCGCCGGTGCGCAGGTCGTCTCGACCTCCAATGACAACACCGCCAAGGTCTGGGATGCAACGACCGGCGCGCTGATCGCCACCTTCATCGGGCACACGGCGGACCTCGTGGATGCCGCGTTCTCCGGGGACGGCACGCAGGTCGTCTCCTGTGCTGGCACTCAGGTCAAGGTGTGGAACGCCGCCAGTGGGGTGGAGCTGTCGAGCTTCGCCGCCAACGAACAGACCACGCGCGCCGTCGCCTTCTCGGCCGATGGCACGAAGGTCGCCTCAGCCGGCATCGACGACTTCGTGTGGACCTCCGCCCCGGGCACCGGCACCGCCATCCGCGCCTTCGGCGGACACATCCGGGCGGTATGGGCCGTGGACGTCTCCGACGACGGTCAGTCGGTGCTGACCGGGAGCGTGGACACCACCATCAAGCTATGGAATCGCTTCACGGGCACACTCATGCGCTCGTTCCCGGGCCACGCGGATGGAGTCGCCGGTGTGGCCTTCCTTCCCAGCGGCGCGCAGTTCGTCAGCGGCTCCCTCGACGACACGGCGAAGCTCTGGGACGTCCAGACCGGCGCCGTGGTCCGCACCTTCGCCGAACACAGCCTCGATGTCAATGCTGTGGCGGTCTCGCCGGACGGCAGCCGGCTGTTGACCGGCTCGGACGACAACTCGGCCAAGCTCTGGGACATGGCCACGGGGACCGTTCTCGGCACCTTCAGCCATGCCGGGGACGTCGAAGGGGTCGCCTTCGTGCCGGGCGGGACGCAGATCGTGACCGGGTGCCGGGACAACAACGTCTACCTGTGGAACACGGGGGACCCCGCCACGCCGGTTCGTACGTTCCCGGCAGCCTACGATATCTTCAGCGTGGCCGTTTCGCCCGCCGGCGACCGGGTCGTCGCCGGCGCCGGCCGCTACGTCCATTGCTGGAATACCGCGACCGGCGCGCCCGTGTGGACAGCGCCGGTCGAGACCACAGGCTCCATCGGCGGGGTCACGGTCTCGCCGGACGGCACCCAGATCGGCGCCGTCAACCAGTATGAGACCCTGGTGCTGGGTGCGGGCACGGGCGTCGAGCTCTGGCGGACGGGCCAGTCGGGGAACGCGGCCTGCTTCACCCCCGAGAGCCGGCAGTTGGTGACCGTGTCCGACGCGCGGCAAGGCTACCTGTGGTATATCCCGCCGGGCACTTTCGCTGGACACACCGGCGACGTTACCGGCCTGGCGTTTCTCCCGGGTGGGGCGTCGCTGGTGTCCAGCTCGGAGGACAAGACGATCCGGCAGTGGAGCGTCGCCACCGGGGCGGAGACTCGGTCCTACGGCGGCGCTGCGGTCGGTGTCTTGTACTGTGTCGCCGCGTCGCCCGGCGGCCAATACCTGGCGGCCGGGGACGGTGCCAGCAACGGGTTCGTCTTCCAGCTTGGCACGAGCGCCCCGCTGACGACGTTCGCCACGCACGCCAGCTCCATCTGCTCGGTCCAGTTCCTGCCGGACAGCGCCAGCGTCGTCTCGGCTTCGGCCGACACGACCGTGCGCACGTGGAACGCGGTCACTGGCGTGGAGTCAGCCAGCTTCGATGCGGGCACCGCGGCCATTGCCGATGCGGCCTTGTCCCCGGACGGCACTCAGGTGGCCGCCGGCTATGGGACGAACCTGGCCATCTTCGACCGGGTTACGGGCGCCGTCATCCGCACGCTGGCTGGCCATGGTACGGCTGTGAACGCCGTCGCCTGGTCGGCCGATGGCCGCTATCTGGCCAGCGGCGCCGACAGCGCCGGCAACGAGAACGAGGTCATCGTCTGGAACGTGGCGGATGGTGCCGCGCTCTGGCTCTTCGACACCACCGGCGTCAGCGACGTCGCCTTCTCCCCGGACGGGACTAAGGTGGCCGCCGCGTTCTCGACCCAGGTACGCCTGTGGGACACGCGCAGCGGCGCCGAGTTGCGCACTCTCAGCGGCCATACCGCCCCGGTCCGGGCCGTCGCCTTCTCGCCCAACGGTCGCTACCTGGCATCGGGCGGGGACGACGACACCGTGCGGCTGTGGCGCGTCTCGCTCTCCGACATCATGGTCACCCAGCCCAGTGTGCCGCTGATCTGGGACGAACAGAGCGGGCACGCGATCACCTGGGAGATCGAGGGCTCGGTCCTCACGCACGTCAACCTCTACTACTCTCTCGACCAGGGCCTGACCTGGACCGCCATCGCGCTGAATGAGCCCAACGACGGTAGTTACCTGTGGACGACCCCAGCGGTGGCTGTTGACGTCGATACCTGTCTGATCAAGGTGGAGAACCCTGCCCGCACCTATGATTACGACGTCTCTGACTCCCTGTTCACCATCCGCAAGGGCGGCGGGGGGCCCGCCGGCACGCTGACGGTCACCTTCCCCAATGGTGGAGAGGTCCTGCCCCCCGGCATCCAGGTGCCCGTCGCGTGGACCTCCGTGGACGTCACCGGCACGGTGGATCTGTTCTACTCCCTGAACGGCGGCAGCACCTGGGTGCCCATCGCCGCTGGGGTAGCCAACGCCGCCACGGCCTGGCACCTGTGGGCCCTGCCCACCCCGGCCGCCACCGAGCCGGACTGCCTGGTCAAGGTGCAGGACTCGCTGAGGGGTGCCATCGTCGATCAAAGCAATGCGGTCTTCACCATCGGCACCTGCCCGGGTACCAGTAGCGGACCCCACCACGCGGACTACAACGGCAACTGGGTCATCGAGCCACTGGAGGTCACCCGGGTGATCGAGCTGTACAAGGCGGGAGCTTACCACCGTGCCACGGGGGCCCACGCGGACGGTTTCGATGTCGGAGTCGGGCGCTGAAGCGCCGAGCGCAGAGGAGGGCTCCCGCGATGAAGACCACGCGTTACCTGCTCTGCCTGGGCGTCGTCGCCTGCCTGGCGCTTCCCGCCCGCGCTCTGACGGTCCCCGCGGCGACCCACAGTGCCTCTCCGGCGGAGGCCTGGGTCACCGTCGACGGCACGCTCGAGTTCGCCGACAACAGCACCGGCTTTGCCATCGTCTACACGCTACCGGCGGGCTGGCCCTACGCCGAGGCCAGCGGGGCGGCCTCGAGTGGCAGCCCCACCTTCGCCTACAGCGAGGCGCGCCACGAGCTCTCGATCTTCCTCCTCGGCACGCCCGTCTCGCCGCTGACCTTCACGTTCCGACTGGCGCGGCCGGCCGCAGCGACCGCCACCGCGCACGGCGAGGTGCAGTACGCGGACGGCTTTGGGACCGCGCAGGCGCCCATGCCCTTCGGTGTCGATCCGCTCGAGTTGGTGCCGCCAGAGGCCTCCTTCCAGACGGCGTCGTCAGAGGGGCCGGAGGGCACGACCGCGGTCGACCTGTCGGTGGTCCTGTCGCGGGCCTCGATCCATGCCGTGACCATCACCGGGGCGATCGCCGGCGGCAGCGCGCAGGACGGTGTCGACTGTGCCCTGCCGACCCCGGTCCTGGTCATCGCTGCCGGGGCCACCCAGGGAGTCCTGCGCCTGAGCGTGACCGACGATGGCAGCCCTGAGGACGATGAGACGGTAGTCGTCTCCCTGCAGGCGGCCCAGAACGCCATCCTCGGCGCCGCGGCCACGCACGTCTATACCATCCGTGACGACGACAACGACGCGCCGGTTGCCGTCAACGACGAGGCCGACGCGGTGGGCTCCGTTGGCGTGCCTATCCCCGTGGCCGCCAATGACCACGACCCGGACGGGACACTGGATCTGGTCAGCATCCAGGTCGTGGACCCACCCGACCACGGCCAACTCCTCGACCACGGCGACGGCACCATCACCTACACGTCCGCAGTCGGCTTCGGGGGCGAGGACACGTTCAGCTACCGGATCGCCGACAACCGCGGTCTGTACTCCAACCCGGCCGTGGTCACCATCACCGTGGCCGGGCCGGGCTGGGACAAGCCCGACCTGGCCTACTCGATGCGGGTCTATGCGCGGGTCCTCGGTCCACCGGGCCTCATCGAGGCCGAAGGCTGCATCCTGGCGGCGTTCCAGGGGGGCCTTGTCCGGGGGGTCGCCGGGATCGGGCCCGGGCCAGCCGGCAGGCTCTTCCAGCTCCAGGTCTTCTCGGATCTCGCCGCCGAGACCGGTCTGACCTTCCGGGTCTACGACGCCAGCGTCGACACCATCTTCGACATCGCCGAGGGCCTGGATTTTGCGGCCGGCACGGTCCTTGGCACCATGGCGGAGCCGCTGGACCTCCACACGGCACTCTCGCTGGCCGTGACCGCCACGGGTGCCAGCGCCGTCGCCGTGACCTCGGCCTCCGGGCAGGCGGGCATCACGGACTACACCTGTGCGCGGGTACCCTACGGCAGGGCGGTGGACCTCAGCGTGCCGGCTACCGATCCTGTCGGGGTGACCTTCCAGCACTGGCGGCTGAACGGCTCCAACCAGGCTGCCGGGCTGAGGACCCTCGCCTTCACCATCGTGAGCGCCGCGGACGCCGAAGCCGTCTATACGGTCAGCACCTACACGGTGACCTTCCATCCTGGCGCCCATGGGGCCCTCGCGGGGGGCGCGCCGGCGGTGACGGTGACGGTCATCCACGGCGATCCGGCCCCGGTCCCACCGGCGGTCGTGCCCGCGCCGGGCTGGACCTTCGCCGGCTGGTCCCCGGCGCTGCCGGCCACCATCACTGCGGACGCGGAGACGACCGCGCAGTATGCCGTGGTGGTCTGCACCGTCACTTTCGCGTTCACCGGCACCGGTGCACTGACCGGCACGCTGGTGCAGACCGTCGCCTACGGCGCCAGCACCACGCCGGTGACGGCGGTCCCCGGCGCGGGCTGGTACTTCCACCAGTGGAACGACGGCTCGGCGACCAACCCACGGGTCGCGGACAACGTCACCACCGATCTGACGCTGACGGCCGAATTCCTGCCCCTGACCGATGGGGACCCTGACGGCCCGTTCGAGCTGTTCTACAACGATCAGGCCAACGCAGGCGCACGCCTGATCTGGGACTTCACGGGGCTCCACGCCGGCACGGTGGGTGCATACCTCCTCGCCCTGGACATCAACCACGACGAGAAGGGCGCCCTGACCGGCAGGGGCAGCGTGCAGGGCGAGGTGGGCGGTCAGGCGATCGACGTCCGCAACCTGGCCTTCTCGGGCAAAGCCAAGGGCAAGGCCGGCAGCGTGACCATCAAGGCCAGCCTGACCGGAAGCAACGCCAGCACCAGCGTCTCGCTCAAGCTGACGCTGACCCTGGACGGCACCGCCCGACGTCTCAGCGGCACGGCCACCGGCAGCATCAGCGATGCCCTCGGCGGCAAGGCCAGCATCTCCGGCCCGTGCGCCCTCGACATCCCCGCCGGCATGGACGGTACCTACCGGCTGCCGCTGGACCTGCTCCTCGACCCCGGCAAGGGGACCATCGTGGGCACCGGCACACTGGTTCTATCCAATGGCCGGACGGTGGCCCTGCTGGTCAAAGGCAAGCGTGTCGCCGGATTGGCCAGCCTGCAGTGCGCCGGCGATAAGCTGATGGCCCCCGCGTTCGCCGCCATCAAGCTCAAGTTCAGCATCCGGGCGTATACCAACGGCACCGCGGAGATCCGGGCCATGTCCGGCAAGGCTTTCGGCCAGAGCCTGAAGTGGCCGTGATGGCCGGGACCGCCGCGCCGCCCCAGCGATGGCCGGGCAAAGCACAACCACGGCCCTACTGCAGGAGATGCCATGGTGCCGCAACGTCACCTGCTGCTGGCCTGCCTGCTCCTGGGCCTTGCCGCCCGCGGCGTCGACCTGGCGCTGGTGGACTCCTTCGACGGCGTCGGCAAGGTGGAATGGCTGGTGCACCAGGGCGACTGGCAGGTCCGCGAGGGCCTGTACCACGTCGGAGGCACGGGCCGGAGCTTTGTGGCCGGCGCGGTGCTGGACGATGGGGTGGTGCAGGTGGACTGCCGGATTGTGGCCCCCGGTCCGCTTCCGGCCGACTGGGCCGGGGTCGTAGTGGGCGCGGACGCGCAGGCCAGCAGCGCCGCCGGCCAGTTGGTCTACATCCGTTACTCGGGGGAGGTGGAGCTGTACTCCGGGGCGCAGATCCTGGCCGTCCGCAAGACCAACGCCCAGGCAGCGTTTGCCCAAGGCCGGTCCGTGCGCCTGACCGTGCAGGTGAAGGCCCGCCACGTCACGGTCCAGGTCGACGGCGAGGCGTCCATCGAGGCCGATGTGCCGGACTACCGGCCCGGCAGCGTCGGCCTGGCGAGCTACGACGCAAAGGCGGAGTTCGACAACCTGGTGGTCCGTGGGGAGAGCCTGGGCTACACGATCACGGGGGAGGTGCTGTTGCTGCCCGCCAACGCACCGGTGCCCGGGGCCAAGGTCGAGATCTACCACTCCATGGACGGCTACAACAGCCTCGTTACCCGTGAGACCCTCGCCGACGCCCACGGCCGCTACCGGTTCAGCGGCCTGCCGGCGGGCGACAAGGCCTACTGGCTGCGCTGCAGCAAAGACGGCTACGGCGGCAGCACAGGCTGGTTCGTGAGCGTGACCGATGCGGGGCCCACGGTCCAGGAGTTGTACCTGATTCCGGCGCCGCGGCATGACCTCTGGGTTGACTCGTCAAGCGTGCTGCGCAGCCATGGCTTCCAGCCTACCGACGACCCCCAGTGCTACGGCGGCAGCCGCCTCGTCGTGAAGCAGATGCGTCCTGCCGCAGAGCGGCCCGAATGGTGGGCGGAGCTCGAGGTCGAGGTGCCCCGGGAGGGCGACTACGTGCCTTACTTCGCCGCGGGGCAGTACCCGGCGCCTTACTACTGGAGCGACTTTGCCTGGTCCATCGACGGTGCCGGGCCGCTGGCTGCGAGCCAGACGCTGCGGATCGAGGGTCCGCGCTATGGCGACCGCGCGACGATGGCCTGGGCGTCCGGGCCGGTGCAGCCCCTGGGGCAAGGGAGGCATGTCCTGCGCGTGGTCCTCCACGACCCGGCGCCGCATGCTGGTGCAGCCGAGATGCTGCCGTACTGGTGGTCGTTCGATGCCGCCTGCCTGGCAGAGCTGCCGCGGGTGGTCTCGCCGGCGAACGGGGAACGGGTCGCCGACCCACAGCCGGAGTTGCGTTGGATCGCGCCGGCCAGTGCTGAGCGGTTCACCGTGCAGTACTCCGAGGACCCTGACTTCGGCAATGCCACGGTCACGGTGGGGGGGGTGCGCGGTGACCGGCTGAGGGTGCGCGGTCCGCTGGCCGACGGCACCTACCACTGGCGGGTCAAGGCCCTGACCGAGGAGGAGTCGCTCTTCACGGCGCCGTTCAGTCCGGCACAGCGGTTTGTGGTGGCGACCGACCGGCCGGCGATCGAGGGGGTGCAGGTCCGTGCGCGGACGCCGACGACTGCCGTGATCGAGTGGCGCACGGACGAGGTCTGCACGGGCCAGTTGCGCTACGGTCTCTCGGGGCTCGGCCTCGCGCAGTCCGTGGCCGCCACCACTACCGACGGTCTCCTGCACACCGCGCGCCTGACAGGTCTGGAACCCATGACGTACCTCTACTGCGCGGCCGCCGCCAAGGACACGGCCGGCAACGAGGTGACCACACTCCGGCGGGGGTTCTGCACGCCGCGCGGGGCCATCGGCGACCGCAACTCGCCCTTCGGCGTCTTCGGCCAGGGCCTGGTCTACTCCCGCCAGCTCGGGGCCGCCGGAGCACGTTGGTACAGCGACTACTGGGACTGGCAGCAGGCGAACCCGGCGCGGGGCAGGTTCGACTGGACCCAGGCGGAGCAGCGGATGGCCCGGGCACGCGACTCCGGCGTGAACCTGATGGTGACCTTCTGGGGGACCCCGGGCTGGGTGCGCCCTAGCCACCCTGACCAGTTCACCTACGGGCCTGACGACCTGCAGGATGCGCGCGACTTCTTCCAGGAGATGGCGGGGCACTGCCGAGGGCGGGTGGACTGGTGGCTGCCGTGGATCGAGCCCAACGTCGCGCGCGACACCGTCTTCGGTTTCCCGCAAGGCTACTGGGCGAACCGGCCCCACGCCCGCTCCTACGCTGCCTACCAGCGGGCCGCCTACGAGGGGGCCAAAGCCGGCAACCCCGACGGTCGCGTGGTCGGCATGGGGACCGCCGGCGTGGACCTGGACTTCATCCGCAAGTGCTACGACGAGGGCGCCGCGGACAGCTTCGACGTGATGAACGTCCACTACTACGCCATCGGCGCGCCCCTCGAGGAACAGCAGCCCGAGAGGCTGTTCGCAGACCTCCGGGCGCTCATGGCGCAGTACGGCGATGGGGAGAAGCCCATTCTCTGCAGCGAGGGTGGCGGGGCATCCTCGGGCCTGCCCGGCACCACCGAGGAGACCCAGGCGGACCACGTCATCCGCATCTTCATCATCTCCATTGCCAACCAGATCGGCAAGCTCTGCTGGACCTTCGAGTTGGACGAGAAGCCTTACGGCAGCAAGCGGGTGGACATGATCATGTGGATGGGCTTCTTCCGCTTTGACCCGGCCACCTCGGCGGACCACCCCGCGGGCGAGCCGAAACCCTCCCTGACGGCGCTCAGGACCATGACCGGCGCCCTCCGCGGGACCGAGTACGTGGGGCCCGTGGCGCTGGGGCCCGGCCGGCGTGCCTACCGCTTCGCAGGAGAGCAGGGGAGCGTGGTCGTGGCCTGGGCAGAGAAGGGCGAGGGCGAGGCGGAACTGCCATGGTCTGCGGCGCGGGCCCAGGTCGTCGACCGCAACGGGACGGCGCGGGAGGTGGCCGTCACCAACGGTCGCCTGTCGCTGCGTCTCACCGGCAGCCCGGTGTTTGTGAGGGAGTAGCCCTCACGGCCCCGGGACGCTCACCGCCAGCACCGCCTCGACAGCCAGCGGGTCGACGCCAGACTACTCCCGTTGCCCTTCGCGCTCGGTATGCGCGCGGAAGGCCGAGATGGCGTGGTACGCTGGCACTGGCATTGCTACCAGCGCTCAGTGCAGGAGCCAGAAGTCCAGCGCGCCATCGTCCAGGTGGAGCGCGCTGCGGGCTGGCTCGGCGTCCTCCAGGAAGTGCCGGCGCTGGTAGAGAGGTCCGGGACCATCGTTGCCGTAGAAGACATCGACCGCTTCGCCATCGAAGTCTGAGAAGCCCTTCTGGACGGGCTCTCCCTGGGGCGCCATGCGGACGACGGTGTCGCCCTTCCAGGTCACGCGGTAGGGGTACTGGCGAAACCCGGGGTTGCCGATGACGGTGTCTTCATCGCGCATCGGGAGCGGGTAGCAGACCTCCAGCGTCTCGCCTGCCCGGCGGCCTCGCAGGACCAGGTCGTTCCCCCAGGCGGTCCCCTTCACCTCGCCGCGACTCGACGTGACCCGGAGGTCCTCCGGACGGACGAACTCCGGGATGCGGACCTGGACCGTGCACGGCACCTTGAGGTCGATGGTCAGCCGGCCTTGGTACGGCTGGTAGGAGCGGATCTCGGCCTCGGGGAGCCGTTTGTCGATATGGAGGTGGACCGAGAGCGTGCCCTTCTCGAAGCGCGCGGCGTTTCTCCAGACGATGAAGAGGGCGTGCGTGCCCGAGCCGCCGCAGCAGTTCTGGAAGGCACGGGTCTTGCCACGCAGTTCCGGGCCGCCCCAGTGCAGCCCTTCCCGCGCCGCCAGGATGTGCGTCGGGGAGGTCCACCCCGCGTAGCCCCCGAGCATTCTGGAGCCCACCTCGCGGCAGGTGAACTGGGGGGTATCGGGAGCGTCTCCCGGGGTGAGCCAGGAAGCATCCACTATCTGGCTCTCCACCAGGTGGTTGCGGACCATCCGTTCGACGTCACCCCAGTACTCGGGATGGCCGTTGTTGGCCAGCGTCACGGCCAGGCCGAGGAAGTCCATGAGGGCGCAGGTCTCGCATGAAACGATGTCGCCCTTGCGTCCGATGACCTCCGGCAGGAAGCCGAAACGGGTGCCTTCCGCGCGGACGTACCGGTACAGGGCGTCCACCCGGCCGAGCAGCGCCTGGTCCTCCGTATACAGCGCATAGTCGGCGGCGCCGACCAGGCTGCGCAGGTTCCCGTGCATGTGCCCGCCCTGGCGGAATCGGTTCTCCGGCGTGAACAGCGGATTCCCCTCGAAGCAGCTCCGCACGAGGCCACCCGCCTGCGCCAGCGCGGCCCCTGAGCCGGTCTGCCGCACCCAGGTCATCAGGCCCTTGACGATGAACCCGCGCAGCCAGTGGGTCGGTTGGTAGAGCGGTGGCAGGTGGGCGACCATCCTATCGATGGCCGCCTTGCGCTCCGGCTCAGGAGCGTCCGCGTGGAGCGTCACCAGGGCGTAGAGCGTGAGGGCCTGGTCGCCCAGGTCAGCGACCGCTTCGGAGAAAGGTGTCTTGGGTCGTACCAGCAGCCCCGTGTCGGGATGGAGGAGGCCCCAGACGCGGTTGGCCCAGGACCTCTCGTTACGGGCTTCCCTGCCGGTCAGGTGTCGCGCCATGACGGCCGCCTGGAGCTGCCGGCTCATGACATCGCCGAAGTCTGGCCAGTCATGGGCCGCCCGGGCCGGGTCGGTCCAGAAGACGTTGAAGTAGGGTAACCCGCTGCTGTCGACCATGGTGTCGAGGTAGTTGTACGTCCGGTCGACGAAGGACTCGATGGCGAACGTCTGTCGTTCCATGGCTTCTCCTCGGGTGACGCGCCCAGCCGTGAGCCGGGCCGGCTGTCAGGGCTGCATGTCCCAGACTTTGAATGACCGCACCGTGGCGGCGGCGCCCTGGGTGCGCAGAGCCAGACCCGAGCTGTCGGCGCGGCTGGGGTAGGCCCGCAGGGTCAGGCACTGCCGGTCATTGGCGAAGACCTCGACGATGCTGCGGTCAATGAACACGCGCAGGTGCAGGGCTTCGCCATCGGCCAGCAGCAGGGGGCCGGTTTCGGGCGGTCGGGCCTGCACGTCCTCGCGCAGAGAGGCGCGCGCGGTGTCGATCATCAGCACGCAGGGGCGCTGGCTGCCATAGAGGTTGAACCAGTCCCGCTCAGTCCGCTGGAAGAGGCGGATGTCGGTGCGTTCGGCACCATCCGGCGAGCGCAGCACACTCAGGCAGACCTCGCGGGCGTTCCCGAGGTCGATCTCCGTCTCGATCTCGATCGTGTTGCCGCCGGGGGTGTCGAGCACGACCTCCGTATGGGCACGCAGTTCGCCGACGGCGGCGACGCGGGAGTTCTGCCGCAGGCTCTCGATCTCGGCCGCCGGCCGCATGCCAAGGGTGCCGTCAGCCTCCAGCGACAGCACCCGCGGCAGTGTCATCACGTCGCACCACTCGGGCGAGGGTCGCCCCTCCTTCACATTGAAGATGGCGATACAGCGGCCCTGCGGGTCGATGAAGGCCGACGGCGCATGCAGGCTACCCACGCCGATGGGACCGTAGTTGAAGCGCCCGTGCCGACGGATGTGGAAACGATCCCGGGACCGATCGTAGTCGCCGAGGTAGTACTGGGCGCCCCGCCGGTGGCTCGCGAACAGCAGCAGGTGTTGGGTCCCGAGCGGCAGCAGGTACGGCACGGCGCCGTCTTCGCCCCGGTCGGTGAAGAGGCCGTCCTCGACGAACACCCCGCGGTACTCCCAGTGGGCCAGGTTGGCCGAGAAGAAGAGCTGCTCGGCCAGGCGGCAGTCCTTGAGGAACTCGCCGTCCTTGTAGGTACCCGAGAGGGCCCAGTAGCCGCGCTCGTCCTTCCAGATGCAGGAATCGTAGAGGCGGTACGGGCTGCCGTCGGGCGCGGTGTTGACGGCCGGAATGACCGGGTTGCCGGGATGCTTCTCCCAGTTGAGCAGCAGCGGGTCGCTGGCCGTGGCGATGGCGTTGCCGCTGCCGGTGCCGTGGTACAGAGCAATGACCCGCTCCGGCTCGACCAGCGTCGTGCCGCTGAAGCAGTCCCGTTCCGTGTCCGGCCGCAGCGCCACGGGCAGGTCGCGCCACCGCACCAGGTCCTGGCTGAAGGCATGGCCCCAGAGCAGCGGGCTGCCCCCCGGTGCCACCCACTGGTAGAACAGGTGGTAGTTGCCCTGCCAGAAGCACGGTCCGTTGGGGTCGTTCATCATCCCGGCCGGCGGCGCGAAGTGGTAGGCCGGCCGGTACGGGTCCGCGGCCAGGTGAGCGCGCGCCGCCTGGTGCGCCTGGATCTCGGGGTCGCTCTCCAGCACCGCCAACTGCGCTGCGAGCGTGGCCGGATAGACCGTCCGCGGGACCCGCTTCGGCGGGGTGATGAGGTAAGCGCCCTTGCCATCCAGGTGCAGCTTGCCGTCGCGGATCACGGCACCGTTGTGCAGCACGGCCAGGTCGAAGCAGCCCATCTCGTCGCGTGGGGTGCCGTCCTCGAAGGTCCAGCGGCCCAGCGGCTTGACGGGCGTGGGGCCGTTGGGCTGCAGCCCCGCGATCTGGTCGGCGCTCAGCGCCTCCCCGTAGAGCTGGGCCTCCTCGATGGCGCCGGCGAAGGGCCCCGTGGGAGGCACGCCGGCAGCGTGGCAGTGCCTCATGCCCATGGTGAGCCGCAGGCCGTCCCCGTACGCCTGCGGGGGACGCTCGTAGCCTGCAACATATAAACCATTGTGGTACAAACTGATGCGACTTCCACTCCAGGTCACGGCCACCTGGACCACGGTCCCTGGCGCGGCGTCCTCTTCCGGCCACAGGTCCTGGGCCCGTTCCGTGCGCTTGTGCAGGTGGCTCCCTGGCATCCAGACCCGGGGGCGCACCTCCCCCAGGACGATCGAGTCGAACTCGTTCCGGTCTTCGACCCCGAAGACGCCTGAACCGCGCTGCTCCAGGTTCGCCGGGGCGCACCAGACCACGAGTGTCTTGTCAGCGAGTGTCATCGTTGCTCCAACGACGCCCGCCTGGCCCATGCCCGCAAGCGGCAGCACGGCGCAGAGGGCAAGCTGTCGGACGGGGTACCTCATGGGACCGATCGCTTTCCGGGTTCGGCGGGACCCGCCTCGACCACAACGTACGCATCTTGACAGGGAACGTACGTACTGTACCTTCACTGATGGACACAACGGAGCCGCCATGGATACTGTCATCACACCATCCGCTCTGCGCAAGGACGTATACCGCCTGCTTGACCGGGTCCTGGACACGCGGCAGCCCCTGGTCGTGCGCTGCCGCGGTCGGCGCGTGCGCATCGTGCCGGAGCCGGAGGCTGGCAGTCGGCTTGGCCGGCTCGGGCCACGCCCCTGCATCAAGGGCGATCCGGAGCAGTTGGTGCATGTCGACTGGACTGCGGCCTGGACCGAGCCCAGGAACCTGTAGGCTCAGGTGTCATGTACCTGGATACCCATGCGGTCGTGTGGCTCTACGCCGGCGAGGTCAGGCGCTTCCCGTCGGCGGCCCGGCGCCACCTGGAGAGGGGGCCCTTGCTCATCTCCCCGGCGGTGGTTCTCGAGGTCGAGTTCCTGTTCGAGATCGGGCGGGTTACCGACCCGGCGGCCACGATGATCAGTGCCCTCGCCGCGGATGTCGATCTGGGCGTGTGCGATCTGCCGTTTGCGAAGGTCGTGGCGGAGGCGTGTTCGTTCACCTGGACGCGCGATCCCTTCGACCGTCTGATCGTGGCGCAGGCGATGCTCGGCGGCGCGCTGCTGCTCACGAAGGACGAGACCATCCTGGCGCACTGTGCCAGAGCGACGTGGGCCTAGGCTGCGCTCCGGAGCGGGGGTTTCTGCACATCTGGGGCAGGCCCGCCATGTGCCCCGCGACCTGTGGAAGCCGGGGTCTCCGCACCCCGGCTGCGGCATACGGAGATGCCGCGTTCCAGAGGGCTGGGGCCCACTCGGCGGCTCGGGCTGAGCTTCGCTGGCCGGTGCCGTCGCGTCGCGTGGGGGCTACCGCCCGGCCTGGCGGGCGAGTCCCTCGTAGCGGCGGAGCCCTTCGCGGGCTTCGTCCAGGGCCTGGCGGCGCTGGTCCTCGCTGGCGAAGACGCCGGTGGCCTCGAGGCGGGCGATGTGGGTGCCGACGTTGGTCACCCAGAACTGGGCCGCGTCCCTCCTGAGCACCTCCCGGCCGCCGACGCGCGTGTAGACCGCGCTGGTGTGGGCCACGTCGGGCGCCAGGATGGCGTTCCAGACACCGTTTCTCGAGGCCCGGGCGCAGTACCAGCGGCTCGCGTCGGCGCGCAGCCGCAGCCGGAGGGTGTGGGAGGTGGCGGAGGTGGTGATCGATCTGAGCACCTCGCCGTTGGCCACGATCTCCACCGTGCCGAGGGGATGCCTGGAGCACGCGCTCAACTCCACCTCCACGCGCGCGTCCTCTTGCAGGTCGAGCGTGTCGCCCGGCTGGGCCCCGTTGACCCGCAGCAACAGCAGCGGCCCCGAGGTGGTGAACGTGCGGCCACGGCACACCGCCTCGATCCAGCGCCCGTAGGTGAAGGGCAGGGGGGCGCCCCCGGGTTCCTGGAGGCGGGCGTAGACGCGGGCGCAGCCCACCCCGCGCGCCGGATGGTCGCTGCCGTTGGACAGGCCGATGTGGACGCCGCAGTTCAGGAATCGGTAGTAGTGTTCCGCATCGAGCTGGTCCAGGCTGTCGGAGAGGCCCAGGATGACGTTGACGGGCACCGCCGAGGCATTGAAGGGGCCGAGGTTGTGGGCCTCGACGCTGATTCCGCCCTGGCGCCGGGTCCCGAGCACGGCCCCGCGATGGGTGGGGAAGTCGGCCGTGCCGGGGGGGCCGCCGCTGCCCGCGCCGGTGGCGATGGGCTCGATCAGCTCCTTCAGGCCCAGGAGGTTGATGTGGCCGTAGTGGTTGTCGTTGCGGTACTCCTCGGCCATCTGCACGTGCCAGGCCCCGTCGCACGTCCCTGGCACCGGTCCCATGGGATAGTGGTCAGGCTTGATGAAGACACCGCCCTGTTCGGCAGGTCGATACTGGTAGAGCGTCAGGTTGTTGATCACCCGCAGGTCCTCGGCGCGCTGGACCATGCTGAGGAGGCCCAACTCCTCGTTGGTATCCCACGAGTCCTTCACCCAGTGGACGTGCGTGTCGCCCGAGATCCAGCCCTGCGCCCACAGGTCGGTGAAGCGCTCGGAGGCGATGGCGACGTCCCGCCTCTCGCCGGCCTTGAGCTTGATGGACCTGGTGGCCAACTCATGCTCGAAGCCGCGCTCCAGGGCGACCTGGGTCCGGCCGGGCGGCACGACGACCTCGAAGGTCCCGTCGGAGTAGAAGAACGGCAACCGGTAGGAGGCCGGCCGGAACACCACCGGCTTCTCCGAGAGCGTCGAGTTCGCCCGGAACGCTTCCCCATGGCGCAGAACTCCATCGCTGCCACAGACCCGGACCCGCCCCGGCCAGGGCTGGCCGGTCTTCCGGTCCAGGACTCGGCCGCGTAGCACGGCCGGCTCCGAGACGGTCACCGGGACGCGGACCGTGCCGGCGCCGGCGAGCTGGACCTCGAGGGTGCAGGCGCCCAGGTCCGGGGCCAGGATGGGCACGATAAGCCAGCGCGCGTCATCCGGGTCGCGGCGCAGGGGAGGCAGGGAAGCGGTGCCGACCAGGCTGCCGCTGATCTGCGCCGTCAGGTCGAACGGGCCATCGCCGGCATTCGCCAGCCGCAGCAGCACGCAGCGCTCCAGGCCCCTGGCCACGGGGATGGGATTGCACGGCTCCAGCATTACTGAGGACGGAGTCACC
>Ga0172371_10001491_pt1 | contig 37238 bp, 33 predicted proteins | sample Lak12m_FD_114543 | JGI IMG/M metagenome (GOLD analysis project Ga0172371, IMG submission 114543) | Freshwater microbial communities from Kabuno Bay, South-Kivu, Congo - kab_022012_12m | ecosystem: Environmental > Aquatic > Freshwater > Lake | place: Democratic Republic of the Congo: South-Kivu... | reverse complement strand
GGTGGTAGCAGGAAGTCCTGATCAGGATTGTACTCTCGGAAACGTTGCGCGCCCATATCAGTTAGACGCGCAAAGCATCAGTCCGTTCTAGAGAATCTGGGTTCTCCGACAGGCTCCTAGCCCGTGCCGGCACAGGGGAGGCTCTGGCACTCTCCGTTAATCCGTATCCGCGGATGAACCGGCCTGACTCGCAGCGCGGGCATTTGACTCCTAGCGGCCCGCACGTAACATAGCCGCAGTGTCTTCCGGCCGCACCTCCGTCCTCGTCCTGGTTGTTTTGTTCCTGGCCGTGCTGGCGGTCACGAACCCGACGGGCAACTTCCCGCTGAATGACGACTGGTCGTACGGCCAGGCAGTACAGAACCTGGTGCGGAACCACGACTACCGACTCTCGAACTGGACATCCATGCCGCTGCTGACGCAGGTGCTGTGGGGCGCGCTTTTTTCCCTGCCGGCCGGCTTTTCATTCACGGCTCTGCGTCTCTCAACCCTCCTGCTCTCGCTGGCCGCCCTTCTGTTCCTGCTCCGGCTCGTCCGTCGAAAACAGGACCCGCTCTTTCCGGCCATGCTCGCGCCCCTCGTGCTCCTCTTCAATCCAGTCTATCTCAACCTCTCGCATACGTTCATGACCGATGTCCCGTTCATCGCCTTTATGCTGGGTTCCACCGTATTGCTGACTGAGGGCGCCGAACGTGGAAACAAGGCTCTGCTGACTCTGGGAGTCTGCCTCGCGTTGCTGGCTGCGCTCCTAAGGCAGACCGGCGTGCTGATACCGGCCGCATTCGGCATCGGCTATCTCGCGCGCGGCCGCGCCGGCACGCGGAGAGTCTTATTGGCGGCAGGGTTCTTCCTGCTGACCGTCGCCGCGTTCGTGGCATATGCGCGCTGGCTGACCGTTACCGGCAGGCTTCCGAGCGGCTACTATGCCCAGACGCGCCAAATGCTTGCGACACTTCAATCCGGACTCCCCGCGGTCGCGCACCGTATTGTCGGTTCGATGCTCGTGACCTACACCTATGTGGGACTGTTCACACTGCCGCTGGGCCTGCTCTTTTTTAATCCGGCCAACTGGCGACGGCTTGCGGTGCTGGTGGCGGTCTCGGCCGCCCTGCTCGCGCTGGCTCAAGTTTTGCACGTCGGATTCGCCGGAAACATCCTGTCCGACCGCGGGGTTGGCGCTTTCACACTGGCACATTCCGCTGCCTTCCCTCCCTTCACTGGTTCGCCGGCCTCGAAGGTCGTGCTCGGCATCCTCGCGCTGGCCGGAGGAGCTTTGCTGCTCGAGTTGCTGGTACGAATCCTGCGAAGTGTCCGGTCGTCCTTCCCCGCAACCTTTTGCCTGTCGCTCGCCTGTCTTTGCTTTGTCTCGCTGCTGCTTGTGCAGCAATTCGACCGCTACGCGCTCATCTATCTACCGTTGCTCGCGATACCTGCATTCGCCGAGCTGCGTGCACTGCGGCCCGCAAAAGCAGCGGTAGCCGCGGCATTCTCAGTCCTCCTGCTATACGCCGGATTCTCCGTATCCGCTGTTCACGACTACCTGGCCTGGAACCGAACCCGGTGGCAGGCAATCAGTTACCTGACGCACGACCTGAGAATACCGGTGGACAAGCTGGACGGCGGCTTCGAGTTCAACGGTATGTACACCTACTCGGATGACTATGTGCGCAACCCGAACAAGAGTCCATGGTGGGTGAGGGACAACGAGTACGTCGTGGCATTTGACAGACTCCCGGGGGTACGACGTGCTCAAGGAGTACCCGGTGAAGACCTGGCTTCCGGCCGGCATCAGGTTCATCTGCGTGCTCAAACGAGGCCCGCGCGAGCAAACCCACCAATGCGACCGCCCGGCCCTGTCACTGACCGGTCACTATGAACTGGACTGAACACTTTGCCCGACTGCGTTCCTTCCTCTTGACTTCGCGAGGAGAGGATTGTAAGCTGGCTTGAACGCATGGCGTTCTACTACGCGACCGCGAGCGCTTCCGATGCACAGGTCGTCACTATCGGAATGCCGCTTGACCGGACCAGTTCGTTCGTGCCCGGAGCCCGGTTTGGCCCGGACGTCATCCGCATGGCCGCGGACAATATCGAATCGTTCAGCCCCTACCAGAAGCGTGACCTGACCGGAGTCCGCATCCACGATGCCGGCAACCTTGAATTCGCCTATCCGACCGCCGACTCCCCGCTGGAACTGATTGCGGCGACGACGGCCGGGAATCTGGACCGGGGCGTGAAACAGCTCGCGCTCGGCGGTGAGCACACTATCACGCCGCCGATCGTCGCGGAGCTGGCCAGGAGACTCCCTGACTTGTGTGTCATCCAGTACGACGCGCATTCTGACCTGCGCCATGAGTTCCTCGGTGAACGGGCCTGCCATGCCACCGCGATGGCACGCGTGCTTGACTCGATCCCGCGAGAGAGGCTTTTCCAGCTCGGCATCCGGTCTTTCTCTCGACCCGCAGAAATGTCGGAACAGAATCTGTCCCCGTTCGAAGTGCTTGCGCCGATTGGTCAGGTCAGGGGTGCAATTGGCAACCGACCGACGTACGTGACACTCGATGTCGACGTACTTGACCCGGGCGTAATGCCAGACGTCCAGACGCCCGAACCGGGAGGATGTTCGTACCGTGACCTGGCGCAGTCGCTCGCCTGCCTCGCCGGACTGAACGTCGTCGGGTGCGACCTCGTGGAAGTCTGCCCGAGGACTATGCAGCCCTCGACCGGGGCCGCCACCGCAGCGGAGTTGGTGAGGGAACTCTGCCTCTTACTGGCCGGCGCATAACAGCCATTTTCCCATGAACCTGGAACCTTCGCGCCGCGGAGCTGTTTGCTCACTGCCGGCGCGATGTCGCCTGTTTTCCGCCAAGCAATCTGCCAAGGAGGTAACCGACCATGTGTTGCCGTGCTTGCTCCGGCTACGAGCAATGCCGAGCCAGGGGCAAACTGTCCGAAGACTGCTGTTCCCAGTGTCGCTATTTCGATTCGTGTATGGAAGAACCGACTGAGGAGAAACCCAAACACAAGGCCGCGCCCTTTCGCCGGGCAGCCCGGCCCTAGCCCCCGCCAGTCAACCTGAGGTCCGTCCTAGCGGCCGACCACCGCCACTCGCTCCACGCGAACGCCGCGCGGCGTACTGACCACGAGCAGATAAAGCCCGCTTGCCTGGTTGTGTGGTCGCCAGACGGCCTGGTGCCGCGCGCTCTCAACTCTGATTTCCGCCACCGGCCTGCCGGCCAGCGTCAGCACCTCGACCCGGGTCGCATCATACGGAAGGCCATCGATCACGACCCCGTTGTTGACCCCGAGAATGCAGGGATTTGGGTAGACCCGAAGGTGCTCGGCCGTGCTCTCCGGCTCCACCGCGTAGTCATAGACTGAAAGCCCGCGCTGTGTTGCGATGAGCCCCAGCCCCAGTCTATCGTCGATGGTCAGCGCCGTATAGAACCCGACGATTTCCAGCGGGTTGGCGATCAGGCCGCTATTCTGAGGGGTGAAGTTGGTCCAGGTGCGGGCAACCTGGTCGAAGATCGCCAGCCCCGCCTCGGTCAGCAGCCAGACTCGATCAGAAGCATCCACCCGAACCCGGAAGACGTTGTTCGAGCCGATGCCGCTGTTCGCAGTGGTGAAAACCTGAAACGAAGAGCCGTCCCACACGGCCGCGCCCGCCGACGTCGCGGCCCACACCTGGTCCTCGCCGTCGACCGCGACTGACCTGACCTCGGCCGACGGCAGTCCGCCGACCAGCACGGTGTCGAAATCGTCGGACGGGTCATTCAGGGTCCCGGCATAGTCAATCATGACAAGGCCCTGCAGCAGGCCGAGCCAGACCCGGTCCCGCGAGTCGAACGCGAATTCGTACAGGCCGCCGGGCGGCGCCGATACTCCCGGGATTTCAAACACCGTCTGCTGAAGCTGGGAGTCGACCGCGACAACCGTGGCCCCGCCGTTGAACACCCACTTGGTGTCGTGCTGGTCAAGACCGAAGGCGTCGATGATGTTCCAGCTCGACAATTGGCCCCACTGTACTGTCTGCCACGACCCGTCGGCCGGATTGAAGCCGGCCAGTCCGCCGTCGCCGGCGAAGTGCGCGAACCAGACCCGACTCCTGGAGTCGACGCGCACTTGATACGGCAGCGGCAGCACACTCCAGATCCCCGAGACCCTGCCAGTTGTGTCAATCACGGAAATCGGGACCGGATTATTCATGTGACAGAGATAGATGCATCCGGCCGTGTCAACCGCGCAGTCAGATATGAGGCCGGACCAGATGCAGTTGTTGTAGTAGGAACTCCAGGACTGCCCGGTGGCCGCATAGCGGAGGCCGGAGCCGTAGAGTTCGTTGCCGCCGCATCCGACCCACAAGGCATCGGCGAAGTGGACGGCTCGGGCGTCCTCGTTGAGGATGACCGAGACCCGAGCAGAGTCGGCCTGATCACCTTCGTACAGCCCGGCCCGCGTTGCGAGGTAAATCCTGGATCCGGATACGGCAAGCTGGAAGACCTCGGTCGGTTCATCGAAAACAACTACCGGCCGGAAGCCGGCGCTCTCCCCAATCGCCAGTCCGGCCTCGCTCGCGATGAGCAGGCTGTCATGCCACTCCGCGACTGCCCGGACCGAATCACCGAACGGACTTCGGTACGACGTCCAGGTCTGAAATCCCCGGTCCACGGCTGTGACCCCCCGGTTGGTGCCGACCCAGTACCGGTCGAACGAACCCACGCAGAGTATTTGGTCGCTGAGCAGTTCCGGCACCCGAGCAGTCGTGTACCGGACGATGCTGTCGTCGTCGAAGTCGAGCGGCGTGCCGCGCGTCTCAATTAGATACAGGCCCTGGTCCGAACCGCAGAGCAGTCGGTTACCGTCCCAGGTGAGAACCCGGATATGCATGGCCATATCGTTCGGCCGGTACTGCCGCACACGCCCGGGTTCGGGTTCGATAACGACCATGCCCCCGCCGTCGGTCCCGGCCCACAGGTTCCCGGAACTGTCGCGGCTGATGCAGAGACAACGATTGGTGGGAAGGCCATCGGTGTTCACGAAGGTCCGACGGAGTGTGGGCGCGCCGCGAATGCCGAGCGACACAACGCCCCCGAAGGTGGCAAGGTAGAGGGTGGAATCAGTGCCGGCCATGCCGGTAACGAAGTTGGTATTGGTGTATGCCTGCCAGCTCGGTCCAATCGCGGTCACGGCCAGGACGACGAACAAGGTATTCATGTTGCCGCTAGACGATACTAGCGCACGACAGACAAGCGTCAACCATTGTCAACATGCGCCTCGTGCGCCGACCACTGCCCGCAATGTGCGCACCAGTATCGTAAAGTCCATCCAGAGCGACCAGTTGCGTATGTAGTACTCGTCAAGCGTGAGTCGCTCGCTGAAAGGCAGCGACGTTCGCCCTGATACCTGCCAGAGACCGGTCATCCCCGGACGCACGCGCACGATCGTGTCTAGCGACTCACCGATGCGGTCTGACTCCGCCGGCAGATAAGGCCGGGGTCCGACGAGCGCCATCTCGCCCCGCAGCACATTCCAGAGCTGCGGCCATTCGTCGAGGCTGAACCGCCTGAGGAATCGTCCCGCTGTCGTGACTCGCGGGTCGTTGGGAATCCGGGCGTACTTGAGCCACTCACTGCGCATGGCCTCGTCGGCGGCAAGCATCTCGCCCAGTCGCTCTTCCGCGTCGCAGTACATCGTCCTGAACTTCAGGCAGTCGAACGGCTGTCGGTCGCGACCGATGCGCTTCTGGCGGAATAGGACCGGCCCGTGCGAAGATGCCTTAACCACAAGCCCCAGCACGAGGAGCAGCGGCGACACGAGCAGAAGCAGAAGGCCCGTCCCGACTGTCTCCAGCACCGATTTCATCAGGGTGTTGAGCGGCCGAAGCAGATTGTGGCGGTACCTCATGACAAGCGTGCTGCCCACCTGTTCAACCTCGGCCGCGGTGTTCTGGAGCAGCGCGGCGGTCGGAATCACGAGCAGTTCAGCAGATCCCCGCTCGGCGTGTTTCAATACGGAGCGCATTTCATCGGGCGTGAAAGAATCTGACACCACTGCGAGAACTGCGTCCGGCCCGATGGCCTGGTCCAGCGCCTCCCGTACCTTGCCCGAGCCGGGCGCATGACCGACGCGCCTGACCACCGAGTAGCCCAGCGCCCGGTTGCGGGCCAGTTCGCCCGAAAACTGCTCGGCCGCGGTCCCTCCGCCGAGGAGCACGAGCGACTGCCGGCCGAGGCCGACCCCGGAAAGGAGCCGCCTCAGCGACCAGCGTACGATGGGCGCGAGAATCATGGCAAAGGCCACCGCCAGTAGTACAGCCACTCGCGATACGATCCAGAGCCGCCAGAGGAACAGGAGAATCATGACCGCGGCAGTGGCGATTATGACCCCACGCACATACCGCCTTATCTCTTCCCATGCTGCAAACCGCTTGGTGTAGAGACCCTCGTAGGCGAAGACAAACGGGTACACTGCGAGGACAAAACCCTTCTCGGTGAGCATGTTGATGTGCAAGCCGGGCGCCAGAACGTAAGCCGTGCCGGTCTGAAGCCAGTTACGTACCAGATAGCCGAGCGCGTAGCTGGCGAATACCGCGGTCGTATCACCCAGAACGAACACCAACGGCGTGATGAGACGCTGCAGACGCTTCATGTCCGGCGTGCCCCTAACCGCCATGAGTACTCGAATTCCCGCAGACCGACCAGCCAACCTGCCTCAGACACGAACAGGTATGCTGCGAAGGCCATACGCAGCAGCAGTGCCGCCGCCCGGCCGCGGCCGAGTGTGAAATAGCGCATCAGCGCTTTCAGCCGGTGATAATCGCCGAATTGCTGGAATCGACGCCGGACGCCACCGTAGAAATGCTCGACCGCCACGCGGGGATCAAGATAGACTTTCCATCCCGAATTGCCCAGCCGCCGACAGATGTCCATGTCCTCGGCATACATAAAGAACCCCTCGTCGAAGCCCGATATCTGGTCCAGCGCCGACCGGCGGAATACGACGAAAGTGCCGATGACCGCCTCGACCGGGACCGGCGCTGCCGACAGATGAGCGTCAGCGCACAGGAAGTCCCGCGCTGCGGAGTAGCGGGGAAACAACCTCGCGAGCGGTGAACGTCGCCCGGCCAGTATGTAGCGCAGCCTGGGCAGACGCCGCGCCGACGGCTGTGCTGTGCCATCGGGATAGTGCAACTTCGGCGCCACAGCTCCAGCATCCGGGCGCTCGTCCATGAATCCCACGAGCCCAGTCATCACCGGTGCCGAGAAGACGAGGTCAGGGTTGGAGACCGCCACATATCGAGCGGTTGCGTACCGGTACCCGCGGTTGAAAGCCGCGCCATAGCCCAGATTCCTGCCCAGCAGGATTAGCCTGGCACCGTTTCGCCGGCAGACACCGACCAGTTCAGCCCGGTCGCGCGAACCGTTATCCACGACCAGCACCTCGAACCGAAGCAGCGGCTCGGCCTCGCGCAATGTGGACAGGGCACGGTCTAGGAACGCGGCCGAATTGTAGTTGATGAAAATGACAGTCAGGTCAGGAGCCATCAAAGACAGTCTATGACCGTTACCCTCCTTTTCAAGGCCTAGCCGGCCAGTTGCCGGACCAGCGCACCGTCAGGCCCACGAACGTCAATCACGACTGTCGGTTGGCCCAACGTGTGCGATGCACAGCCGAAGCAGGGGTCGTAGGCGCGGAAGAACATCTCGACCGTGTTGAGCAACGCATCGTCAACCTTGCCCTTGTGGATCAGCGCCTTGGCTGCTTCCCGCACCGACATACAGATCGGCCCCTTGTTGTTGGTCGTCGCCACTATCAGATTCACCTTCTCGATCAGGCGATCCTCGGTCAGGTGGTAGTGATGATAGAGAGTGCCGCGAGCCGCCTCGACCACACCGACGCCTTCCGGCTTCATGTCGAACTTCATGTTGCGGATGTCGGTCCCGGTAATCCCCGGGTCGGTCGCCAACTCCAACGCCCGCTCCGATGCATAGAGCAGCTCGACCAGCCTCGCCCAGTGATATGCCAGCGTCGAGTTGACGGGTTTGGTCCCGAAAGTGCCGAAAAGTCTCTGGTATGCCGCTTCGGCCCCAGGCGTGCCCATACCCTCAGCGGCGTTCAACCGCCCGAGCGGCCCAACCCGATAGAGCCCGGAATCGGAGCCATCCACCAAGCCCTTGTACCCGACTTCCTTCAAGTAAGCAGCCTTCACGTAACTCCAGTCAAGCACGTGTTCGGCGATGTGGCTCAGGTAGTCGTGGCCATCGAATTTGACGAACTCCTTGCCCCGCTGGTCCGTAACCCTGACCTTGCCGTCGTAGAAGCTCACCCGGTTATTCTCGTCCACCATACCCATGTTGTAGACGGAGTGGCCCAGCTTCGGGTCTTGGATCAACGCCATGTAGGCCGGATTCTTGAGCACGATGTCATCGAAGAGCTGCAGCGAGAACTTGGCGAACTCCACGCAGGAACGCGCCATCGTCTCGATTTCCTTGCGCGCTTCTTCGGTCAGCGGTTTGGTCTGTCCGCCCGGGACGCCGCTCACCGGATGGGTCGGCTTGCCGCCCAGTATCTCGGTGATGCGCTGGCCATAGGCCCGGTGCTTGATGACCTCTTTCGCCGTATCCATGCCCACCTTCTCGATGACGCCGATGATGTTGCGCTTGGCCTTAGGCGCGTCTGGCCCGACCACGAAGTCGGGCGCGCCCAGGAAGTAGAAGTGCAGGATGTGGTCGTAGATGATGTAGCCGCTGTAAATCAGTTCGCGCAGCTTGCGCGCGGTCTCGGTTGGCTGCACCCCGAACGCCGCATCAAGCGCCTTGACCGCGGCGTAGTGATGCGCGACCGGGCAGACGCCACAGATGCGGCTCGTAAGCTGGGGCATGTCCTCGGCCTTCCGGCCCACGCAGAACTGCTCGAACCCGCGCAACTCCGGCACCTGCAAATACGCATTCTCGACTTCGCCCTGGTCGTCGAGGAAAATCTCAATCTTACCGTGACCCTCAAGCCGGGTAACCGGATCGATTGTAATCCGCCTGCTCATTTCTGCCTCCGCCGGTTGACGGTCGCGCTGGCCAGCCCGTACATGTAGAACGTCCCGACCGGGTCCTTGACCTTCTCCAGCAGTTTCTCAGTCTCCGGCCCGGTGATGTCCTTTTCATCATCCACTCGCAGCACCGAGGCGAGCGCCGAAATCATCTTCCCGCCCTGGTCCGACACCTCCGGCGTCGGCCCCATACAACCGGTGCAGGGCCAGTTGCCGTTAATGCACCGCTGCCCGCACCCGGCCCGCGTGACCGGCCCCATGCAGATGATGCCCTGCTCCAGGAAACAAACACCCGGGTCGGCCTGCACCTCCCACACCCGCTTCACGTCCGGCATCTTCTTGGCCACGTGCTTGTTCCGGTCGCACTCATCACAGAGCGCCTTGGCCGGTGCGAGCACGCTGCCCCTCGCCGGCAGCGTACCATCGAAAATCGCCTGGAGAGCGTCGAGAATTCTCGGCACCGCCGGCGGACATCCCGGCAGGTAGTAGTCAACGTCAACCACCCGGTCCAGCGGCGACACCTTGTCATAGAACTCCGGCAAAGTGACCTCCCCCTCCGGAACCGCGCCCTTCACCAGCGGTCTGGTGCCCTCCGGGTTGACGACCGACGGCTCCTCAGTGTAGACATGCTTCAATATCTGCTCGCGGCCGTAGAGATTGGCAAGACCGGGGATGCAGCCATGGTGGGCGCACGAACCGAACGCGACGAGCACCTTCGACTTCTTCCGGAGCAGGTGGGCCAGTTCCTCCTGCTCCGAATTCCGTACCGAACCGTTGAAGAAACAGACATCCATGAACTTGTCCGGCATGGCCTTCACGTCCGCGTACTTCGTGTCCATGGCCACGGGCCAGAGCACGATGTCGGCCCGCTCGATGACATCGAGAATCTTCTCATTGGTGTCCAGAACGGCGATTTCGCAGCCTCCGCACGAGGCCGCCCAATAGAAACCGAACTTGAGCTTATCGGCCAATTGAATCCTCCAGAGTGAGTAAGAGCGAAGAGAATAGATGAATCGCCCTCAAAGTCAAGCGCCCTCGACTAACGCGACCGGGTGATCCGGTCTTGAGGCATGCCGCTCGGCGAAATCCTCCTACCGAGTTCGCAGAACTCCGGCCTTGACGAGCCGCACTTAGGTATCTATGCTTAACCTTCAACCCAGACAGGACTGGTTGCAGACCCTCAAGCGAGGGTGAGTGAAACCTGAGACTGCTCTTATCATTTAAGGAGGAATGCATGTCCGTCAAACTCGCAATCAACGGCTTCGGCAGAATCGGGCGGCTTGTGGCGAGAATCGCTTCGCGCCACCCCCAGATCGAACTGGTCGGCATCAATGACGTCACCGACCCGGTGACCCTCGCCCATCTCCTGAAGTACGATTCGGTCCACGGCCAGTTCCCGGATGTGAAGGTCGACGGCGACTACATCACCATCGCCGGCCGCAAGGTGCTCGTGAACAACGCCAAGAAGAACCCGGAACTGCCCTGGCAGCAACTCGGCGCCGATTACGTGATCGAATCCACCGGCCTCTTCACCGAGTACGACAAGGCGGCAATGCACCTGAAGTATGGGGCAAAGAAGGTCATCATCTCTGCTCCACCCAAGGGCGACAAACCCATTAAGTCACTGGTCATGGGAGTGAACCACACGACCTACGACCCCAAGACCGACCACATCGTCTCCAACGCTTCCTGCACCACCAACTGCGTCGTGCCGGCGGCCAAGGTCATCCACGAGAACTTCCGGATCCAGCGCGCGTACATGACGACGGTCCACGCCTACACAAACGACCAGGCGCTACTCGACCAACCCCACAAGGACCTGCGCCGCGCCCGGGCCGGCGCGCTGTCGATGATACCGACGTCAACAGGAGCGGCCAAGCTGATCGCCGTGATATTCCCGGAACTGAAAGGAAAGATCGACGGCGTCGCCATTCGCGTGCCCACGCCCGACGTTTCCATCGTCGACCTCGCCTGCTGCGTGGAGAAGAAAACAAGCAAGGAAGAAGTCAACGCCGCGTTCAAGGCCGCGGCCGAAGGACCGCTCAAGGGCATCCTCCAGTACATCGATGAGCCGGTCGTGTCGGTTGACCTCGTCGGGAACCCCCACTCCAGCATGATCGACTCCAAGCTGACCGCCGTAACCGACGGCACGCTGGTGAAGGTATTCGCCTGGTACGACAATGAGTTCGGCTACTCGAATCGGCTGGTCGACATGGTCGCCTACATGGCTTCCCGCGCATAGTTCATGAAGAAACTGACGGTCCGTGACATCGACGTTCGAGGTAAACGCGTATTCCTGCGCGTCGACTTCAACGTCCCGATGACCGAGGACATGCACATCCGGGACCTCGCCCGCGTCGTGGCCGCGCTGCCGACCCTGCAGTATCTCCTCGACCACGGAGCGGGTGTCATCCTCGCGTCGCACCTCGGAAAAGCCAAGGGCAAGCCCGACCCGCTCTTTTCGCTCCTCCCGGTCCTACCGGTTGTCTCCCAGCTCGTCGGCAGCCCGGTGACCTACGCTCCGGTCTACACCGGCGACTACGCAGCCAAAGTGAGAAAACGGGCTGCACCGGGAACCGTGACGCTGCTTGAGAATCTCCGGTTCCATCCGGGCGAAACGGCGAACGACCCATCCTTTGCTCGGGAGCTTGCGTCGCTCGCCGACGTCTATGTGAACGACGCATTCGGCGCAGCTCACCGCGCCCACGCCTCAACAGTCGGCGCTGCCTCTTTCTTCAAGCAGCCCGCCGCGGGCCTACTCATGGAAAAAGAGGTGGACTTCCTCACCCGGGTTCTTGAGCACCCGGCCCGGCCTTACGTCGCCATCATCGGCGGGGCCAAGGTCTCGGATAAGGCCGGCGTCATCAAGAACCTCCTGCCCAAGCTCGACCACGCTATTCTCGGCGGTGCCGCGGCGTTCAACTTCATGAAGGCACGCGGCATGGGCATCGGCAAGTCGCTCTGGGAACCGGACCTGGCCGAGCAACTGAGGCCGCTTGCCGGTGACACGAAACTGGTGCTCCCAACGGATGTAGTAGTCGCACCGTCCATCGACGCCGATGCGGACGCGAGAACCGTTCCGGCCAAATCCATACCCGAATCCGACATGGGCCTCGACATCGGGCCTGAATCGGCCCGGAGATACGCCGAAGTGCTCGCGACTGCGAACACGGTGGTCTGGGCCGGCCCGATGGGCGTGTTCGAGCGGGCCGCCTTTGCCGAAGGTACGCGGCTCCTGTCCGAGTCGGTGGCCGCGGCCACCGACCGTGGCGCGACCACGGTCGCGGGTGGTGGCGACACCGGCGCGGCGCTTACCAAGTTCGGCTACGCCCAGAAGATGAGCCACGTCTCAACCGGCGGCGGCGCCTCCCTCGAATTCCTCGAGGGTAAGACCCTGCCCGGAATCGCGGCACTGGCGGACCGATGAACCGCGCACAACTCCCGCTCGTCGCGGGTAACTGGAAGATGAACAAGGGCCCGGCTGAGGCCCGGGCATTTGTTCAGGATCTGGCCAAATCGGCTGTGCGCAACTTGCCCACCGCCGATTCCTCAGCGCAGGCGGAGATCGCCGTCTTTCCGCCGCTGGTAGCCCTGCCAGCGGTGGCAGACGTCCTGAAGGGAACCACGATCGCCTACGGCGGCCAGAACTGCCACTGGGCGCCCAACGGTGCCTTCACCGGCGAGACGGCGGCCGGATTCCTGGCCGAACTCGGCTGCAAGTACGTGCTGGTCGGCCATTCCGAACGCCGGACTTTGTTCGGCGAGACCGACGACACCTGCCGTAAGAAGATAACGGCGGCGCTGGCCGCCGGCATCGAACCGGTGCTCTGCTGCGGTGAGACGCTGTCGGAACGGGAATCGGGCCTGACCTTCAAAGTCATCGAACGCCAGCTCCGCGCGGCGCTTGCCGGAATCCCCGCGGCCGCGCAGTTCACCATCGCCTACGAGCCGGTCTGGGCGATCGGCACCGGCCGCACCGCGAGTCCGAGCCAGGCCGGCGAAGTGCACGCCTTCGTGCGGCAGTGGCTCGCCGGGAACCTGGCTCCCGGCTCCTCGGCACGGACCCGCCTGCTCTACGGCGGCAGCGTCAAGCCTGACAACGTCGTCGAACTGCTCAGGCAGCCTGACGTCGACGGCGCGCTCATCGGCGGCGCGAGCCTCGCTCTCGCCTCTTTCCGCGCCATTGCCGACTCGGCAACGTCTTACTTGACTGGCCTGATTTCATGAGTAGCATCGTGTCTTGACTTCGTTTTCCATTCCGCTAATCTAGCCCTATTAAGGAGAAAGCTCAATGTACGGCGTGCTGATATTCTTCCATCTGCTGGTCTCGGTTGTCCTGGTGCTGGTCGTCCTCGTCCAGCAGCCCCAGAAGGGCGGAATGGCAGTCATTATGGGCGGCGGCGAAAGCGTGTTCGGCGGCGGCGGGGCGGCCCCGTTCATGGCCAAGCTGACAACCGGGGTGGCGGTCGCCTTTATGCTCACCTCGCTCGGCCTCGTCATCGCCGGGTCGCGGCTCGGCCGCACGGCCGCGGCGCCGCAGCCGACCCCGGCGCAGCAGTCGCTCCCAACGCAGCCCCTCCCGGCCGAGCCAGCGCCGAATCAACCCAGTCCGCTAGGAAAGTAGGAGATCAGAATGTACGCGATTGTGAGAGTCTGCGGCTGTCAGTACCTCGTCGAGGAAGGAGATGTCCTGACCGTTCCCCATCTTGAATCCGAGCCGGGCGCGACGGTTCCGCTTGAGGTGTTGTTCGTGCGCACGCAGGACAAGGCCGTCATCGGGACGCCGACCGTGCCCGAGGCGAAAGTGGACGCCGAGGTGGTCGGCCACACCCGCGCCGACAAAGTGACGATCTACAAGTTTATCCGGCGCGAAAACTACCGGCGCAAGAAGGGACACCGTCAGCAGCTGACTCGCGTCCGGATTGCCCGGATCAGCCCCGGCTCATGACCAACCGCAACTGTATCAGGCACCAAGGGATGATAGTCGTCTCAACGCGAAAGGAAGTCTAATGGAACTAACTGCCTCACAGAAGATCGAGAAACTGGGTAAGGCCGTCTCCGGCATGACCCAGGCTGAGCTGTCACGGGCCGTAGGCGTGTCCCGCGAACGCATCCGCCAGCTCATGCCGCGGCTGAAGACCAAGCCGAGCCGCCGTATCCGCGCGTGGCACCGCACCGTGTCGCGCCGCACCTGTATCGCCATGGCCAACCTTCACGACAAGGGCGAGTCGCTTTCCGCCATCGGCCGTCACTACGGCGTCAGCGACTATCACGTCCGCGAAGCCATCCGCCAGGTGAGACGCGAGATTGAGCCTGCCGGCAGAATCCAGCGTATGTGCCGCCAGGAGTCAATTCGCAAGCTCCTCGCGCGCGGCCTGACCTTTGAGCAGGCCTGCGACAAGCTGGGCTTCAGCGGGCTACAGCGCCGCCGCTACCGCCGGCAGATGGGTTTCCGCTGGGAGGGCGTCAGGACCGTCCCGGCCCGTAACCGCGGCAAGAAGTAAGCTGGAAGCCGGATAACGGGAAATAAAGTGGTGGAAGTCGGGCGTGGTGTCGGGCTGGTTCCCAACCGCCAACTCCTGTCCGGTCTGGGCTCGATAATGGGCGATACAAGAGTTGAACTTGTGACCTCTGGTATGTGAGACCAGCGCTCTAACCAACTGAGCTAATCGCCCTTTCGGGACCGAATTGTAGCAGCGCTGCCCCGGGAGTCAACCCGAGGCAGCGGCTTTTCTGTCACTGCCCGATGATCTGCACTCCGCCCGAACCCGGCAGCCCGGCCAGGGCCCGCGTCGCATCGGCCGCGCTATCCCGGTCATCCAGCTTGACGTACAGCCGTGCCGCCTGGTCCAACCGCGACCGGGCCGACTCATTCTCCCCGATGTCGGCCAGCAGCCGGCCCAACGCCAGCAAACACTCGGCCTGACCCCGCATGTCGCCTTCGGCCTCGCGCAACTGAAGAGACCGCTGCAGATTCATCCGGGCAAGCGCCGCATCGCCCAACGCGAGGCTGACCGGGGCCATCTCAAACAGCGCCCATGCCTCGGTCGCAGTATCGTCCTCCGCGTGAGCCAGCCTCAGTCCGTCCTCGATTTTGGACTTGGCCTCGTCCGGCCGTGACTGGTGTCCGAACGCGACGCCGATCTCTACCAGGTCGCGCGCCTGCGCTGCGTTATCGTTACGCTTCCGGTGCAACTCGAACGCGGACTGAGCGGCTGAGGCGGCCGCAGACCAGTTTTGCTGCCGACGATGAACCTGCGCGGCCTCAGCCAGGGCCGCGGCCTGGACGCCATCCTCCCCGGCTTTGCGGGCCAGAGCCTGGGTCCGTTCCAGACTGCGGAGAGCGTCGGCCGCAAGCCCGGCCGCACCCTGGGCCTCGCCTAGAAAGAGTGACACCCACATCTCTGCCCGCTGGTCGCCAAGCTTCTCGCCCAGGGCCAGCGCATCAGCCAGCGGATTCAGCGCCTCGGCGGCGCGGCCGAGCCGGAGCAGGGCCCGACCCACGCCGGTCAGGTCGTGACACAGGTCGCGCTTACTGGAATCCTCGCGGTCGATCCTGGCCGCTTCCTCAAACAACGCCAGCCCCGGTCCGAACGCGCCCTGAGACAGACAGTGCTCGGCCATCTGCTCAAGATTTCGCGCCTGCAACCATCGTTCCCCGGTCTCGCGGGCAAGCGCGAGCGACCGCTCCCGATATTCCTGGGCCGCGTCCGGCTCAGCCCGTTCCTCGTAGATGAACGCCAGCTCATAGAGCAGGCGGGCCGTGGGGCCATCCTGGTGAATCTCGCCATAGATGTGTAATGCCCGCTCAAGCACCTCAAGCGCGCGCTCGGTTTCACCCTGTGCCCGGTGGATAACGCCGACCGACGCCAGCCGGTCGGCTTCGCCGAGCCGGTCATGTACCTGCCTGGCAAGGAGCAGCCCATCCTCGTGGGCGGCCCGCGCTTTGTCGGGTTCACCCTGGCGGAGAAGCGTATCTCCGGCAGCTCCATACTGACGGACTGCGGCCACGCGGTCGCCCGCGGCCTGAAGGGCGGCCACTGCCTGACGATGAAGGCCAACCGCCCGGTCGTAGTCCTCATCCGCGTCGGCCAGCCCGGCCAGGCGGACCAACGCCGCCGCCTCCAACTCGCTCAGGCCCAGTCGCCGGCTGAGAGAGCGCGAATCGTCGAGCCAGCGAGCGGCGTCGCGCGACGCATTCTGCTCTGTCGCCATCGCGCCCAGCGCCAAGAGGCTCGCCGCACTGCCCGCGCGGTCGCCTGCCTCGCGGCTCGCGCTCAACGCTCCGTCGAATTCGACCTGCGCCTTTTCGGGCTGGTTCAAAAGCAACCGGCAGATACCGCACAGGATCCGCAGCGCCACGGCCCCGCCCGGCTCGGCCTTGGCCTGGGCCCTGGTCCAGCGCTCGCCGGCCTTGTCCCATTCGGCCTGCGACGCGTATCTTGTCCCGGCCTCGAACATCTCCGCGACCTCCGGGTCGGCCGCGGCGGGCAAACCATCCAGATAGACAAAGCCCAGCCGGCGCTTCATTGTCGCCAGCCGCTCGCGGTACTTCCTCCCTGCCGCGTCTTCGAGCAGAGCCAGCCTCCGCTCCAACCCGGCCGCACGTGACTCTGCGGTCCGACGGCCCAACAGCCACCCGGCTGCTCCGGCCGCCGCGGCCGCCAAAAACCCGGTCACAATCGCGGCAATCACGCGCGCCTCACTCTAAGATCCGGTCGCCGCATACAAATACAGCTCCTTTACCGATAGAAAAATCCTGGGAAAGACCTCCGACCCGACTCCGCTAAGGTTAGGCCAAAACCGCGCGAGGTCAAGCGCCGACCCGGCACCGACGCGGTCCGCCGGCGAGACGACAAAAATCTTGACCATGCCCTGCGCCGTGCTACAATCCGGTCAGCATTTGAGGCAGGCAAGGCACGGCCGAGTTCGACGCCGGCCTGCTGCAAACCGAAGGAGACCGGAAGTAACGGAGCACAAGGAGGCTCGATGCTCAGAAAGACCGTACTGCTCGCCCTCGTCGTCGCCGCCGTGGCGATCATGGGCAACTGCACCAAAGCGACCAAGTTGACCGGCACACTCATACTGCAGACCGGCCAGTCCGGGGACGTGCAGAACTCCAAGGTCCAGCTTTTCGTATCCCAGGACCTCACCGGCTCCCCGGTGATGGAGGTCGCGTCCAAACAGAACACAACCGTCAACTCGCCGTTCGAATTCAGCGACCCGGTCGAAGGCTACTACTACCTCGTCGCCTGGAAAGACCTGAACGGTGACGGCGTCATCAGCGACAAAGACATCGTCGGCATCCACGGCGGCACGTACACGCCGGGCCACGGCGGGTCCCAGGTGATGGTTAAAGACGGCCAGACCACCGACTGCGGCGAGATCGTGATGAACATCTTCAAAGAACTCAATATCGCCGTGTCCGGCGAGCGCGTGAACGGCGGGTTGAACACGAACTTCACCTACACCTTCAACTATGACGTCACCCTGACGTCCATGACCATAACGTTCCCGGGCATAGGCGATGCCACTGACACGAATGCTCCGGGCGACAAGATTGCCGGGACGGCCAACCACTCCGACGGCTGGTTCCTGCAGAACGGCGACCCGATGCCAACTGGCGTCCACACGATCCGGTTCATCGGCACTTGGGAGGGCGGTACGTTCGACATCGCCGTCTCGGTCTCAGTCAGCTAGAGCGCAGAGGTCGCTACCAGTAAGGGAGGAGCCGCGGCTCCTCCTTCTCTTTTGGCTCGACCAGCACGTGTCGGACGAAGCCAGGCAACCAGGCCTGCACGGACCGGTCCGCTGATAGGACAAACCGGATTACTGTCCGTCGGACAGATGGGAAGGCAGTCTCCAGAACTGTCATGAGTGTAACACCGACGGCGATTCGGACAGCAGCACGCAGATGAATCAGCAGGACGGCCGCCAGAGCAGCGAGCCGGACAACCGCGGAGGTAGCTTGCAGGACAACAGGCTGGACAGCGGGCATAGCAGCGGACAGAACAGAACGGCGAACAACCCGGAGAACCGTATCGCCGGCTGCCGCCGGAGCAGCGGTGCGGGCAACTCAGCGAACTACCTCGGAGGCGGCCCCCCAGGCGGGGGAGTCATTTTGGCCCGATGGCATTCAAGTCACGAGTTCACTGTGACTTACAGAGACAAACCCATATCCAGTCTATTCTACAAAGCTGTAAAATCACCCCTAGACGACATGCCCCCATCAGGGCTCCGGCCCGGCCTCTTCGATTTGATGTTCGCGGCCGATGCGTCCGTGGTCGTGGCAACGGGTATTCTCCCGACCGGAGTACGTAACTGGCACCAGCGGTCTTCGCAGACACCGGACCCCGGGCTTGTAAGGCGCGGCGTGTTGCGGGCGCTGGACGGTTTGGTGAAGGGTCCGTTTTGCCGGACCGTCCGGGGCTCAGGCGGCGCGTGGCCGGCGGCGTTCTCTCAGCCGCAGCAGCAGTTTGTCGAGTTCCACCGCCCAGAAGACGCTCGTGCTCAGTGCCAGGCTGATGCCAAGATCCCTCGGCGACAGCGGCACGGTTCTGAAGATGCTCTGGGCAAAAGGCACGTAGACAACTGCCAACTGCAGCGCGAGGGTTCCGACCACGGTCGCGGCCAGGGCCGGATTGGTGTGGAACCCGATACGGAAAACAGAATCCCGCTGGGAACGCACGGCGAGGGACTGGAAGAGCTGGGTCATCGTCACGGTCATGAAGACCATCGTCTGCCAGGCCGGGTCACCGGCGCGGAACGCCCGCCAGCCCATGCCGATCGAGACAACGCCCATCAGGAGCCCGACCCAGATAATGTGGATGCCGAGCCCCTGGCCGAAGATGCTCTCGCGCGGGTCGCGCGGCGGCCGCCGCATGACGTCGCGCTCCGGTGGCTCGATGCTCAGGGCGAGGCTGGGCAGGCCGTCGGTCACGAGGTTGATCCAGAGTATCTGCAGGGGCAGTAGCGGCAGCGGCATGCCGAGGAACGGCGCGATAAGCATGACCCAGATCTCGCCGGCATTGGCGGAAAGGATGTATTTGATGAACTTGCGGATGTTGTCGTAGATCGCCCGGCCTTCGCGCACCGCCGCGACGATGGTCGCAAAGTTGTCGTCCAAGAGGACGATGTCGGCGGCCTCTTTGGACACGTCGGTACCGGTGATGCCCATGGCCACGCCGATATCGGCCTTGCGCAGGGCGGGCGCGTCGTTCACCCCGTCGCCGGTCATCGCCACGACGTTTCCCTGCTGCTGCAGCGCCTCGACGATGTGCAGCTTGTGTTCGGGCGCGACGCGGGCGTAGACCGAGGCATCCTTGGCCACGGCCGCCAGCGCCGCGGGGTCCATCTGCGCGAGCTCCGTGCCGGTCACCACCGGCCCGGCGCCACCGATGCCGAGTTCGGTGGCGATGTAGCGCGCGGTGAGCGGGTGGTCGCCGGTTATCATGACCGGCCGGATCCCCGCGGTCCGGCACTCGCTGACCGCGTCCCGCACCTCGGGGCGGGCCGGGTCGATCATGGCGGCGAGGCCGATGAAAACCAGCCCCTGCTCGATGTCGCTCTCTTCGGCTGAAGCCGGCGGTTCCGCCAGCGGCCGGAAGGCAAGGCCGAGCACTCTCATCCCGTTGGCGGCCAGGCGGTCATTCGACTCGGCGATCCGGGACCGCCACGCCGAGTCCAGCGGCTGCGAACGGCCCTCGGCCCAGACCGACCGCGCGAGCCCGAGCATCACGTCCACTGCCCCCTTGGTGAAGACGACATGACTCGCGGCCGGGGCCACGCTCGCCACCGCCTCGCCGATGCAGCGCCCGCTCTCGGTTGCCGCGACCTCGCCCCGGCGGTGGATGGTCGACATCCGCTTGCGCTCGGACGAGAACGGCACTTCCGCGACCCGCGGCATCGCGGCGTCGAGGTCGGCCTTGACCAGGCCGAACCGGTCGGCAGCGGCGACCAGCGCGCCTTCGGTCGGGTCGCCGACAACGCACATCCGCCCGGCGTCGTCGCGTTCGAGCACCGCATCGTTGCACAGGGCTCCGCCGGCAAGGAGCAGCGTCAGGGCCGGGGCGCGCCCGCAGCCGAGCGCGGGCGAACCGAGGTCCATGTCCGGCGTCACGTCGAGCCGGTGGCCGGCCACGTCCAGCTCGGTCACCGTCATCCGGTTCTCGGTCAGGGTGCCGGTCTTGTCCGAGCAGATTACCGTCACCGAGCCGAGCGTCTCGACCGCGTTCAGGCGGCGGATCAGGGCCTTGCGGGCGAGCATCCGGCGGGCACCGAGCGTCAACGCGATGGTCACCACCGCGGGCAGGCCCTCGGGCACCGCCGCGACCGCCATCGAGATCGCAACCATGAACATCAGCCGGAACGGCTCGCCGCGGAACATGCCGAGACCGAACACAACGGCCACCACGACCAGTGCGGCCACGGCCAGACCTTTGGCCAGTTGTTCAAGGCGCCTCTGCAGCGGGGTCGGTTCGCGCTGCACCGACTGCAGCATCGCGGCGATGCGACCGAGTTCGGTCCGCATGCCGGTATCGGTGATGACCGCGGCGCCGCGGCCGGCCACCGCTGCCGTACCCATGTAGACCATGTTCCGCCGGTCGCCGAGCGCGACGTCGGTTCCGGCTACCGGCTCGGAATGCTTCTCGGCCGGCTCCGACTCGCCGGTGAGCGTCGCCTCCCGCACGCGCAGGTTGGCGGCTTCGAGCAGCCGGCCGTCGGCCGGCACGTGGCTGCCCGCTTCCAGCATGATCACGTCCCCCGGCACGAGGTCGCGGGCCGACACCTCGAGAATGTGCCCGTCGCGTCTCACCCGAACAACCGGCACCGCAAGCGACTTCAGGGCCCGCATCGCCTTCTCCGCCCGGTACTCCTGGAGGACCCCGAGGATCGCGTTGAGCACGACGATGGCGATGATGGCCGCGGCATCGATGAACTCGCCAAGGGCCAGCGAGATGCCGCCGGCGATGATGAGTACGATCACCATCACCGATTTGAGCTGTTCCCAGAGGATATGCCAGACGGTCCGCCCGCCGCTCTCAACCAGTTCGTTGGGCCCGAAGCGCTGCCGCCGGTTCTCGACCTCGGCCGCACTCAGACCACCGGGGCCGGAGTCGATGCGGCTCAAGGCATCGGCCGCGGGCATTTGATGCCACGCAACCGGCGACGAGTCTCTGTCTTTCGCTATCAAGGGGTGCCTATTCTGCCGACCGGCGGCGTCGGGTCAAGCCCAGTCGCCGCCGGTCGATGCAATCCTGCGCTACTTGCCGCTGGAAACCGGCTTCGGCTCCTCCTTCTTATCTTTGAGCAGGTCGGCAATCATGCCGACGCTGGCGAGCACTCCGGTCGCCTCATAGGGTACGAACAACTTGGTCGCTGTACCATTGGCCATGCTGGCAAGCGCCTCCAGATACTTGATCGTGATCAGATCCCTGGTCGGGTTGCCTTTGTGGATGGCACCGTAGACCCGTTCGATTGCCTGCCCTTCGCCTTCGGCAACCGTCAGGAGTCTGAACTTGTCCGCCTCCGCGACTTTCTGGATAGCCGAAGCCTGGCCCTCGGCCTGCAATATTCTCGATTGCTTCTCGCCGTCGGCCTTGAGGATAGCGGCCGACTTGATGCCTTCGGCTTCCAGCACCACGGCCCGCCGTTCGCGCTCCGCTTTCATCTGTCGGTGCATCGCCTCGGTCACGTCCGACGGTGGCTCGATCCGCTGGAGCTCGACCCGGGTCGCCCGCGCTCCCCACTTGTCGGTCGCCTCGTCGAGCACGTCGCGCAGCCGGGCGTTGATGCGCTCGCGTGAGGTGAGCGATTCGTCGAGGCTCATGTCGCCGATAACGTTACGGAGGTTGGTCTGGGCCAGTTTGATCGTAGCCAGGCGGAACTGGGCGACATTGTACAACACCTTCACCGGATCGGTCACCTCGTAGTAGATGATGGCATCGACTGTAACGGTGGCGTTATCCTTGGTGATGACTTCCTGCGGCGGCACGTCGACGACCTGCTCGCGCATATCCACCTTGATCAGCCGCTCGATGAACGGCACGATGAAGTTGAGCCCGGGCTGGACGGTGCGCTGGTACTTGCCGAGACGCTCCACGCAGGCACGCTCGTAGGGGCGAATCGTCTTGATACCCAGCAGGGCCAGCAGGAAAAGGAATACCAGAATGACGATCAACAGAGTTCCACTCATCTAACGACTCCCTTCTTCTTTGCTCATTTCCACCAGCAGGTGAGTACCGTCGACCCCTGTCACCCGCACAATCGCGCCTTCGGCTATCTCGTGGTTTGCCGCCGCTCGCCATTCCTCACCATGCACCTTCACCCGGCCGAAATCAGGCGGACGGATGCGCGCGACTACCCGGCCGGTTGTACCAACCCAGCGGTTGGCGCCGACCAGCTCCGGCTCGGGATGAGTGATTCTCCGGGCGATGCGCTGCGAGAAGACGACCATCAAACCCGAGAGGACGACGAACACGCTGAACTGGACGTATTGATTGTGAACGAAGAATGCCAGAATGCCGGTCACCACGCCGGCGATTCCGAACCAGATGATGACCATCCCGGGCACGATCATCTCCAAGACAGCAAGCACGAGACCGGCGACAATCCATACCGCCGGTGTAAGTTCAAACACTAGGGCCTCCTGTTCAGTTCAAACCGGACGCGATCCACTCACTATGATGGCAAGGACTCTGCCATTGTCAAGCCGGCTGCCCGGGATTGCACGACAGCGGGAACTCGGCGAGGACGGAGTAGGCAGGCCCGCCCGAACCGAGCACGCTGCGAAACAACACCACCCGGTCGACTGTGAATGCTTCAGTCACGAACTGGACGGCGACGGCCGTGCTGACGTCATCCGGAACGCGCAGACGGCCGAGCGTCAGGTGCGGGCTGAACGGCCTCCTCTCGGGCTGGTAGCCGACGGAACTCAGTGCCCTTACGACGTCCTTCTGCAGGGCGCAGACTTCAGTCCTGCCCTGGTCCGTTCCCAGCCAGACGACCCGGGCCCGCCACTGGTCGGGGAACGCGCCGAGCCCTTTGAGCTGCATCACGAACGGCTCGCGCCGTCCCGCGACCTCGGAAAGCTGCTCTTTGGCCGAGTCGAGAAAGTCCTGAGACACCTCGCCGAGGAAGGCCAGGGTCAGGTGCATCAACTCCGGCCTGACCCATCGCACCGTGGGACCTGCCTCGCGCCGCAACCTGCCCAGCAACTCGGCAATCTGCCCTCTCGCACCTTCTAAGATGCTGACCGCGACAAAAGAACGAATTGCTTCGCTCACGCTTGTCCCTCAATCACCCGGCGGCAGAGAAGCAGCGCGGCCTCGGCCGCCTGCTCTTTCACCGCCCGGCGGCCGCCGCGGAACCGGTGGCGCTCGACCGCACCCCGATTCCCGGCCTTCGCGCAAACGTACACAAGGCCAACCGGCTTTGCCTTTGTTCCCCCGCCGGGTCCGGCGATACCGGAAACGGCTATTCCCACCCGCGACCTCAATCGCCGGCAGACGCCGGCCGCCATCTCCCTGACCGTCTGCTCGCTGACCGCGCCCCAGCGGTCAAGCGTCTGCTCACGGACCCCGAGCAGGCGAATCTTGAGCGCGTTTGAGTAGGCAATCACGCCGCCGGCGAAGTACCGCGAGCTCCCCGGGATATCGGTAAGCCGGTCGCAAATCAGCCCGCCGGTGCATGACTCGGCCGCAGCCAGAGTCAGTCCCCTGCTCAGCAGTAGCTGCCCCAGGACGCGCGGCGTCGTGCCCATCAGTGGAAATGCAGGACCGGAAAGACCACGAGACCGATGCGCAGGACGAGGTTGGCACAAACCCCGGCGAGCACGTCGTCGATCATTATGCCCCAGCCACCGGGCAGTTGCTGCGACTTGTCGATGAACGGGAGTTTCACGATGTCGAAGAACCGCCAGAGCAGGAAACCGGCACCGAGTCCCCAGAGAGACACCGGGTTTAAGAGAAACGTGACCAGCGTCCCCACGACCTCATCAATCGTAACCCTGCCCGGGTCATTACCCCACACCCGCTCAAGGTCGGTCGCAATCGGAACTCCGACAAAGAAGATGACGACCGCGGTAAGCGCATGCCACAGCGGGACCCGGGCAAGAAAGAAGGCCGGCAACAGCACCAGAAGGCTGGTCACTGTTGCCGGCGCAATCGGAAAGTAGCCGGTGAAGAAACCGCTACCGAGCAGCGCTTCCAGGAAGAAGCGCGTCCGACCTACCGGCGGCGCCGGCTCGGGAACTTCTTCTCCCATTCGACCACGAAGTTGGCGACGATGAAGATGGACGAGTAGGTTCCTACCACCGTGCCGACAGTCATTACGAACGCGAAGTCCTTGATGGTCGCGGCACCGAAGACAAGCAAAGCGAGCGTGACGAACAGCACCGTCAGCGAGGTGATCACCGTCCGGCTGACAGTCTTGTTGATGGCCTGGTTGCAGACATCGGCGAACGATTCCTTCCTCATCTTTCTGACGTCTTCGCGGATCCGGTCGGAAACGACGATTGAATCATTCACTGAGTAGCCGATCATTGTCAGCACGGCGGCGATCACGGTTATCGTGACCTCCTTGCCGAAGAGCGCCACGAAACCAAGCGTTATCAGCGTATCGTGGAGGAGCGATAGCACGGCGCCGGTTCCGAACCGGAAATCGAATCTGAAGCTGACATAGATCAGGATACCGATGAGGCCGAGCGCCACCGCCAGCAGAACCTTGCCCTGGAGCTCCTTCGAAATCTGGGGTCCGACGGTTTCATCGCGGAGGATCTCGAAATTGTTTCCGGGAAAAGAAGTCTGCAGTTCCTGACTGAATACCGAGCTGAATGTCTGCTGTCCCGGAAACTCGCGCGCCTTGGCCCGAATCAGAAAGTCGCCCTGCTCGTCACGCTGCAGGCCGGCACCACCCTCACCGATCTTGTCGAGCACCCCGCGCATCGCATCCGCCGAGACCGGCTGAGTGAAGTGCACCTGTAACAGCGAACCGCCGGTGAAATCGACGCCGTAGTTGAACCCCTTGACGATTATGACGATGAGGCTGGCGAGTATCATCACCCCGGAAATGACAAAAAACAGCCTCCGCTTCGGAACAAACGGGATATTGGTATCACCGATAAGTCGCATGTGTTATATCCTCAGCTTCTTGACTTCGAACCGGGTGAGCCACCAGTCGAATATGAACCGGGTCACGAACACGGCAGTGATAACGTTTATCACCAGGCCCGCGGTCAGGGTCGTCGCAAATCCACGGATGGGGCCGCTGCCGATGAAGTAGAGCGCGATGGCGGTGATAATCGTGGTCGCGTTGGCATCGACGATCGTGACAAAGGCGCGGTCGTAACCCGCGTCAACTGCGGCCATCACGGTCTTGCCCCAGCGGAGTTCCTCACGGATCCGCTCAAAGACAAGCACGTTCGCGTCCACCGCCATGCCGATGGTAAGCGCCAGGGCGGCGATCCCCGGCAGGGTCATGGTCGTGCGCAGACCGGCCATCACCGCCAGCAGGAAGAAGACGTTGAAGAGCAGCGCGAAGTCGGCGAGGACACCCGCCACCGAGTAGTAGACAATCATGAACAGCACGACGACCGCCGCGCCGATGAGACAGGCGAGAATCCCGCGGCGGATCGAATCGCTGCCCAGCGAGGCGCCGACCGAGCGTTCCTCAACGATGTTCACGGGAGCCGGCAGCGCGCCGGACCGGAGCACAATCGCGAGGTCACGCGACTCGTCCGGGTTCACTTCATTGGTGGTTATCATCGCATTGCCGTCCGGAATCCGCGTCTGGATGACCGGAGCCGACTTGACGACATTGTCGAGGACGATGGCGAGTCGCCGGCCGATGTTGCGCCCGGTGACCTGCGCGAATACGGCGGCGTCCTTCCGCCCCAACTTGAGGCTGACGATCCAGGTGTTGGCAAGCCCCGGCTCTGAACCCTGGTAGGGCGCGGGCCGCGCGTCCTTAATGGCGGAACCGAGCATCTCCGGCTCGGCCTTCAGCATATAGAGGCGCCGCGCCGGGCTGCCTTCCAGGGCTTCGGAAGAGCCGAACTGGAACTCGTATCCTGCCGGCCAGAAAGGCCTGGCTCGATCCAACAGCGCCTTGAACTCCGGATAGTCACGGTCGTCCACCGCGAAGTCGCCGCCGACCGTGCGGACGTAACTCAGCAGAGTTCCCTCCTCGGGTTGCCCGGCCACGGTGACCCCGGTGTCTTTGCGGGCCGTGTCGAGGAGCGCCGCAATCCGCGAAGTGTCTGCCTTTGGCTTCGCGGTAGTGTCGGATTTCGCCGGCTGGGCGGAATCGACGGCCGGCGCCGACTTCAACTTGTCGTCCAGTGTCTTCAACGCATCGTAGGTTGCGCGCTCTTCCTGCACCAACTGGAACTTTAGCTGCGCCGTCTGTCCGATCAGGTTCTTGGCGCGTTCCCGGTCCACCCCGGGGAGCTGTATCAGGATCCGATCCTTGCCGACCTTCTGAATGATCGGCTCAAAAACGCCGAACTGGTCAACACGGTTGCGGATTACCTCAAGCGCCCTGTCGCCGGCGTCGGCGGCTTCCTCCGCTGACAGCTTGCTCTTGTCGACTTCGAGCGTAAGCTGCATTCCGCCGACCAGATCGAGACCAAGATGCAGCGAACGCTTGTGGATGCCGGCCTTGTGTTGCTGGAACTCAGCCATCTCGACCTGAACGCGGGCACTGTCATCCGCGTTCACGGCCCGCGCGAGCTTGGCATTGAGGGCACGCTCCTGCCCGGGCAGCACGAAGTACAACTGGTAGGTCGGTATCAATGACCAGATGGCCACCGCGACGGCTGCGATGAAAACCGCGAGCTTTATTCTAACGCCTTTCACAAGAGTAAACCTCCATGATCCGCTTCATATCCTCAACCGCCCGCTGCAGCCCCACAAATACCGCCCGCGCCACTATCGCGAACCCGATACTGTAACCGGCAGCGATCCGATTCTCCAGGACCGGCACGACGTTCTGGTAACCAAGACCATGCCCGACGTGAACTACGAGTCCAGCCTTCTGCGCGGCCCGGCCGGCAGCAGTGAGCTCGTCAATGAGCCGCGTTCCGCGCGCCCAGCCCCGGCTGTACCGGTCGGTGTTCAGTTCAACGACGTCCGCTCCAAGCCTGGCCGCGGCTTCGACCTGGGCAATGTCCGGCTCGATGAATGTGCTCACGCGGATTCTCGCCTTCTTCAGACGCACGACGACGGACTCCAGCTTGCCCCGCTCTTTCAGGAGGTCGATGCCGCTGGTCGTCGTCACCTCGCCCGCCAGTTCCGGCACCAGTGTCACCTGAGCCGGCTTGATTCGGGTCATCAACCGCACCAGGTCGTCCGCCGCCGCCATCTCGACAGTGAGCTCTGTCTTAGCAGTCGCGAGCAACAACTCAACGTCGCGGTCGGTCACGTGCCGACGATCGTGCCGCAAATGGACCGTAATCCCGTCGGCTCCGCCCAGCTCCACTGCTGCCGCCGCCTGCACCGGATCGGGAAACGATTCGAGCCGGGCCTGCCGCAGCGTCGCGATATGATCAATGTTGACCGAGAGACCGAGCATGGTGGCCGGGATTCTAAGCCAGAAAGCCACCCGAGTCAAGGCAAGCGGGACAACAACTCAAGGTCTTGGCGTCCCGTCACTTATGTTCCCGGGACCAGACCTTCCCGGCTCGTCCGCGCGTCGTTCGTCAATGCCGATAAACCCCGACCCGCGACGGCGACTCCGTTCCCGAAGATCGCCGAACCTTGACCTCTCCCCTGTGTCAGTTGACACGCAGGCTTTTTGCCCTAGAATGGCCGTGCTTTGCCGGGATAGCTCAGTTGGTAGAGCACGGGACTGAAAATCCCGGTGTCCACAGTTCAATTCTGTGTCCCGGCACCTTATTCTCACCCGACGGAGGAATATTGGCGAAGAGAATCGCATCGGCCCAGAAGCAGGCTCGCAAGAGCAGGAAACGCCGTGAGTTCTACCGCGGCAAACGGCAGGCGCTGAAATCAGCCCTGAAGAATCTGGCAGCCGCCAAGACAAAAGAAGAGGCGCAGAAGTTGCTGCCCGGCGTCCAGTCGCTTATCGACAAGTCGGCCAAGCGGCGGATTGTACATCACAAGACCGCCAGCCGACTCAAGTCCCGGCTCGCCCGCGAAACGGCCGACCTCAAGTAGCTTACGCGGTCGACGCGTCCCGTCGGCGTGCCGGTTGACGGCGCACGCACGCGGGCCGTATCAATCGGCGCGACCGGCTCGCGCAACCAGGCCCAGACCAGCAAAACGCCCGTGACCACCTCTGCGGCAAAGTAACGTGCAGGCTGAACAGCGGACGAAGCCCGGCGTTCCCGGCATCCGCCGACGGAGGCTTTCCTGGCTGAAGGTCACGCTGGGCAGCATCGTCGTGCTGGCGAGCTTCTACTTTCTCGCCAGCCGGCTCGTTCGCGACTGGCACGAAATCCCGTTCGCTCGGCTGCACTTCTCACCGGCCCAACTCGCCGCCGCGTTTGCCATCCTCCTGTTCCTTCACTTCCCGCTGTACGGCTGGTTGTGGCGGACCATTCTCTCCACACTCGGTACGAGCATCCGCACCTCGACGGCGACGGCGATAACCGCGGTGTCTGCAATCGGCAAGTACGCACCGGGCAAGGTCTGGTTCACACTGGGACGCATGTCGCTGGTCAAGCAGGAGGGGGTCAAGGAAGACACTGTGCTGGTGAGCGTTGCACTGGAGATTGCCTTCACGCTCCTGGCCGGACTCATGCTGCTCGGTTCGGCGGTAGCGCTGGTTCCACGCGGACAGGTCCCTGGGCCGGTCTACCTGCTCTTCCTCCTCGCACCGCTCTGCCTGCTCGTCCTCTACCCGCCGGTGATGAACCGCCTGCTGAGCGTCGGGCTGAAATGGTTGCGAAGGCCCCCGATCAAGCTGCAGCTGACCTATGGCCGGCTGCTGGCGATACTCGGTATCTGCCTGCTCGACTGGACCGCACAGGGCTTCGGCAGTTTCGTGCTCATCGGCTCGTTCTGTCCGCTGTCAATCCGGCAACTGCCGGTGCTGCTCGGCGGCTACGCCATATCCTGGATGACCGGTTTCCTTGTCCTCATATCGCCGGCCGGCCTCGGCGTTAGGGAAGGGGTTTTCACCCTCATATTGAAGACGGTCGTACCGGAGCCGCTGGCAATCGTCGCTGCGCTGGTTACGCGCGTCTGGATGACGCTCGGCGAGTTCACGGCGGCGCTCGTTGGATTCACCTACCTGCGCCTGAGATCTGCAAGGAGGAAAAGTGCCTAAAGAACGCAAGTCCAAACATCCGCATCCCCCGGTTCAGACGGTGCCGGTCTTGTCCCCGTCCCTATCCGAGGCAGCGCTCAACCGGGCGGCGATAGTCGTGCTCCTTCTGCTGCCGTTTGTCTTCTACTGGAAGTACCTCACCGGTTCACCGATGCTCTACGGCACCGACTGGCTCGGGGCCGGTTCGCTGGTGATGCGGGACTTCATGGCGCGATTTATCCAGACCCATGGCACAATCGCCTGCTGGATGCCGGCGATGCTCTGCGGTCAGCCGACCGGCGCCGCCTTCTTCGCGGACATGTTCTATCCGACCTCCCTGTTCCGGCTGTTCATACCGGTGCAGGTCGTCTGGACGTGGACATTCGTGGTCCACATCTTCCTGGCCGGGCTCGGCACCTACCTGTTCCTCAAAGAACTCAAGGTCGCCGTGCTGCCCGCCGCCCTCGGCGGCATTGGCTATGCCATCGCCGGAAGCCTTATCAGCCTCACCTTTGCCGGACACGACGGCCGCCTCATCGGCTCCGCGCTCATGCCGATGGCGCTCTTTTTCCTTCACCGAGGAATGACCCGGCGCCGGTTCTTCTACTTCCCCCTGGTTGGACTCGTCATCGCCCTGCAGCTCCTTTCCGGCCACCTGCAGAAGGTCTACTACACCGGCCTCATACTCACGGCCTACTTCCTGTTCATGCTGATCTGGACCGCGCGCCGCGAACGTTCGGCCGGGCTGGTTGTAAGGTTCTGCGCCTACTTCCTCATCGGCCTGGGCCTCGGCCTCGCCATCTCCGCGGTCCAGTACCTGCCCATCTACGGCAACCTGCCTTACGCGTCGCGCGGCAGCGAGCGCGGCTATGCGTATGCCGCGTCCTGGTCGATGCCCGTCATCGAGACATTTGACCTCCTGACTCCGAGATTCTCGGGCGGCCTTGCCGACTATTGGAGCAGGAACGCGTTCAAATTGCACAGTGAGTATCTAGGAATCATCCCGCTGCTGTTCGCCTGCGTCGCTGTATTCCGGCGCTGGAAGGAACGGAACACGAAGTTCTTCACCTTTTCCTTCCTCGGAGCCCTGCTGATGGCATGGGGCGGCAATACCCCGTTCTACTACATTCCCTACTACCTGCTCCCCGGGCTCAGCAAGTTCCGCGGCCCGGCCATGATCTTCTTCCTTGCCGCCTTCTCCCTCGTCGCGCTCGCCGGACTCGGGCTCGACCACCTGCTCAGAGGACTGAAGGAAGATGAAGCCCGCAAGACGACTCGGACGGTGCTGGCCGGTGCTGCCGTGCCGCTTGTGCTGCTGATACTGCTCGTCGCCCTCAAGGGACCGATGCTGTCCGTGCTCCGCTCGACCACCATTCCGACTCCTGAAAAACTTGCCGCGTTGGAGGCCAACTACCCGAACATGGTTGGCGGGCTCTTGATCGCAACGGCAGTCGCCGCCCTCGGGCTGCTGCTGGTGAGGCTGCTGCTCGACCGCAAACTCAAGCCGGTGGCCTTTTCCGCCGGCCTCGCGGTCTTGATGGTCCTCGACATCGGCATCTCGCTCAGCCTTTGGGACGAACAGCGGGGATACATTCGTGGCGTGCCGCCGCCGAAAGAGTATTTCGCCCCGGACGAGGCCACGGCCTTCCTGAAACAGGACACCTCGCTCTACCGCGTCCTCCCCTGGCAGTTCGAGCGCAGCGACGACGGCATTCTCTTCTACAACGGAGTCTCAAGCACCGGCGGCCAGTTGCCGAACCCGCTGCAAACCTACCAGGATTTCATCGGCTCCGGCACGAGCGTGTTCTTCCGGCCCGACCGGCTTCTCAGCCCCAACTTCATGAACCTGGCGAACGTCAAGTATGTCATCAGCGTTACCTTGCCGACCGACGTGTCGAACTACGATGCCCGGACCCAGCAGCAGATCGCCCGCATCCACAGTTATTTCAGCCAGCCACAATTCGAGCTCGTGCTCGCCGGCAAGCAGTACTCGGTTTACCGGAATGCGAACTTCCTGCCCCGCATGTTCGTAGCCGGTCGGTATGAACTGGCCAAGAATAAAGATGAGGTGTTCTCCCGGCTGGAGATGCCCGATTTCAATCCCGGCCGGACCGTACTGCTCTACGCCGACCCGCAGATACCCGGCGGCACCGATTCGACCGCAGGCACGGCCACGATAACCCGGTTCGACTGCAACAAGATAACGGCCGCGGTCGACATGACCGCACCCGGCCTGCTCGTTTTGACCGAGAACTTCCTGCCCGAATGGAGGGCGTACGACAACAACCGGCCGGTACCGGTTCTGCAGGCCTACCACACCTTCCGCGCAGTGGCACTCCAGCCCGGGCACCACGACATCGTGTTCGAGTACGACCCGAAATACTACACGGAAGGCGGAGTGCTGACGCTCGCCGGCCTGATCTTCCTGCTCGGGACGCTGGTCGTCGCCCTGGTTTGGACGCGGCGCGTCCGCCCGGCGTCCGAGCGAAAGGAGTAGCGGATGGCCAGGACCGCGGAGCGGATAAACCCGGAGCGGTTCGATACGCGCGAGGAGTATCTCCTCTATCTTCGGCACCGATTCGCCTACGAGTACGCGAAGTCCTGCACACGCCCGACCGATGAAGCCATCGAGGTCGGCAGCGGCGAAGGCTACGGCACCAGCCTGCTGTCCGAGGCAGCGGCGCGAGTAGTCGGGCTCGACATTGACCGAGCCACGGTCGAGCATGCTTCAGCGAAGTACGCCTCCGACAAGGTGCGCTTCGAATTGTACGACGGAAACACGATACCGTTCCCGGACAACACCTTCAACCTGGCGGTCTCATTCCAGGTAATCGAGCACATCCGCGATGATACCGGTCATGTCGCGCAGATCCACCGGATACTCAAACCGGACGGCGTGCTCGTCCTGACCACGCCGAACCGCAATTACCGCCTGCTTCCCGGACAGAAGCCGTGGAACCGGTTCCACATCCGGGAGTACGACCCCGAGCAATTGGCGGCCACCCTGCACAAGATATTCCCGGACGCGCAGGTCCTGGGCATCCGGGGCAGCGACCAGGTGCAGGCAATCGAGCGAGCCCGCGTTGCCTGGGCGCTGAAGGGCGGACCGATGAGCGCAATCCGCCGTTCCCTGCCCGAGCCGCTGAAACTGCTCCTCGGCGACGTACTCGGAGTCGTACGCAAAGCAACGCACCCCGGTTCACCGGCCCGCGACTTTCTCACCGCCTACCGCCTGGATGACTTCCACGTCATCAACCAGGGAGTGGAAGAGAGTCTCGACCTGCTGGCCGTTTGCCATAAGGCGGCCTGAGCCGGCCGCGCGAGAAGAGAGGCAGCCGCGAGGCTGCCTCTTTCGTTCTCTTGCGGTCCCGGGTCTTGCCCGTTCGGACCGGTCGGCTGCTAGTGCCGGCCGATAATCGTGACGCTCTGCGCGTCGCGGTTGGCGCAGGCGACGTATGCCCCACCGGCGGGCGTGCGGACCGCCATCGCGCCGTAACCGGTGCTAATCTGGTCGACTATGGTGTTGTCCGCGGTACGGACAACCAGGACATACCCGCCGCCGTACCCGCCCGAGGCCACGAACAGGTACTCCCCGTCGTTCACAAAGCACATGCCGCAGACGGCGCCGCTGCCCTCAATGGTAGTGACCAGGGCATCGTCGGCGATCCGAACTACCGCTATCCTGTCGCCCCAGTATTCGGTTGCGTAGACGTACTCGCCACCCGGCATCACCCGGACCCGGTGCGGGGTAAATCCCAGATTGATGGTCCCGACCACTGTGTTGTCCGAGGCCCGGATTTTGGTCAGGGTCGTTGCTCCGACATTGGCGGTATAGATGTAGTCGCTGTTGCAGTCTACGTCCCGCGGGATATTCCCGACCGGTATGGTGGCAAGGACGGTTCTGGCTGCCGTACCGATTACCGACACGGTGTTGTCGTTCTGGTTCGCAGTGTAACAGCGACTGCCGTCCGGCAGGAAGCAAAGGCGGTGCGGACAGGCGCCCGTCTTTATCTTTTCCACAACCGTGTTGTCGCTGGTCCGGATGACCGACACCTCATCGTCCCACTCGCTGGTCACGTAGACGTACTCGCCGCCCGGCATGGCCGCGCACATATACGGGTTCGACCCGCAGGTCACATGCGCAACCACCTCACGGTTCTCAACGTCGACGACCGTGACGTTTTGTACTATCTGGTTGGCCACATATGCGTATCTGCCATCGGGAAGGACCGCGATGTCGGTCGGGTCACCACCAACTGATATGTTCGCGATAACCGTGTCCGGGTATCCGGACTGCTGCGAACCGATGAGTACAAGGTGGACCGGCGACCAATCAGACCGCTTGCCGACCACATCCTGGGCACGCACGCGCACGCTGTAGGCGCCGCCGGCCGACCACGCGTGATGCATTGTGACCGGCTCGCCGCTCGGGGCGTACTGGCTCCACTCGCCGAGCACTCCGCCGCCCCAGTCGAACTGGTACGCCAGCGGCATGCTCTGCGGGTCGGTAGTAACCGCCGTAAAGCTGTACGATACCCCGACGTCGCCGGCAGAAGGCCCGGCCGGCTCACTCGGAACCGCGGGCGGCGGCATGCCGCAGCCCGCAAGAAGAACGATGCTGCCTATGGCAGCCAGCAGGCTCAGACGCGTAATCATCAACTCCTCCTAGTCGACATTATTCTAGAACCGGGCTAGTGGTTGTCAAGCGTCTTGTTCTTGAACAGGGTCAAGTCCGGTCGGGCGCGGCCGGTTTTGACAAACCTCTGAACCGGGCTAGAATCGCAATACGATGATGGACGACGCTCAAAGAAAGCAGGAACAGTGAAGATAGTATTCCACGCCGTCTACTATTTACCCGAGTTCGGCGGGATGGAAAGCCACATCATGAGCCTCGCCTGGGAGCTCCGCGACCGCGGCCACGAAGTCCACATTGTCTGCGGCAAGTCCCTGCCGGGCCTCGCCACCTACGAACTGCTGGACGGCATTCACGTCCACCGCACCGCCTGGTTCGGCCGGAACCCGGTCGGCTGGTTCTTGTACGAAGGCTGGTCGGTATTCAAGCTTCTGGCGGTCGCCAAAGGCGCTGACATCGTGCATGGAGAGAGCTTCCCATCCGGCTGGGCCCTCACTTTCGTCAAACTCTTCTACCACGTTCCGGTCCTCATCACTCTTCACGAAACCCGATTCCAGAAGTTCGTGAAGAAACCACTGCTCCGGCCTTTGCTCCGGCTGCTCTACATCTGGGTCGACCACATCTTCGCGAACAGCCTGCCCCAGGCTGAGGCCGCCCGCCGGGTCGCGGCCCCAGACAAGGTCGAACCTTACGTCAATGCCTGTGACACCAAGATCTTCCACCGTGTCGCGCCCGCCTTCACCCAGCCGGGCGGCAGAAAGATCCTGGTCTGCTCGGCCCGGCTGATACCCAAGAAAGGCGTGCGCCATGCCATCGAGGCGATGCCCGCGATCCTCGCCCGCTACCCGTCCCATCTCTACATCGTCGGCGAGGGCGTGCTGCGTCCCGAGCTTGAGCAGCTTGTCCAGGAGCTCAAGTTAGAGGACTCGGTGACGTTCCTCGGCAAGAAGCCGAACACCGAGATGCCGCCGTTCCTCAGCTCCGGCGATGTTGCGCTGGTGCCGTCGTTCTACGAGGAAACGTCCATCGCCGCGCTCGAAGCCATGGCCTGCGAGACCCCGGTTGCCGCCTCACGGGTCGGCGGCCTGCCCCAGATTGTCGAAGACCGGGTCAGCGGCGCGCTGTTCGAGGCCGGCAACGCCGCGGACATCGCCGAAAAGGTCATCTGGCTGCTCGGGCAGGACCGCGAGAAGATGGGCAAGGCCGCCCGCCAGCGCGTCATGGACAAATGGGACGTGCGCCATCTCACCGACCGCCACCTGGCCGTCTACGAGGAACTGCTCAGCCGCAAGAAGAAGCGCTAGGCCCGGCTCGCGGTGAGTATCAGCCACAACCTTCTCGTCCTCGAACAGAGAATCGAATCGGCCTGCTCGCGTGCGGGCCGCAGCCGTTCCGAGGTCGCGCTTCTCGCCGTCACCAAGACCCGGACACCGGCCGAAGTGGATGAGGCCATCGGAGCCGGCATCAAGCACGTTGGTGAGAACCGGGTACAGGAAGCTCAAACCAAGAAACCCCAGGTCACGCGACCTGCAACCTGGCACCTGGTCGGGAGCCTTCAGAGCAACAAGGTGAAGAAAGCGCTGGAGCTTTTCGACTTCATCCAGAGCGTGGATTCCCTCAGCCTGGCCGAAGAACTGCAGCACCGCTCCCGTCAGCTCGACCGGAGCATCGACGTGTTGATCGAAGTGAACACCTCGGGTGAGACATCCAAGCACGGTGTCACGCCGGACGAAGTCCCGGGCATTGTTACCGAAGTGCTGAGGCTCGACCGGCTGCGCCTTCTCGGGCTGATGACCATCGGCCCCGGGTTTGCCATCCACGACCCCGAGGCGTCCCGGCCCTGTTTCGAGATACTCAGGACCCTGGCCGAAGACTGCCGCCGACGCTTCTCGATACCCCTGCCCCACTTGTCGATGGGCATGAGCTCGGACTTCGAGGTCGGCATCGAAGCGGGCGCGACCATCATCCGCGTCGGCACGGCCATCTTCGGCCCGCGCCCGGCCCCGGCCAAACCCGGATGAATAAGCACGAAATCCGATTGAAGCTCGAATTGCCGAGAATGCCCAATTCGGACTTCAGCATTCGAGCTTGATTCGTCATTCGGACTTCGTGTTTCGGGCTTTTCTCTTGCCCCATGGAGCTTGACCGCTTCAGCGAGCTGGTTGATGAGGCGATTGCCTCAATACCTGAGGATTTCCGAACGAAACTCGACAACATCTCGGTAATCATCGAGCCCATCGCCCGGCCGGGCCTGACCCGTGACATGGACTACAACCCGTGGGGATTGCTCGGCGTGTACCAGGGCGTACCCTACAAACAGCGCGGCCCCTGGTACGGCAACGTCCTGCCCGACCGCATCCTCATCTTCCAGAAGCCGATCGAGCGCATCGCCCGTACCGCCGCCGAGATCCGCAAGCTCGTAAGACAGGTCGTCATCCACGAGGTCGGGCACTACTTCGGCCTCTCCGACGACGAACTGCGCCGGCTCGAGGCCGAGGCGAATAGAGCCGAGGCAAAAGCTGCGGGCTCGGGAGATTCCCCGAGCCCGCTCTAGGTCCTTCTGGTCCTCTGGGTCCTATTCCTGTTCTACTTGAGCCACGGCAGGTAGGACGAGACTTTCAGAACCAATCCCAGCACAACAATCGACACCATCGACTGAAGCTTCAGGAGGATGTTGAGCGACGGACCGGAGGCGTCCTTCAGCGGATCACCGACCGTATCGCCGACAACTCCTGCCTTGTGAGCCGGCGAACCTTTGCCGCCGTAGTTGCCCCTCTCGATGAACTTCTTGGCATTGTCCCAGGCTCCGCCGGAGTTGGCCGAGAAGATGGCGAGGCAGAATCCCGCGGCGAGTCCGCCGACCAGGAACCCGGCTACCGCGTCAACGCCGAGCAGCACGCCGACAACTATCGGGGCAATGATCGCCATCAAAGACGGCGCAATCATCTCCCTCTGGGCGGCCTTGGTGCAGATAGTGACCGCCTTGGCGTAGTCCGGCTTGGCAGTGCCCTCCATCAGGCCCGGGATTTCCTTGAACTGGCGACGGACCTCGGTGACTATCAGCGAGGCCGCCCGTCCGATTGCCCGCATCACCATCGAGGAGACGCCCATCGGCAGCATCGCGCCGAGGAACACTCCGGCAATCAACCGCGGGCTCATGAGCGAGAATCCATACGAATTCAGCCCGTCAATCAGCTTCTGCGCCTGCTCCGGGCTGAAGAACTTCGGCGCCATCACAACTATCTGGTCGCGGTAGGCCGCCACCAGCGCCAGCGCCGTGAGTGCGGCCGAGGC